>Ga0247817_10000800_pt1 | contig 16787 bp, 12 predicted proteins | sample UWRJL212509R1_FD_178010 | JGI IMG/M metagenome (GOLD analysis project Ga0247817, IMG submission 178010) | Plant litter microbial communities from Arlington Agricultural Research Station in Wisconsin, United States - UWRJ-L212-509R-1 | ecosystem: Environmental > Terrestrial > Plant litter >...
ACTATTTTATCACTACTCGTCGCCTTGTTGGTATATCAGGGTGTAGAGGCACAGCAAGATTCGGTCTTTACGCTGAATCAATGCATCGATTATGCCTTTGCAAATCAAGCAACGGTTAAGAACGCCGCCCTTGATCAGCAGATCTCAAAATACAAAGTAAAGGAAACTATTGCATACGGATTACCTCAGATCAACTTTGAGGGCAATACGATGTACAATATTCAATTACAACCTATGTTCATGACAAATCAGATAGCAAACGATTTTGTAAACGGTGGAGCACCTTTGCCTCCAGGCGTAGACCCGAATGGGACGCAGGCTATTCCAAATCTATTTCAATTAAAAGGGTTGAATACCGCAACACTAAATGCGTCTCAGCTTATTTTTGACGGCTCGTATTTGGTAGGATTGAAAGCATCGAAAACGTATTCGGAGTTAGCTACAAAATCTATGACGCAAACAAAAATTGAAACTACAGACAAAATTACAAAAGGATTTTATCTGGTTTTAATTAATGAACAGCGGATTCAATTATTGGATGCAAACATTGCACGTATTGATACATCTTTAAGACAACTTAAAGAAATTAATAAAAGTGGTTTTGCAGAAAATTTAGATGTGAACCGATTGGAGGTTACATTAAACAATTTGAAAACGGATCGTCTCAATGTTCAAAATCAAATTATTGTTACGTACGCTTTACTAAAATACCAAATGGGATATCCTGTTAATGCGAATCTGAAACTAAGCGGTACGTTGGATGAATTGGTTACCAGATTAAATACAGCAAGTAATCCGGATATGGGTTCTTTTGATTACAACAAACGAATTGAATATTCTTTGCTGTCAACTCAAAAAAGATTGGAGGAATTAAATTTTAAAAACACCAGAGCAATTAGTTATCCTAAGCTGGTAGCCTTTGGTACTGCCGGATTGGTAAATTCTCAAAATGATTATATGAAGTTATATTCAACTTCATATTATGGATATGGCTTTATCGGAGCAAAACTTTCTGTTCCGATCTTTACCGGCGGGAACCATTATTTTCAACAACAGGGCGCGAAGCTGAAAGTTCAAAAAATCCAGAATGATATGGAAATGATGGAAGGCGGAATCGATCTGCAGGTTCAGCAAACAAAAGTTATTTTAGATAATAACCTTGAAAATATTAAATCTCAGAGACGTAATTTGGAATTGGCTGAGCAGGTAATTAAGCAAACAAAGATCAAGTATGATGAAGGTGTAGGATCGAATATTGAAGTAGTAGATGCTGAAAATTCATTCAAGACTTCACAAACAAATTATTACGATGCCGTGTACAATGCATTGGTTTCATTAATCGATTATCAAAAAGCAACAGGAACATTATTCGCAGAATAATTCTTTAGAATATTTTACTCTTTAAAAACATTCGTTATGAAAAATAGAACATACACATATTTAAGTTTAGGCGTAGTACTGGCATTAGCGGTTGCTTGTGGAAAACCAGATAAAAAATCTGAATTAGAGGCCTTGAAATCACAACAAACTTCTTTGGGCGAAAAAATTAAAACACTTGAGGAAGAAATTGCGAAACAAGATACTTCAACTAAGGCGAAAAAATTTATTGTAGTAGGATTTGAAGCGATAAAAAAGAAACCGTTCACACATTATTTACAGGTGCAAGGGAAAATTGACTCAGATAAAAATGTTGAGATCAGTTCTTCTGTTGGTGGCTCTGTAGAACATGTATATGTTGTAAAAGGCCAACAAGTTAAATCTGGTGCATTGCTTGCCAAGACAGATGGTGATCAGATCCTGAAAGGCATACAGGAAGTTGATAAAGCATTGGAATTAGCAAATCAGCTGTATGATAAACAAAAGCGTTTATGGGAGCAGCAGATCGGTACGGAAGTACAATATTTACAGGCAAAAAATCAAAAGGAATCGTTAGAATCCAAGAAATCTACTTTGCAGGAACAGTATTCTAAAACTTCTCTACGTGCACCATTTGCCGGAGTAATTGATGAAGTGTATACAAAAGAAGGACAAATGTTAGCTCCGGGTATGCCGGCATTCAGATTGGTAAATACGAATGATTTAAAATTGATCGCTGCAGTATCTGAATCGTATGTAAGTAAGGTTAAGGTAAATCAGGAAGCTATTGTTACGTTTCCGGATGTGAATAAAGAAATTAAGTCACGTGTGAAAGTTGTAGGTGATGTGATTGATCCGGTAAACAGAACATTTCAGGTTGACCTGGATTTGAAGCAGGATAAAAATTTGCTTAAAGCAAATATGATCTCTTATATCAAGATCAAAGATTATTCTAATCCTGCCGTGATTGTGATTCCTGTAAATATTATTCAACGCAACAACGATAAAAATTATGTATACGTTGTGGATGGAGCTATTTCTGCAAAACGCTTTATCACCGTTGGCCAATACTATGAAAACTCTGTAGAGGTTTTAGACGGGTTAAAAGAAGGTGATAAATTGATCACAATCGGTTACCAGGATTTAGTAGAAGGTCAGCCGATTAAATTTGAATAGTTCTACAGCTCATTAGATAAAGTTGTGTGATCGAAAGATTGCATGCAAACAAAAGCTTATATATATGAAAGAGTTTAAACTTAGTAGCTGGTCAATTGATAATAAGACAAGCATTTATGTGCTTACGGTCCTTATATCCTTTTTTGGATTGATGTCTTATTTTAGTATGCCCAAAGAGCAATTTCCTGAGATTGTATTTCCTCAGATGTACATTGCTACCATTTATCCCGGCACTTCACCAACGGATATGGAGAAGTTGGTTACCAAACACATTGAAAAACAAGTAAAAGGTATTTCCGGTGTTAAAAAAATTACCAGTAATTCCATACAGGATTATTCAAGTGTATTGGTTGAATTCAATACAGACGTGGATGTAAATGTTGCGAAACAAAAAGTAAAAGATGCGGTAGATCAGGCCAAGAATGATTTACCAACCGATTTACCGGATGATCCGCAAGTAATAGAAGTTGACGTTTCTCAGGTTCCGATCATGGGTATCAACCTTTCGGGAGATTATGAATTGAGCAAACTGAAAAAGTATGCAGATGACATGCAGGATCAGATTGAGTCGATGAAAGAGATCCGTCGTGTAGATATCATAGGTGCTCCGGAACGTGAGATCCAGATCAATGTAGATAAATACAAAATGGAAGCAGCGAACATCACATTCTCAGATGTTGAGCGTGCTATTCAAAGTCAAAATTTAACGATCTCAGGTGGTACCATTAAAATGGATGGTATCAAAAGAAATATTACTGTTACGGGTGAGTTTGATCAGATGGAGCAAATTGATAATCTATTGATCTTATCTCAGTCTGGTGCAAAGACGTATTTGAAAGATATTCTTGAAAAAGGTGGCGTAAAGGATACATACAAAGAAGCAGAAAGCTTTGCCCGCTTGAATGGTAAAAACGTAATTACCTTGAACGTTATTAAAAGAGGCGGGATGAACCTGATTGATGCTTCTGATAAAATTCAGGAATTAATTACACTACAACAAAAAACAAAATTGCCGGAAGGCTTGAAGATTACCATCACGGGTGATCAGTCGGATGCTACCCGTACAACGTTACATGATTTGATCAACACGATCATTATCGGTTTCATACTTGTAGTTATCATCCTGATGTTCTTCATGGGTACAACCAATGCAATCTTTGTTGGTTTATCTGTACCGCTATCTATGGCCATTGCATTCCTTGTATTGCCAACCATGGGTATTACATTGAATATGATCGTACTCTTTGCATTCTTACTCGCATTGGGTATTGTTGTAGATGATGCAATCGTGGTTATTGAAAATACACACCGTATCTATGAAAATGGTAAGGTGCCGATTAAACAGGCAGCTAAGCAAGCAACAGGTGAGGTATTCATGCCTGTATTCTCCGGTACGATGACAACTCTTGCACCATTCGTTCCATTATTATTCTGGAAGGGAATCATTGGTAAATTCATGTTCTTCTTACCGGTTACCTTGATTGTTACGTTGCTTGCATCGTTGTTGGTGGCCTATATTATGAACCCTGTATTTGCAGTAGATTTCATGAAGCCACACGCTCATGGCGAAAGTCATAAGAAGATAACGAAAGGATATATTATTACGATGATTGTATTTGTAGTGATTGCTTTGATTTGTTATGCAGCTGGATATTTTGGTTTGGGTAATTTTGTAATTGTTTTGTCACTGCTATATTCATTAAACAAATTTGTACTGATCGATGTTATTCAACATTTTCAGGATGATATTTGGCCAGGTGTGCAAAACAAATATGAAAAAGTACTTGAATGGTGTTTGGTTGGTGCACGTCCGTTTGTATTACTTGGAAGTGTAGTAGCTTTATTTTTCTTTTCGGTGTTTTTATTTCCAATTGTTAAACCTAAAATTGAATTCTTCCCTTCAAGTGATCCAAACTTTATCTATGCATATATCAACTTGCCAATAGGTACAGATCAGTCTTATACGGATTCGATCTCCCAGGTTGTAGAAAATCGCATCTTTGGAGTTATTGGTCATGAGAATCCAATCGTTTCTTCTGTCATCACAAACGTTGCGATAGGCGCCGGTGATGCTAATGAGATGGATTTGAGTACTGCGCCGCATAAAGCAAAAGTTACTGTTGCTTTTGTAGAATTTGCACATCGTAAAGGCGAATCAACAGTACCATACTTAGGTAAGATTCGTGATGCAGTAAAAGGAATTGCGGGCACACAGATCATTGTTGATCAGGAGAAAGGCGGGCCGCCAACGGGTAAGGAAATCAACATTGAGCTGATCGGTGATGATTATGATGAGTTGATCGAACTTTCGGAATCGTTGAAAAGAAAAATTGATAATTCAGGCATTCAAGGAATTGAAGATTTGAAATCCGATGTAGTAAAAAATAAACCGGAGATTGTAATTGATATTGATAAAGAGAAGGCAAATGCAGAAGGTATTTCTGTTGCACAGATCGGTATGGAATTACGTTATGCCGTATTTGGAAAAGATGTTTCTAAATTCCGTGATAAAGATGATGAATATGATATCGAATTGAGATACACATTTGATCAACGTACAAGTATTGATGATCTGATGAATTCGAAAATTACATTCCGTGATATGAATATGGGTGGACAAATTCGTCAGATTCCATTGTCATCTATTGCAAAAGCACATTTTGGTAATTCATACGGTGGTGTAAAACGTAAAAACCAACGTCGTATTGTAACGTTGTCATCTAACGTATTGTCCGGAGCAAATGCCAATGAAATTAACGTAGAGATCAAAAAACTGCTTCCTGGTTTCAAGAAGCCTTCCGAAGTACTTATTCAATTGACAGGAGCACAGGAAGAGCAGGCAGAAACAGGGGCTTTCTTAGGAATGGCAATGTTGATTTCATTCCTTATGATTTTCTTTATCCTTGTTACTCAATTTAACTCAATCAGTAAACCAATTCTTATTATTTCTGAAATTGGTTTTAGTTTAATTGGTGTACTATTGGGTATGTATGTTTTTGGAATGGCTATGTCTGTTGTAATGACAGGAGTGGGTATCATCGCTCTCGCTGGTATTGTTGTGCGTAATGGTATTATCCTGGTTGAATTTACAGACATTATCATGGAAGAAGGACACGACTTGAAATATGCCATTGTACACGCAGGTAAAGTACGTATGACACCGGTATTGCTTACCGCTACGGCAACTACGCTTGGTTTGATTCCATTGGCAGTAGGTTTGAATATTGATTTCGTTCGCTTATTTGCAGAAGGTAATCCGCATATTTTCTTTGGTGGAGATAGTGTTGCATTCTGGGGACCACTTGCATGGACAATGATCCACGGTCTGGTGTTTGCAACTTTCTTAACCTTGATATTGGTGCCGATCATGTACTATATCAACTACAAAGGCACTAGAAAAATCAAAGGCTGGTTTGGAATTAAGGTGGAGAAACTGTCTTAAGTAGTGTAGAGTGTAAAGTTTAAAGTGTAAAGGAGGCGTCTGTTATTGAGGCTTCCTTTACACTTAATCAAAAATGAATAAACAAAGTAAAACAAAAAGGGTTACGCTAATTAGTGTAACCCCTTTTGTTTATATGTAATTCTGTGTGTTAAAGTCTTTACACTTTACACTCAAAACTTTACACTATTTTAGTCTCCATCTATAAACCTCTTCTGGATCGGCGCATACGAATCGATGCGTCTGTCGCGAAGGAAAGGCCAGTGTGTACGGTAGTAATCTGTTTGAGACATGTCAATTTCCTGCACGTGAATTTCTTCTGTTAAATGTGGTGCCTGGTATAACACACGACCCTGTGCATTGGATACAAAAGACCCGCCCCAGAATTGCATACCCGCTTCGACACCTGTTCTGTTAACGGATACAACCGGTGTTCCGTTAGCAACCGAATGCGAACGCTGTATAGTTTGCCATGCATTGTATTGGTCTGTATTTACTTCTTCTGTCTGGTGATCAGCCCAGCCAATAGCAGTAGGGTAGAACAGAATGTCTGCACCCATCAATGAAGTGATGCGTGCTGCTTCCGGATACCACTGATCCCAGCAGATTAGCACACCTACCGTTGCAAATTTTGTTTTGAAAACTTTATATCCAAGATCGCCTGGTGTGAAATAGAATTTCTCATAATAACCCGGATCATCCGGAATATGCATCTTACGGTACTTTCCTAAATAACTTCCATCTGCATCGATCACAGCAGTTGTATTGTGGTACAGACCTTCAGCTCTTTTCTCAAACAGTGAAGCAATAATCACTACACCAAGTTCTTTTGCTAATGCCTGAAAGGCATCCGTAGCCGGACCGGGAATAGCTTCTGCTAATTTGAAATTATCGTAATCTTCTACATCGCAGAAGTAGAGCGAACCAAATAATTCCTGAAGGCAAATGATCTGCGCACCTTTTGCTGCAGCTTCACGAATACCTTTTACATTTTTTTCAAAATTGTTTTTCACATCGCTGCTGCAAGACAATTGAACCAAACCAACGTTTACTTTCTTATTCAATGTTTTATAAGATTAGTTTCAGATTTTAAAATTAACAGTATTTATAGGGAAATAAAAGGAAAGTTTCAGAGTTTACGATTCCTTATTCTTCGGTATTGGTCAGGATTCGAACAGCAGCTCCCTGAATTGGCTTTTGTAAGAACTTAGGTGTGATGCTTTTACGGATTTCTACATGCAGTATTACCTTATTTTGATAATCGAGAGACAATATTTGACCATTAAATTCTTTCACCAAACGCATCACTTCACCTTGCAGGGAAGCTTCGAAGCTAATTTCCAGCGTATCTGAAATGTATTTTTCAAGGATGAGTGCTTTGTCTAAACATGCTTTTGCAGATTCTTTGTACGCTTCAATCAACCCACTTACGCCCAATTTCGTTCCACCAAAATAACGTATCACCACAACTAAGGTTTGAGTTAGATTTTTTGAACGGATCTGATTCAATATTGGTGTACCTGCTGTATGTGCAGGCTCTCCGTCGTCTTGTCCTTTCATAATACGTTCTTCTGTGCCAAGAATATATGCATAACACACATGACGGGCGTCGTAATACTTTTTACGCGTCTCCAGAATGATTTCTTTCACCTCTTTTTCAGAAGCTACATAGTAGGAAAAAGCAATAAACCTGCTTCCTTTCTCTTTGTATTCAGCTGTGGTTGTTTCTGAAATGGTAAAGTAGAAATCATCTTTCATGATTCAATATCGTTTAAGTTAAGCAGTTCAATCATACTATTTACAAAGCAATAGTATGTATTTATAATCTACTTACTAAGAGGAACGGTCCTTTCTCTTTAAGGAGAAGGGTTGGGGATGAGGTATTTTTGCTGTTGTTGGTGACCCGCGTCGTTCTCGGTTCATTAAACTGACAGCAGAACTGGCGAGAACATCAACAACAGGACTAATGGTAAAAGTACAAATCTTTCATGCCTTATGCTTTGTTTAAATAAAGTAACACAATAGAAGTGATTGAAAGGAATATGCCAATGGTTAGTTTGGTCGTGAATTTTTCTTTAAAAACGGTCCATGAAAAAATGGCCGTTAGTAAGATAACAGATAAATTCAATGCCGGGAATACAAACGAACCATCGTGATGAAAATAATTCAATGTTTTTAGTAAGAAGAAGACAGAAAAATAATTGGGTATGCCTAATGCTATGCCACTGAGTATTGCTTTGGGTTGAAAGGTGATTTTTTTCAATGCCAGCAATATTACTAAACTGATAAGGCCCCAGCTTGCAGCAGCTGCAAAGGTATGTATAGAGAATAAACCAACACTTTCTTCGGAAGCAATGCGGTTATTTACGTACATAATTGCAAGATCCAGCAAGCCTGCTGTAATAAATACAAGCCATGGTAAATATGGGTTGCCTGAGGGTGTATCCGAAGCTTTTGATTGTGTTTGTGAACTGAAAAATACAGCTGCGATTCCAATGATTATTGCACCGAACTGAAACCAGGTAAATGGAGCCAAACCAATGATAATAGCACATCCAGAAGGAATGATCATTGATAATTTACTCGCCATTGTAGTAGGAGTCAGTCCTGCAAGACGCGTAGATGTGCCTGCTAAAAAGAATATAGGTAGAAAACAGCTTCCGACCATACTTGAAGCAATAACCGTATCGATATGTTTACTGTACAATTCTTGGTTTAAAAGCTCGTATTGATATGCAAAGCCTGTAAGTGTACAAATTACATAGTTCCATACAATGGTTTGAAAAATATCAATCTTAAGATGATTGAATATACGAAATAGAACAAAGAGTGCTGTGGTACAAAGAATGGTTAAAAGCAGGTAAATCATTAGATTGAATAATAAACGATTGGGTTGATTTACGACACATTCCCGTAAATGATTATATTTACCAAAGTTATAAAATTTCTATGGTGGAAAAGCCAAGGTTGATATATTTTACCGGAATTGGGGATGAAGAAGTCGGCTATATTTCTGTCGCTCAATCAAACCTACATGTTCCTTTTGAAATTAAGCGCGTGTATTGGGTATACCAGACTCCTGCTTATATCGAGCGAGGAAACCATGCACACATTCAGTGTGTACAATTACTTGTTGCGGTTTCGGGTAAGGTTGAAATCGAATTAGAAAATATTCAAGGTGAGAAAGAGCTTTTTATACTTTCTGCTCCGCATATAGGTTTGTTGGTACCTGTAATGCATTGGCGTAAAATACATTTAGATGCACAAGCTGTTTTGCTTTGTTTGGCATCGGAAGAATTTAATGAGTCGGATTATATTCGAAGTTATGATACGTTCAAGTCGTATAGAGAAAAATAAATGTGCATGAATCATTCCTTTGATATAGCATTATCTGCATCTTTTCTTTTTAATCAGGATTTTTATTTAAAGAATCATACAGTTCGTTCGCTATCTTTTTTTGATCGGGAAATAGAACCAACACTTCTTTGCAGTTTTGTAGAAACAAGTACAGGGAATTTTGTGAGCGGTTATCGTGCTCCTTTTGGAGGAATTGAATGCACGGATATAAGTCAATTGGATTCCTTTATTCTATATATAAAAGAAATCTTTAAATCACTTGGCGCGGCATCTATAACCATTCGTCAGGCTCCTGCATGTTATCAACACGATGTTTCCATTCGTATTTTTGAAGTATTTGCTAAGCATGGTTTTACATTAAATTATTCAGATGTCAATCAGCATATTCGTGTTGATCCTTCTGTCCCGTTTCATTCATGTATAGACGATCAAAAAAGAAGGCGTTTGAATACATTGAAATCAAAAGGAGCAAGACTCGAAATTGCAGATCATATTGATTCAGATCAGTGGTATGAGTTATATGTAAAATCAAGAGTACATAAGAATTTTCCTGTAACGATTTCGAAAGAAGAATACATACACTTATCCGTAAAATTACCGGATACATATCAATATGCAGGTGTGTTTATAGACGGAAGGCTAGTAGCAAATGCAATTTTTGTACGGGTGAATTCTGATGTTTTATACTATTTTCTGGCAGCATCCGATCCTGAATATGCCTCCTTGAGTCCGTCTGTTTTTGTTGTCGAGGCAATGTATGAATATGCTCAAAAGTTACAATACAGCGTACTAGATCTAGGTATATCTTCTGTGAATGGAGTCATAAACGAAGGCTTACATTTTTTTAAGAAGTCACTCGGGGCTATTGACAGTCAGAAAAATACCTATGAGTTGATATATTAAACCTCCAAGGTTTAGTTTGTAAGTTTATATATGATTAAGGTGGTAAAACCTTGGAGGTTTTGATCTATATATTCAAATTATATTAATTTAATCCGAATCCGTACATTTGCATATGAATCAAATTCGAAATAGTTTTTTTTCATTAGTCAGTATCTTCTTAAATGTTGCCTTTGGATTTATTTATAATAAAATCGTTTCGGTTTATTTTGGTCCAATTGGTTTATCGCTTCTAACGCATTATCAAAATTTAGTAGCCTTCTTTATGCATATTCCGCAGGAAGGTATTCATAAAGCTTTTATCAATCAGCTTACTCAGGAAGAAGACAGTAAAAAACAAACAGGGAAAATAATTGTACATACAGTTATCTGGAATGTCGTTATTTTTCTGCTGCAATGGGTATGCTTGTTTGTGTATATGTACTGGGCAGATTCTCCTCTTGAAGAGTTGTTCAAAGATTCGACATCAAGTATATTGATCGGCGTTTCCTTTTTTCTATTTGTATTGAATTTACTGGCTTCGGCCTGGATGGTTGCACGGCATAAATTAAAACGTTATGCAATCTATACGTTTTTATTAGGGATCACTTCAGTGATCGGTATGGGTTGTTGCGTATATTTCAATGTTGTCGACTCGTTGTATTGGATCATATTGGCAGTAACACTTTCAAACTTTCCTGTATTTGTGTATATGATCTTTACAGTGTTCCGTAAGTTTCATTACAGTTGGGACGATGTGAAGGATCTGTTTAAGGGCAAGGATTATTTTATGCCCCTTATTATTATGGGCGGTGTATCTTTAGTTTCCGGGAAGCTGTTGGATTACATTGTTCGTGAAATTGCTTTTGATTTGATCGGCCCGTATGAAACAGGTTTGTGGCAATCGGCAGTAAAAATATCTCAGGCATTTGTTTTCTTATGTGGTGCATTTCTTTCTACGATCTTTTATCCCTATGCATCAGAAAGTATAAAAGATAGATCTGCTTTGCATAACTATGTAAAAAAGTTCATGCTGATCTATAGTTCTGTTACGTTGATCGGGGTTATAGCAATGTTTGTCTTAAAGGATCTATTATTTCAGATTCTTTTTTCAGTTGAGTTTGTAAAGGCAGATAAATATTTTTTCCTGATATTGATTGGCGACTGGCTTAGATGTTTGTCGTGGGTGGGAGGTTATTTGCTGATGGCTTCATCCGATACGCGTAGATTTATATTGTTTGAAATTATTTCCGGAATAGTATTTATACTGGTCTTTATTTTCGGAACAGATTACTTTACATGGGAAGTAATGGCAGTTGCTAATCTAGTCCGATACATTGTATATTCAGTACTCATAGTCTTATATTATAAGAGTGTATGGATGACAGAGATCAAGTCTTAGTAAGCGTTATTGCTATTAGTTACAATCATGCTTCTTATATTCAAGCAGCTTTAGATTCTATTTTTAGTCAGTCTTATAAAGCCATTGAAATTATTATCGTAGATGATGCAAGCACGGATGATAGTGCTGCAATCATTCAGCAATGCATTGCAGGTACAGCTATTCAGTTTATAAAAAATGAATTGAATTCAGGGAATTGCAAATCATTCAATAAGGCATTTGTTTTATCTAAAGGAAAATACATCATTGATTTCGCATTAGACGATCTTATGTATCCCGATCGGATTGCAAAGCAAGTTTCAGTTTTGGAAAAAAATGAAGAACGGGTAGGAGTGTGTTTTTCGAATGTCGATATTATAGATACGGAATCAAAATATATTAAAACGCATTATCCTTCTTTCTATCACCGTTTAAGTGCATCACCAATCCCCGAAGGAAATGTGTTTGAGGCTTTGCTAAGCCGTTATTACATCAACCCGGTAAGCATGATGTTTAGAAGGACGGTTATAGAATCACTTAATGGCTATGATGAAACGTTGGCGTATGAAGATTTTGATTTTTGGATCCGTTCATCAAGAACATTTCAATATGTCTATATACCAGAAGTTCTTTCTGCAAAACGTATCGTGCCAACGTCTTTATCGGGTTTGTTTTATAAGGAACATCAGGAGCATATGTTCGAATCAACATTAACTGTTTGTAAAAAATCCTGGTGGTTGTGCAAAACAAATGAAGAGAAGCGCGCGCTGATGCTTCGCTGCCGGTATGAAGCAAAGCAAGCGCTTAGGTTTAATTATGCATCTGTTGTAAAAGAATATCTGAAAATTTTAAAAACAATTGATCCGAAATTTTATTTATATAATTCAATTGTTCGTTCAATATTATTTTTCAAGACATAAAAAAAAGTCATCCCGCTAATTGAACGGAATGACTTTTTTTATGTCTTGAGTTGGGAATTTTATTTGAAGAAATAATAAATACCAGTACCAACGCTTAATGTATTGAAGTTGAAATATTCAAGATTCGTTGTAGTAACTTTACTTGTATTGCCGTTGTCTTCAGTTGTTTTTCCGGTTGTTGAAGTGACACCTACCACATTACCCAGATTGAATTCAAGACCGATTTTTTGGCTAGGCATAAAAAGGATTCCCGGGCTGATACCTACATTCATTCCAATTGTTTTGGTTTTATTAGGTCCATATTCACCGCTACGTACAGTAGTTCCTGTTCCAAATGCATCGTATGTAGTAGTTTCATTGTAACCAGTCGTTTTTCCTGCGCTATTAGAAAACCCATAAGACCCTTTAAGTAAAAAATAAACATTGTCACTTAATGGTATATAATACTTCACATAAGGAATTACGTTAATTCCTGCTGAACTGGTTTTTGTATAAGAATAGTCAACTTCTTGAGGAGTATTATATTTTCTTGTTGTTTCATTTGTGGTTACATAACCGATATATCCCACTTGCACACCTACTGCCCATCGACTTGATAGGAAATAACTTGCAGTTGGTGCTACGTTAAATGAAGTTGTTTTAACCGTGTTATTGTAATAATAATTGTTTGGAGCACCATTTGTGTAATTGCTCTCATTTTCCGTTTTGCCTGCTTTGATAGAAGAGGTAATACCTACTGCGATCATTCCTTTTTCTAATTGAGCAAATATCTGTTGACTTAAAAATAGTGCACAAGTTAAAATTAAAAACTTTTTCATATTGATTATTTTTTGATTCGTTGATTGATACTTATTTTTTAAATTATTCAATTACTGCAGATTCACAAATATGTGTAGGTACAATACCCGTTGATTTTATTTTTGTTTCGGCATCATCAATACGCGTATTGCCTGTTAGTACCAGTGCTGTGTCCAGGCCAAATTTATTTCCTCCTAAAATATCTGTATGCAATGTATCACCAACCATTAAAATTTCACGTTTGTTGATCGTTGATTTTTGGCGAAGCATTTCATAGGCAAACATAAACATTTGAGAGTCTGGTTTTCCAAATCGAATAAATCTTCTTCCCAATATACTTTCAATCATTGTTGCTACTCCACCAATTGCTATTGCCACATCATGTTTGGTAAGCGGATATGTATTGTCGGTATTGGCTACAATCGCCGGTATTGTACGTTTACGAAGCAGGTTTACTGTTTTATTCAAATCGTGAAACCAGTTAAATCCTTCATCGTCGAGTAAGACCAATGCATTCACTTCACCAATATTGCTGTCGTTTATTGCGCTAACAGGCAATAATTTTATTTCAGGAGTTTGTAAATAGTGTGCAGAATTTTCTGTTCCTAAATAGGCAACAATACCGCCATCTACTTTCAGATCAATATATTCTTTTGCAATCATACCTGAAGATATGATGCGTTCTTCTGTAATTATATTGAGACCTAATTTATGATAGGATTCTGCTAATTGTTTAGGACTTCTTGAAGCATCGTTCGTAACAATGTAGTAATCCTGGCCTTGCTCTTCTAAATACTTGAAGGTCTTTTCAATTCCTGGTAATAAGCCATTGTAATTTTTAAGAACCCCAAAGGCATCAAAAAACACACATTTATATTTTGGCAAAATTGATTTGAATGATTCGATTTGCATGTTATTATAGTTGGTACAGAACGCAGGGGATTTAAACGAACGGAGTGTATATATAGATTAATTTAAATTTAAGGCTTCAAGTATTTTTGTTGCATCAAAGTCTCTGTCAATAGATGGTAAATAAATTTCGAAAGCTTCGGTTTGCAATTTTTTTGCATATTTTTCATGAAAGAAATAATTGCCATCTTTCATTACATAATTTAATATGAAGAAACGATAGCCTTCTTTTAAGAAAAGAATTTCATTTTTAGTCAATGGGTTTACTTTATGATATTCTTCTAAGAAGATAATAAATCGATCTTCCATCAATGGTCCAATTACATAACTAAACACCGTGCGGTCGCCAATGTCTGAAACTACACGACTGAAGAAATAGAAGTCAAGCATGCGATAACTCATGCGAAACCAATCGTAATCCCAGCGTGAAAACAAATCGAGTTTATCTGTCACGGAAAAGTTGCCAATATTCCAGTCAATGAATACCGGCATGATATCGAATTCACGAACTTTTAATTTATTTCTGTTTTTTAAAAATTGTTCGCAGTGGTGCTTTAAATAATCTCCTTTTGCGCGTGTGCCAAATAAGGTTGGATCCGCATCCAACGAATCAAGTAACTTGTATATGTCTGTACGGAGAGTTTTTGAAGACTTAGGAATAACATTTTTAACTTTTGAACAAGCTTTATGGAACTTGCCCATTTGTTCGCCAAGTTTACGAATATCGTTTTCACTTAATCTCTTGGGTAGCCTATGTTGTGTGCGGATAGGGTTGTAGAAGACAACCCAGGCATCCATATTGTTTTCCTGATAACGGTATGTATAAACCTGATTATTTTTTAGTAATGATTTACCCAATACATTTTCAAAAGGGTACAATAAATTATTCGAAAGCGCATGAATGATGCGATGGTCTTCTTTAAAATTTTCGTATTGTCCGAATAAAGATATTTTGGCAATTACGATATCATCATCAACAAATGTGATTTTGTATACGTGGTTGGTTGATACTTTTGCACTTATATCTTCAACCTTTTTAATCCCCTTACTATTGTCAAATCCCTGCCATGCTTTTTCAATTATGGCCGACAAATTGTTTAATTCCATCTAAGTATATACTGTTATTCGTTGGTTAAATAATTTCCATATAGCGTTTGGTTTCCCAATCACTCACATGTTTAGAGAATTGCCTCCATTCCCATTCACGGGTGGCAGTAAAGTGCTGTACAAATGCCTCTCCGAATAATTCTTTCGCTACACTTGAATTCTTCATGATCTGTGTAGCATCCATTAAATTTGCAGCAATTGAACCATTGCTTTTGTTTGCATAACCATTGCCAACTGTTGGTGAAACATCCAGTGAAAGTTTATGCTTGATGCCATAGATGCCAGAAGCAAGTGATGCTGCCATTGCTAAATATGGATTTGTATCAGACCCGGATACACGTTGTTCCAGGCGCGTAGTTTTTTTTGAATGATTAAGTACGCGTAATGCAGTGGTACGGTTGTCAAAACCCCAGGTAATTGTTGTGGGTGCCCAGGCACCTTCTACCAAACGTTTGTAACTATTTACTGTTGGTGCCAGCATAGGCACTATGTGCGGCAGGCAGTATAACTGGCCAGCTAAATAATGTTTGAACAATTCGCTCATATTATGTTCTGAATTTGAATCATAAAATAAGTTTTCAGTTTTATCTGCGTTCCATAAACTTTGATGAATGTGTCCGCTGCAACCAGGTAATTTTTCATTGATCTTTGCCATGAATGTAGCAATGATACCATGTTTGTTAGCTATTTCTTTTACGGCCGTTTTCAATAGTGTTGCTTTGTCGGCAGCACGCACAACCTCATCATGAAAATAGGCACACTCATACACACCCGGACCGGTCTCTGTATGCAGGCCTTCCAGTGGAATATCAAAAGCTCCTAGCAGATCGAACAAATCATTGTTGTATGCTTCTTCCAATGATGGACGAAGAATAGAATACCCAAACATGCCATGGGTTAGGGGAGTAAGATCCTGAAAGTTTTTTTCTACAAGGCTTTGTTGTGTTTCTCTGAAATTAAACCATTCAAACTCCTGAGCAAAAGATGCGTGGTAGCCCATCTCCGAACATTCGTGTGCAATTCTTTTAAGCAGTGTCCTCGGACAAATAGCCAAAGAAGATAAGTCTTTGTTTTTATAATCGGCAAGAAAGAAAGGCGTATTGTTTTCCCATGGAATCAACCGGAATGTTGAAAGATCAATTTGAGCAAGTTTATCCGGGTAACCGCTATGCCAGCCTGTTACAGCAACGTTGTCATAACCAACATCTGAACTGTCCCATCCAAATACTACGTCGCAGAAACCTAAACCTTCTTTAATTCCATCTAAAAATTTATCTGTGTGAATGAGTTTTCCACGCAATACACCGTCAATATCTGCAAAGGCAAATTTTACCTTTTGGATGTCATTGTTTTTAATGTAATCAACGATTTCTTTTTCAGTCATAGGAGCTTGTATTAAAAGGGACCTGTAATGAATGCCAGATAAAAATCTTTCATTTATGCACAATTTAGCATATTTTATATG
>Ga0247817_10000801_pt1 | contig 16782 bp, 16 predicted proteins | sample UWRJL212509R1_FD_178010 | JGI IMG/M metagenome (GOLD analysis project Ga0247817, IMG submission 178010) | Plant litter microbial communities from Arlington Agricultural Research Station in Wisconsin, United States - UWRJ-L212-509R-1 | ecosystem: Environmental > Terrestrial > Plant litter >...
CAATCGGTTGTCTGAAATGGCAAGTACTGAAGCAATATAAGTATTTGCCGGAACAATCACTTCGTCGCCTTCTTTCATAAAGCCGAGTTCCATGTAAGCTTTCAAAATCAGGCGCAAAGCATCCAATCCGTTGGCAACGCCAATCGCGTGTTTGGCATTGGTATATTGAGCCAAATGGTTCTCGAATTTTTTCACTTCTTCTCCCAACAAGTACCAACCACTATCAATTACACGAGCTGCAGCCGCTTTCAGTTCTTCGGCATGCTGTTGGTTTATTTTTTGTAAGTCTAAAAATTTAATCATAGTCTTTAAACTAATTTATTGATTGTCATTTAGTTTGCTTTCTATAATTTTGATCAAATCACCAACATTTTGAATTCCGGCCATTTCTCTGATTTTAAATGTAATCTGAAAATGAGCTTCCACTTCTTTCAACATGATCAAATGCGCTAAAGAATCCCATTTGTCAACATCTTTTGAGGACATTTCATTGGTAATTGTAAGTTTCGGTTCAGAAAAGACCTCCCTGAAAATAGTAGTCAGGCCTTCGTTAATTTTTTCTTCCATTTTGTAATTTTGTTTACTTATATATTCAGCATCATTGCTATTTTAGTATGGTAGGGCAAATAATCGGTAATGACTTCGGAAAGGCTTCTGACTTCCTTCATCTTTTTAAAACCGAATTTTTCGTAGGCGCGAATGGCCGGTATGTTATTCCCGAAAACCTGAACATGAACCTGAGTCAATGCTTCTGATTTTGCTTTTGAATTGGTAATGTGCTGGTTAATCAATAACTGCGTCAGGTTTTTTCCTCTGTGATTTTCGTCCACATAAACCAATCCGATCTGAATGACTCCTTTTTCTACTTCCATGTGCAGTTCGGAAATCACATTTGCTATCTGGGATGATTTTCTTACAGCATCAAGAGGCAGGACATGTGCCAGTAGACTGCCTTTTATTGCAGTCGAAGAAACACCTTCATTCCCTTCAATCCACGCACCGACAGCCGCTGCGATTTTTCCGTCTTTTTCAGCAATCATAAAACTGCTCAATGACAACTCGCAACCGTCGATTTCTTCCTCCAGAATTCGGGTTAATGCCTCAACAGTTTGCCGTTGGGTCAATCCGAAAATTGTAGTATAACTCAAGGTGTCTGTTCCGCTTTTCTCGGCTTCAATAATCGTTTCGACCAAAAAAGCGATATCTTTCAGCAACGCATATCTTAAAGTATAATCTTCCATTAAACGATGGCTGTTTTTAATTTGTTCCTGTCTACTTTACCGCTGTTGTTTATTGGAAACTCTGCGATCAATTTGTATTTTGACGGAATCATGTAAGAGGGAAGTTGTGACCGCAAATAACTTTCTAAAGCGGCAACATCTGTATTTTCTGATTCAATCACAAGCGCGATTTCAGTATTTCCCGAAAAACCGTTGAACGGAATTGCCACAGTATTAATTCCGTTTAAAAAACCTCTGGAGTGGAATTCAATTTCTCCCAATTCAACCCGGTAACCTTGTATTTTAGCCTGAAGATCGATGCGGCCTGAATACATAATATCGCCGTCTTCATCAAAATAACAAAGATCTCCGGTATGGTAAAATCTGGTGGAAACGCCTTCGTATGGCAAATCAAAAAAAGCGACATTATTAATGGTTTCATTTTTCCAGTAACCGGTAGTCAGTTGATTTCCCGCAATACACAGTTCGCCTTTTTCTCCATCTTTAACGATGTTTTTATCTTCATCGATAATTACTGACAAAAAACCATCCATGGGTTTTCCAATAGATAACAAACCATTGTAGGATTTAATTCCCTTTTCAAAATCAACTTTGTAGTATGTGCAGTAGATCGTTCCTTCCGTTGGTCCATAAAAATCATAAATGGCAGCATTTGGAATGCATTCATGCCATTCCTGTACCAGATCTGCGGGTGACGCTTCGGCTGTAAGAATACAGGTTTTCATAGCCGGCACCCTGATCTCATCAAAATATGGCCTCAAATACCGCAGCATTGATGGTGCCATTGCGCCAAATGTCAACTGATGGTCTTCCAGAAGTTCGTATGTATATGTATATTTAATCTTGTGTGTCGGAATTGTATAGACGCAAGCACCCTTTAATAAAGGCATCAGATATGATTGTACAGAAACATCGAACGTAAGGTCGAAGCATTGCAGGCATTTGTCATTTTCATCAAGCGAGATACCGGTTTGCCAAAAAGCTTCCGTAAAAGCCGCTATGTTTTTTCTGGTTATCGTAACACCTTTTGGCTTGCCTGTTGTTCCGGAAGTGAATAAAATATAAATATCGGTATCATCTGAAATTTCGGATGAATCATCCAATGAACTTGTATAATCCTGTAGTGTTGACGTATGAATTGTAGCTACTTCCTTAAATTCGGCTTTGCCTTCAGAATCTAAAATCGTTTTGATACCGACCTGTTCAATAATTTCTGCCGACCTGTCTGCGGGTTGCAGCACATGTAACGGAATATACGATTTTCCTTCGAGCCATAAAGCAAAAATAGAGGCATACGTTTCTATATCGTCATTCGTTACTAAACCTATATATTGTTGTTCATCGGCATTCGATTGAATGCCGTTTCTGATTTTTGTAATCGCTTCGCCAAATTGTTTATAAGAATAAAATTGATTATTGATGCAGAAAGCCTGTCGATTGGAATAAGTGGCAATAGATTTTAAGATAGGTTCAATAACTAAATTTTGGAAGCTCATTTCTTATTCTTTTATGTTCTTTAAAATTTTGGTTTATGGTCGCGATATTCACCATATTCTTTTGCTGAAATCGGGTACTTTTTTGCCGGATTGCCGATGTATACACTATCCGGTTCCGTGCTTTTGGTAACTGCCGCAGCCATTCCTATAAAACAGTCATCGCCAATATCGAGTGTATCTGAAATAGTTGCATTAATTCCTAAAAAGCAATTTTTGCCAATTTTTGTCTGTCCAGCAATAATTACATGTCCGGCCAAAAAACAATTGTCATCGATTGTTGACCGGTGGCCAATAAAATTTCCTCCCCATAAAATCACATTGTTACCAATACTAACAAAAGGCTGCAAAGTATTGTCATTCAGTATAAAACAGTTTTCACCAATGGCAACATTATGCCAAATGGAAGCTTTCGTACTGATATAGGAAGCAAATTGGTATCCTTTTTCTTTCGCAAGATGGTACATTCTGGTTCTGGCGGTATTTAATTTAGTCGAAATTATGGCAACAAAAACCTGATATTCGTCAGGCGGAAAAAAAGATTCACATTCTTCAAAAGGCACCACAGGCAAACCAAGGAACTCGTTTTGGGTCAGATATTCCTGTTCTACGGCAAAACCACAAACCTCATAATCAGAATCATGGGTAAAATATTCATAAGCAAGGTGTGCTGTTTCGCTAGCTCCTATCAGAAATATTTTTTTCATTTATTATTGTTTTTGAAAGTAATTATTTATTCTTTTCAATCGGGATCGCGCTGTATCGGATTTATAAAGATTTACTAAACGAATATTTCAGTGATGAGAGACATTCATGCGTTTCTTTAAACCTCAGCAAGCCTTCGTTTGGCATACCTGATTCGGTGGAAATGCCTAAATCAATGTATTTAAATCCGCTATTTTTATAAAATTCCCAAAGCTTAAATATCAAGTAATCCATTGCTCTTAAAGGCCTTCCTTCAAGTGCATCACCCCAAAAAACAGCATACGCGGTTTGCGGATTGGAATGATAAAACATGCCTCCGGCTACCAATTGCCCATCTTCGGTTATCACTTTAAAATAATCAACCTCAAATAAATTACCCATTGCGAGTAAATCGTTAAAGGTCATATAAATTGGCCTACCCATTCGCGAGCGGTTCTCCACTATCAGATTGTAAATGGCTTCCATTTCGTCCATTTTATCCGTTTGATGAAACTCCAGTTTGTTTTTCACGGATTGGTTGTAATAAGTTCTGCTTGCATTGTGGCTGTATATCCCATTGAATTCATCCAGAACTACCCAATTTGTTATTTCCGGAATGGCCATGGTAAAATTCATCCTGAGAAGAACGTTGACCAATTTGGCGTTGAAAGATTGTGAGTAAATATCGGGCGAAAGCGTCAAACGAATTTCCGAAAGATCGGAAGCAATGGCATAATCCACTAAATCTTTGATGTAACTTTCAATTGCCGTTGTATACATACTTTCATTTTTGAAATGAAATCCGCCGAAAGGCGCAGAAAAAGGCGCTTTTAAAATTCCGTTGGCTATTCCGGCAATAAGTCCCAATTGTACCTTATCGGTATCCTGAATGAGCCTTACAATTGTGTCGACTTTAGGCGCATTGAGGTTTATAAATGCTTCCGAAACAAACAAATGAGGATCTGTTGGGAAATAATATTTAAATTCTGAGGAATCTGTATTGCGTATCATTGGCTAAAAGTAAATATTATTTGGTCTTCCCCGATGATTTCCATGTTGTAAAACTTTCATAATCCCTAAAATAATCCTGCTCATCATATTCGTGTGAAGCCAAAACGAAACAAATGGATCCGCTTGAAAAATTATCCAGTTCCCGCCACAAACCTGCAGGCATATAAATTCCCATATTGGGTCGCGACAAATGAAAAGTCCGCTTGACATTTCCGTCATCAACAATAAGGTCAAAGCTTCCGCTTAGAGCGACAATCAATTGCTGCAAATCCTTATGTCCGTGTCCGCCGCGGCTAAAACCACCGGGAATATCATACAGATAATAAATCCTGTTGATATCGAATGGAACTTCAATACCATTACTGACAGAAGTCAAATTCCCATTCAACTGATGGTTTTTTGGAAGCGTGATCACCGAACAATCAAAAACTGTTGATTTCTGCATACTATTTCTGATTTATAAATTGGTCATAATCCCTGATGTAATCCGCTTCGGAAAATTCAGAATCTGAAAGGTGCACAGAAACAGAATTGGTAGAAAAATTTTCCAGATGGCGCCAGTGCATCGGGGGAATATAAAGTCCGGAATAAGAACGGTTCAAACAAAATTTCGTTGTATTTCCTTGTTGATCGGCGACTACAATATCAATGCTTCCGCTGATGACAATAATTAATTCCTGTTGTTTCCTGAAAGCATGGGCGCCTCTTTTTTCTCCGCCGGGCACATCATAAATCCAAAATACCCTTTGGATTGCAAAAGGAATATGATCTGATTGCTGCAGAAACGATAAATTTCCTCTGGCATCAGTAATTTTTGGTAACTGTATGATTCCGGGTTTTGAAAAATCAGTGTGCTGCTCCATTTTTTTTGACAGATTATTGTATCCTAACTGTATTGGTTTTCGTAATATTTCTGGTAATTCCCGCTTGTGACGTTGTTCAGCCACGTTGGGTTTTCGAGATACCAGTCAATCGTTTGCTCCAAACCTTCTTCAAAAGTTACCGAGGGTTCCCAGCCCAGTTCCTTGTTGATTTTATTGGCATCGATCGCATAGCGCAAGTCATGTCCAGGCCTGTCTTTTACATAAGTAATCAGCTTTTCGGAAGTTCCTTGAGGCTTATTTAGTTTCTGGTCCATTTTGGCACAAAGCACTTTAACGAGATCAATGTTCTGCCATTCATTAAATCCGCCGATGTTGTACGTTTCGTGGTTTTTACCCTCATGGAAAACGAGGTCAATTGCTACGGCATGGTCTTTTACAAAAAGCCAGTCACGTGTGTATTTTCCGTCACCGTAAACTGGTAATGGTTTGTCATTCAGAATATTGTTAATGAGTAGCGGAATTAGTTTTTCGGGAAAATGATTGGGTCCGTAATTGTTAGAGCAGTTTGTAATGACATAAGGCAATCCGTAGGTTTCGCCATAGGCACGCACGAAATGATCTGAACTGGCTTTAGAGGCTGAATAAGGAGAATTTGGCGCGTAAGGAGTGGTTTCTGTAAACAATCCGGTTGCGCCTAAAGTACCATATACCTCATCGGTGCTAACATGGTAAAAACGTTTGCCTTCATATTGATTGTGCCAGATTTCCTTTGCGGCATTGAGCAGGTTCATTGTTCCGATGACATTTGTTTTGACAAAAGAAAGCGGATCAGTGATCGAACGATCGACATGAGATTCCGCGGCAAGGTGAATGACCGCATCAAATTGGTGTTGCCGGAATAAATCCGTCAGAAAGTCTGCATCAACAATATCTCCTTTAATAAAAGTATAGTTGGGCTCGTTTTGAATATCTGCAATATTTTCTAAATTGCCGGCATAAGTCAGCGCATCAAGATTAAATATCTGATACTGTGGGTAATTTTTAACCAATCTTCTGACAACGTGAGAACCAATAAATCCAGCTCCTCCTGTAATGAGTAATTTTTTCATGCTTTTACTTTTATTCCTTATTTTTTTGAACGGCTTCGCCCCATCAGTCCCACAACAAGGGTACTAATAAGGATACAGATTGCCTGTTAATTCTATGTATGCTCTGCTCTCACCAAGGTGATTAAAACACCCAATTCTTTCAGAATCAATTGAAAGCTATTTTTCTTCACTTGTTTAACTATGCCTTCCTTGCCATGAAATGGACCACTTGGAATACTGATAGCATCTCCTATTTTTATTCCTGTCACTTCAACCGAAGCCATCGTCTCTTTCAGGCTTTCACGCAAAGCTTCGATTTCATCTTCTCTTACAACTGCCGGTTTTCCGAGCCAAAAGAGATACCTTACAACGCCGCTCACCTGAAATACATTTTCCCGTTCTTTTTCGGCGATATGTACAAAAACATAGGAATTGATCAATGGTATTTGTACTTTCTTTTTCCTGTCTGACCATTGTCTGACTTGTGTAACCAAAGGACAATAGGCGGTAATGCCCATTTTCAGCAAACGTTCAGTTACTTTTTTTTCATTTCTGGGCTGCGTATAAATGACGTACCAAGGCATATTGTGCTTTTAAGATGCTTCGTATATTACCATTCCTTTTCCATCATGCTCACTTGTAATGAAAAACTTCACCTTCCGTTTGATTTCATTTTCAATTTTAACACCCAACTGATCTATATATTCAGTGTCAAGAGCATGTCCTACAAGGATCACTTCAATAACCCCACTGTCTTTTCCATTGGCATAATCTCCGATGATAACTACTTTTTCAATATTTCCCATACGTTGCAGAATCATCTCGACCATCGCATCCAATCCGATGTGCTGCCTGACAATTTTTTGCAAAATGGTAAATAAAGGGTGCTTGATATTGGCTTTATAAATAACCTTGTTCTGGATGGCTTCTTTTTCAAGATAACCCGCATCCAATAGATTATTTAATTCTTTGCGGATAGAGTTTGTAGATTCGTTCAGTTCTTCTGCCAAACCTCTTAAATAGCCGTTATTGGCAACGTTTATAAAAAACTTTACCAGAATGCGGATACGGGTTTTAGAAGTAATAAGTGACTCCAGCATAGTATTCGAATATTAACGAGTAACAAAAGTACTCGTTAATTCGACATTACCAAAAATTTCAGTAGGGAAATTAAATTGTGTAAAATATTTATAGGGCTAAATTGCTCTAATTGGTACTTCCTACTGCGCTGAAAATAAATCCGATGGACATCATTTTCTTCGCATCGAGAATATTTCTTCCGTCAAAAACGAAAGCGGGTTTTTGCATGTGGTCGTAGATTTTTTCCCAGTCATATTCTCTGAATTCGTCCCATTCGGTCATTATTGCAATGGCATGGGCACCTTTACAAACTTCGTAAGGATCGTCTAAGACCGTAATCCCTTTTTTAATTTCTGCTGCTGATCGTGAATTCAGATAGGAAAGATCATTTAGTATTTGTTTCTCATTGACCTGCGGATCGTGTACTGCGATGTTAGCTTGTTCGTGCAAAAGGTAATCGGCAATATTGATGGCTGCAGATTCGCGCGTATCATTAGTATCTTTCTTGAAAGCCCAACCTAAAAAGGCTATTTTCTTTCCGGAAACCGTATTGTATAACGTTTGCACTATGTTGTTTGCGAATCTTCTTTTTTGATGGTCATTCATAATAACCACCTGTTCCCAATAATTGGCCACCTCATTCAATCCGTAAGATTTTGCAATGTAGACCAAATTTAAAATATCTTTTTGAAAACAGGAACCGCCAAAACCTACAGAAGCTTTGAGGAATTTTGAACCGATCCTGCTGTCCATTCCGATTGCTTTTGCCACTTCATTGACATCGGCTCCGGTTTTTTCACACAATTCCGACATGGCATTGATGGAAGAAACCCGCTGTGCCAAAAAGGCGTTTGCAGTCAATTTAGATAATTCTGATGACCATAAATTGGTAGTCAGAATGCTTTTCGTCGGAACCCAATTGGCATAAATTTCAACAAGCGCATTGATTGCCGCCTGTCCGTCTTCAGAGGTATCGCCTCCGATTAAAACCCTGTCGGGATGGAGTAAATCCTGTACTGCGGTTCCTTCCGCTAAAAACTCGGGATTGGATAAAATTTGAAACTGAACTTCATTACCTGTATGGTCAAGGATATTTTTTATAGCTTCGGCTGTCCTGACTGGTAAAGTCGATTTTTCAACCACAATTTTATTGTCTTTGGCAACTGCGGCAATTTGTCTGGCACAAAGTTCAATATATTTTAAATCGGCCGCCATGCCTTTCCCTAACCCATAGGTCTTTGTTGGTGTATTGACAGATATGAATATCATTTGGGCTTCATCTATAGCTGCTTCGACTTCGGTAGAGAAAAATAAATTCCTGCCTCGGGCTTCTGCTACTAGACTGCTTAATCCGGGTTCATAAATTGGTATGTTATTGACATCCTCATCATTCCACGCAGCAATTCTTTCGGCATTTAAATCTACGACAGTAACTTTTATGTGCGGGCATCTTTGTGCGATAACAGCCATTGTAGGTCCGCCAACATATCCTGCTCCAATACAGCAAATAGAAGTAATTTTCATATTATCTCTTATTTATTATAATTTACCGTCTGCGATGTTGCCTAAGATACCTTTGACATCATATAGTACACTATTTTCCTTTTTAATTGAAGTATAATCAATAGCTGAAAATGTATCGTGGGCGACGCCGAGAACAATCGCGTCATATTTATCTTCTGGGAGTTTATTGGTTGTGATTAACCCATATTCATGCTTAACTTCTGCAGGATTTGCCCACGGATCATAAATACTTATTTCAATACCATATTCATTAAGCGCTGCAATTACATCAACAATTTTAGTATTTCTGACGTCGGGACAATTTTCTTTAAAAGTGATTCCCAACATCAATAATTTCGATCCGTTTACAACAACACCTTTTTTTATCATCAGTTTCACAACCTGAGATGCGACGTATTCTCCCATACTGTCATTGAGTCGGCGTCCGGCCAGAATTATCTCCGGATGATACCCCATTTCCTGTGCTTTTTGCGCCAGATAATATGGATCAACACCGATGCAATGGCCACCAACCAATCCGGGCTTGAATGGCAGAAAATTCCATTTTGTACCTGCAGCTTCCAATACATCATTAGTATCAATTCCCAAAATATTGAATATTTTAGACAATTCATTGACAAATGCAATGTTGATGTCGCGTTGAGAATTTTCAATTACTTTGGCGGCTTCGGCAACTTTGATAGTTGGTGCCAAATGCGTTCCGGCAGTAATTACAGATTTGTAGAGGTCGTTTACTTTGATACCAATTTCCGGGGTTGAACCGGCAGTTACTTTTAAGATTTTCTCAACTGTATGCTGTTTATCGCCCGGATTAATCCTTTCCGGAGAATAACCGGCAAAGAAATCTACATTAAATTTTAGTCCGCTTACCCGTTCCAATACAGGAACGCATTCATCCTCGGTAACTCCGGGATATACAGTCGATTCATAAATCACTATATCTCCTTTTTTCAATACTTTACCAACTGTTTCGCTGGACTTATACAACGGTGTCAGATCTGGCCTGTTGTTTTTATCGACTGGTGTCGGAACGGTGACGATGTAATAATTACAATCTTTAATATCATTTAAATCAGTTGAACACAAAAGACCAACAGCATTTTCAGAAGGTTTTTTTAATAAAACGGATTGCAATAATTCGGAGTCAATTTCGAGTGTGTTGTCAATACCTGAATTGAGTTCGTCAACCCTCGTTTGATTAATATCAAACCCTACTACCGAAAATTTGGTGGCAAACAATCTTGCCAAAGGCAATCCTACATATCCTAAACCTACTACTGCTATTTTCATTTTTTATGAATTAAAAGTATTTTATTTTAAATTGTTCCAATACCATGCGACCGCTTCTTTCAATCCTTCCTGCATGGAAAACTGTGGCGCATAGCTTAATAATCTTTTTGCCTTATCAATACTTGCGAGTGAATGCGGAATATCTCCGGCGCGGTTCGGGCCATAAATGACAGGCACTTCCGCAATTGCGGAATCAAATGCCGACAATGATTCCTTAAGGTATTTCACCAAATCATTTAAGGTTGTCCTGTCACCAAAAGCGGTATTATAAACCGTGTTAATGGCTTCGGGATTTGTGGTTGTCATTGCGCGTTCATTCATCTGGATCACATTGTCTATATAAGTAAAATCGCGCGAGAAATTTCCATCTCCGTTGATCACCGGACTTTGATGATCCATCAGTTGCATGACGAATTTCGGGATGACAGCTGCATAAGCGCCATTTGGATCCTGCTTTCTGCCAAATACATTAAAATAACGCAATCCGATACATTCCAGCCCATACGTTTTACTGAAAATATCCGCATAAAGTTCATTTACATATTTAGTGATCGCATAAGGAGATAATGGTTTCCCAATGGTTTCCTCTACTTTTGGAAGACTTTCTGAATCACCATAAGTAGAAGAACTTGCGGCATAAACAAAACGTTTTACATTGGCATCCCTTGCAGCAATAAGCATATTCAAAAATCCCGACACATTGACATCGTTAGTCGTAGCAGGATCATTGATGGAACGCGGGACAGAGCCCAACGCCGCCTGATGCAATACATAATCGCAACCGCTGACTGCCTTTTCACAATCTGACAGATTCCTGATATCGCCCTCTAATAGGATGAAATTTTTATTTTCTGAAAAAGCAGTAAGATTAGAACGGTGTCCTGTAGCAAAGTTATCCAAGCAAACTACCTGATATCCTTTGGATAAAAAATATTCACAAAGATTAGAACCTATAAATCCTGCACCGCCGGTAATCAGAATCTTTTTATTGTCGTTTATCATCTATTTTGATTCTGTTCTTTTAAAAAATAACTGGTAAATTTTCTGGAAGATATTTTTTGGTTTATCATCTTCATGATAGCCATTGGCATAATTTCCATAGCCGTAACCATAGCCGTAACCGTAGCCGTAACCCGTGCCGTATTTCGCCTTGTTTTGGAATCCGTTAAAAATGATACTGATATTATTGAGTTCACCCCTTTTTAGCCTGTTGTTCAGTAAAGTGATCATGTCTTTCTTGGTATAATTCTGTCTCATGATGTATAGTGTGACATCAGCATATTCGGCCAATTCAATTGCATCAGAAACCAAACCAACAGGTGGCGTATCGAGAATAATATAATCGTACCGCGATTTTAATTCCCTCATGAATTCTTTCATACTTTCTCCAATCATTAATTCTGATGGATTTGGAGGTATTGGTCCGGATGTAGCCACATCTAAACAAGGAACATGGGTTTTTTGTATTACTTCATCGATTGTTTTTTGGCCAATGAGGTAATTGACCACACCAATATCATTCTTGATCTTAAAATCTTCAAAAATCTTTGGCTTCCTCAAATCGAGTCCGACAATAATCGTTTTTTTGTCACTTAAAGCAAAAACGGTTGCAAGATTAAGCGAACAGAATGTTTTTCCTTCTCCACTTATTGATGACGTAAGCATTAGCGTTCTGGAACCACCTGCATCTATTTTTTTGTACAAAAACTGTAATGAAGACCGAATGGCCCTGAATGATTCTGACAAAGCCGATTTTGGTCTTTCAAAAACAGAAAGATTGGTATTGGTATGTTTTACGCCAACGACACCAATCAAAGGAATAGAGGTAAGCTTACTAATATCTTCGGTGTTGAGGATCGAATTTTCAAGGAAAAAGATTACAAATACAAATAAGAGCGGAATTAAAACACCCAAAAACAAGGCAAGGATGTAATTGACACTTGTATTTGGCCCAATCAATCCGCCACCCGTATCTTTGGCCGAATCAATAAAATGAATGTCTGATAAATTCGCGGCTTTGACAATTTCTGCTTCACTTCTCTTTTGTAAAAATGTGTTATAGATATTATCACTAAGGTCATATTTCCTTAATATTTTCATATACTCCTGCTTGTCTTCAGGCAGTTTTTTAATATTTCCTTCAATCTCATTAATTTTTGCATTTACGAGATTCAGGTCATACTTTAATGAACCACCTGCGGAATTAATATTCTCAAGCAATACGTTTTTTACAGATTCCATCTGAATGTCGAAATCCCTGAATATTTTGTCACTTTTGACAGAATAAGCCAATTCTGAACGTTGCGCAGAAAGCGCAATAAGCTTGGAAACATTGGTTACAATATTGGCATCTTCAATTCCGGCAACTGTAGGTGCAGGGAGTTTGGAATAATCAACACTATTGCGCAAATAAGATTTTAAAGTATTGTAATAGGCGATTTTTCTATTGATTTCATCTTTCTTCACATCTAAAGTCAATAGCTGTGCGGATATCCCGGATCCGCCCTGCTCAATCTCAATGATGTTGTTGTTTCGGTTAAATGATTTGAGCTCATCGCCTGTATCCTTGAGTTGTTTTCCCATTGATATTAACGTACTGTCAATAAAAGCAATGGTATTGGTCGCAAATTGATTTTTCCTGTCAAGCTGCACTTTAATAAGCATTTTCACAGTAGAATTGAGATATTCCACCATTCTGTTTTTATTTGTCCCCTGAAGGGAAAGCCTGAGTATTGACGCGGCTTTAGGATCTATTTCAACGCCGATGCCCTGATATCTTGAAACAACATCATCAAAGTTATTGAACCTGATATAATAGTCATTTCCTTTGTAATCACCGGGTTTTCCGTCAAGTTGCAATTTAAAATTCAGGAACGGCAACGCAACCTGGTCACCAACTCTGTATTGTTTCACAAATTCCTCAGCAACTACTGAAGTCTGGCTTCTGCTATTATCAGAATAATGAATTAAATCTGCAGTGTTCGAATCAAATTTGACCCTGACTTCATACACCGATTCGCTTAAAAATTTTATTTCTATAAGGCTCCCAAATAACTGTCCTTTACTCTTATCGATATCAATGTAAAACGGTATTTCGCCATAAACATCTTTATAATTGTATTTTCCCTGTTGGAGGTAATCAATATAATACTGCAATTGCTCAACCACCAATTCATTATGAGATCTCGACTTTAGGGTATTTGAAATATTCTGAACCTGATCTGAAGTACCACCCCAATTAAAAACCAAACTTGTTGTAGAAGTAAAAAACGGATTGTTTTCTTCTTTGATCGCAATAGTCGTTTCCATTGCGTATACCTTTTCTTTTCTTAGGTTAACCTGATGCGCAATGGTAAGTGTAATGAGGAGACTCACGAGAAACCATTTCCAGTAACTCGTAATTTTTATTAGAAACCCTTTAAAATCAAAACTATTCTGGCTTTCAAAAAACGAAAAATCTTTTGTATCAATCATGCAATTTATTTTCTTAAAAACAACAAAGTTGTGGTTACAAGAGTAAGAACGGTAATAATAGAACTCAATGATTCTATCCCTGTCTTTCCTGTTCCCCAGGCTTTCTGTTTCAGCGGCTTGATGTAAATATAATCATTAGGTTGTATGTAATAGTAAGGTGACTGCATGGCTTTAATATCGGTTAAATCAATATCGTGCATTTCCGTACCATGCGGAAATTGGCGTATTACCGTAACTGCTTTCCTGTTTCCTGTAATGGTAATATCGCCGGAATTTGCAATGGCTTCAAGAATACTCACCCTATCCTGGAAAACAGTTCTTGTTCCCGGCGAATTAATTTCACCATTGATTGTATATCGCAATCCGGCGAGTTTTACTGTTACAAAAATATTGGCTTCTTTATTGAAATATTCTTCAAGAAGTTTTTTTTCAATGTTAATCCTCAATTCGTCTACAGTATAACCAATTACATTGATTTCGCCTAAAACAGGCATTCTGATGTTCCCATGATCATCTACTGTAAAGCCATCAAAATAAAGGCTACTTTCCGTTTTACCTACTTCACCAGTTTGATTTGACGGTAAGAATATGGTCGATAATTTTGGGTCTAACGATTTTATTGAAATGCTGATGATATCATTGGTCTGAAGCCTGTAGGGTTTGGACGGCACCGGATTAATTACACTTGTACTGTCAGAATTGTCTTTATTTTGGAGGTATATCAGGTCTTTCGTTGGCACACAGGAAGTAAAAATTAATCCTGCTGTTACTAATACCAATACTATTATTTTGTTCATTTTTTTTAAAAAATTTAGCAAACAAAGATAGTTTTTCATTTATAAATACAAAAAAGAACACCGTTAAATTGATTAATTGTTTTTAAAGGAGTTTTCGAACGGAATTCTCTGTAAAATACTTCGCCCAAGTGTCACTTCATCAGCATATTCTAATTCATCTCCCACGGCAATTCCTCTTGCTATTGTTGACGTTATAATCGAGCAATCCCGAATTTGTTTGTAGATGAAGAAATTAGTCGTATCGCCTTCCATTGTTGAGCTTAGCGCAAAGATAAGTTCTTCCACATTACCTGATTTTACCTTTTCGACTAAAGAACTGATAGTCAGCTGACTTGGCCCGACCCCATCAATCGGGGAGATTTTACCTCCCAAAACATGATAAATTCCCCTAAATTGCCTCGTGTTTTCTATAGCCATTACATCGCGAATATCTTCCACTACACAAATAATCTGGTGATTTCTGCTGGCGTTTGAACAAATTTCACAGATTTCTACATCTGAAATATTGTGGCAACTGACGCAAAATTTGACATCTCCGCGCATATTTACCAAAGCTTCAGACAAGAATGTTGTTTGCTCTTTAGGCTGTTTTAGCAAATGCAGCACCAAACGAAGCGCGGTTCGTTTACCAATTCCCGGCAACTGTGCCATTTCATGAACCGCCTTTTCTAAAAGTTTTGAAGAAAATTCCATGTTGCAAAGGTAATAAATTCAGGCATCCGATAATTCACTTGTGCTGTTTTTGCATTACTTGAAATAACGCACAAAACAAACCACCAAATCAACATTTTTTCCTATTTTGGCTTTCCATATAAAAGTATTTCAATGACACCTATTGCTATCTTATCTCTGATTATTGTTTATTTCGGAATCCTGTTTGTAATCTCGCACATTGTAAGCAAAAAGAATAGCGATAACGATGCTTTTTTTAAAGCCAATAAAAATTCGAAGTGGTATCTCGTGGCTTTTGGAATGATCGGAACGGCATTGTCGGGAGTCACTTTTATTTCTGTTCCAGGACAAGTGGGTTCTCCCGATATCCAGTTTAAATATTTCCAGTTCGTATTGGGTAATGCCATTGGTTTCATACTAATTGCTAAGGTTTTATTGCCTTTGTATTACCGGATGAACCTGACTTCAATTTATGGTTATATCGAACAGCGATTGGGCCACATATCTTACAAAACTGCAGCTTCCATATTTTTAATCAGCCGTACCATTGGGTCGGCGGCACGTTTGTACCTTGTGGTGATTGTTTTGCAACGGTATGTTTTTGATGCTTTTGGCGTGCCTTTTTGGCTGACGGTTTTGATTTCGCTCGGACTTATTTTTGCTTATACGTATCGTGGCGGACTCAAAACGATCATTATTACCGATACGCTGCAAACTGTCTTTTTGGTTTCTTCGGTTATTTTTACGATTTATTTTATCTGCGAAAGTCTTGATTATAATATGCCCGAAGCATTTGAAGCGGTCAAAAACAGTAATTATTCTAAAATATTCTTCTACGAAGACGGGCTCAAAAGTAATTTTTACATCAAGCAGATTTTGGGCGGAATTTTCGTAACTCTCGCAATGGTAGGACTTGATCAGGATTTAATGCAGAAAAACCTGAGCTGTAAAAATATTGGCGAAGCACAGAAAAACATGTTTACGTTTACCGGAATTTTTGTCGTAATTAATATTTTCTTCCTGAGTGTCGGCGCGTTACTTTATTTGTATGCCAATAAAAACGGAATCGAAATCCCTATGGTCGATGGAAAACCCAGAACCGATTTACTGTTTCCCGAAATCGCTTTCAATTACCTTACCTTGATTCCGGCGATTGTATTTTTGTTGGGACTGACTGCGGCCACTTTTGCAACAACCGATTCGGCTTTAACAGCTTTAACTACTTCTTTTTGCGTCGATTTTCTGGGAATGGATAAGGCCGAAAACGTACTAAAACCCAATATGGTTAGAACCCGCCACTTGGTTCACATCGGGTTTTCACTGTTGATGTTTTTAGTCATACTGGCGATTTACCTGTTGAACAGCGACTCTGTCGTAAGTTTGATCTTTAAGATTGCGGCTTACACTTACGGACCGCTTTTGGGATTGTATTCTTTCGGGTTGTTGATGAAAACAAAAACCGTGAAGGATGCTTTTGTTCCGATCATTTGTATTCTGGCGCCAGCCATTACTTTTATAATCAGTTTGTACTCGACGGAATTATTTGGAAGTTATCAATTTGCCGAAGAGCTGATTATTGTGAATGGCGGACTCACTTTCATCGG
>Ga0247817_10000805_pt1 | contig 16744 bp, 12 predicted proteins | sample UWRJL212509R1_FD_178010 | JGI IMG/M metagenome (GOLD analysis project Ga0247817, IMG submission 178010) | Plant litter microbial communities from Arlington Agricultural Research Station in Wisconsin, United States - UWRJ-L212-509R-1 | ecosystem: Environmental > Terrestrial > Plant litter >...
CGTCCTGCGCGGGCAGGCGCGCCCGAGATCTGGGTCGCCTTGGTCCACGGGGACTTGACGACCATCGTGCCGTTGTCTTTGAATACGATGCTGGTGGGGCCGGTGTAGAGGCAACCGGGCAACGGGACGTCCGTCGCGGTGAGGTCGTACCGCGTCTCTTTTCTCAAGTCGTTGTTCGTCGGCGGCATTTGGATGTGTTCGCTGAACTTGATCGTGAGGCCGTTGAGCTTTGGCGCACCGCAGGCGACCGTTCGTCCGCCTACGGTCTTAGTGCCGTTCTTGTAGTACGTGTTACTCGGGTTGTACTCGGTGGTGACCTGCTTCTTGAACTCAGCCTCGCAAATCACCATGGTGTCATTGGAGTGGACAGCACCGTCGATTACGTCCGTTGGACGGAAGAGGATGTCACCGCAACCAGAGGGTCGACCTTCCCACGCGTGCAAATAGCACGAAGAGTTCACGTCATACGGGTCGGCGGTTTCAAGATCCGTGAAATAGACATAATTGACGAACCCATCCTGTTTGAGGTCAGCAACAATGCTTCTCGTCTGGTCTCCAACGCGACCAGTTACCCGGATGGTGAGTGTTCCCTCGATGTCGTAGCGCGAGTTGTTGACTTCGTAGCGGTAGTAGGCGTCGTCGCTTCCGGGCACTTTTGCCCACGTTCCCGATGCTCCAACGCCGAAGGCCGGGTTGGCGATAACCGGGGTCGACACCTTGCTAAGACCGGATTTGTCCGCGGAGTTCGACGGGTTGACGTAGGAGGTGTAAGTGGAAAGTGCATTTCCAAAACGAACGTAGGCGGGGTTCGCCGCCAGCCGGCTCTGATACTCCTCGACTCCGGCATAGGCGGCTGCGAGAGCACCGTTCCAGTTCTCATCGCTTCGCGACTTCTTGAAACCACCAAGCGAGAAGGCGACACCGGCGACGACAAGCATCGTCAGGACTGCTCCCACCGCGATGACGGTCACGAGAGCGATTCCGGACTCGTCGCTGGAGTTGACCTTGCGCATCAGTCGTCGCATCATCCGCTTGACCCCAATCGTGAACTGGTCAGGTTGGGCAACCCGACTCGGTTTTGAATCTGCACCGGATCCGCTCGCTCGGTGATATCGGCCTGGACCTTCATCGTCACCTGGACCGCAACGATTAACTTGAGGCTGTCGGCAGCAACAGGCGCCGTCAATGGTGTGCCGTCCGCTTTCAGATAGGTAAAAAGATACTTGCCGCCAGCCGCCACCTCAGCAGTAGTGGGAGCAATGATCTTTCGCGCAACAACGCGGTCCATGATCGGGGTTGCACTGCCATTTATCCAGTTGCGAGTAGTCGTTTGTCTGACCATTCCCCAGCGCTGTTCCTTCAGAATGCCGTTCACAACGGAAAATCGGATTCGAATCGGCTCGACACCGAGAGTGTTGTCGTTCAAGAATGCATCTTCGGCAAGATATCCGTAGAACTCGACCGAGTCTCGCGTTGCACTAATGAAGATCGGCTGAGGATCGGCGTCCTTGCGAGTGAGGATGGTTCCGGATCGCAGTACCTTCGTTAGCTCGTTCATCCCGATAGACGCGACTGTCGCGCTGTCGGTCGCGGATCGTTCTTGGGTGAAGCGGTTATTGAACGTCGTAAACACCGTCACAACGAGTGTCATGAGAATTGCAAACAGCCCCATGGCAAGAATGAGCTCAGGGAGACTGAACCCGTCTTCCCTTTGCTTCACCGCCGGCATCGCGTCCCGCACTCGCTTCATCACTCTTCGGCTCCGCTCAGAATGCGCGGGTCAACGGTGACCGTGCCATTTGTTGCGATCTTGCCGTACGACAACAACGTCAGCTTGTCGGCCGCGAGAGCGGCTGGGGAGGCCGTACCCGTCGCGTTGATCAGCGAGAGTTTCCACGACCCGAACGGCAGCGAGATCTTGTTCTGGCCGGCTGGGTAGTCATAGGTAGTCTCTGCGGTGCATGCCGGGTGACCTGAGCCAGTGGTGGATACCGCCCGAATAGCCTTGGAGCTGGAGACTCCTGACACCTGCACCTGCCCGGTGACGACTGGAACGCTCACCGATCCGCCGGGTGCCGCGGTATAGCCCTGGACGTCGGTCGGAACCAACGGCGTGGCGGGATCATTGCCGTCATCACCGAGCGTCCAGTTTGCTGGGTTCGACGCTGGACACACGATCGAGTCGCCCGCAACAACTTTGTAGTTCACGGGGAACAGCGACGCGGAGGAAGCGGCCGGAATAGTCGCAACGTAGGTACGTTCGGTGCTGATGAAGCTCGTTTTGAAGTTGACCGGGCGAGCGGCAGGGTACGTCAGGTTGTAGACGCCGGCTCGCGCGAGCTGGAAAGTGCGAGAGTTCGTGAATCCCGCGGTGACGGCGATGCCGGTTGCCGAGGGAGCCGCAACTTGTTGTTCGTTCAGGAAGCCGGACTTGCTGACCCTTATCGTGTAATTCGAGTTCGGGTTGACGTTGATGAGATAGGTGCATCCATCGGCGTCAGTGAGGTTCGCCGTTACGCCCGGTGCGGGGGTGACGGTGACCGTGACACCCGGTGTTCCATTGCCGAAGGAGTCGACTACAGAAACGAGCAGCGCGCCCTTGGTCGGGTCGTTGACCATTCCGCGCGGGTTGATAAGAGTGTCTGCACGGGCCGCGAGCGCGCCGTCGCGCATACCGTCCCACGTGACGCTGACGTTTACGCGCTTGTAACGAAGAGTGGTTTGGCTGGCCGAAGCGCCGCAGCTCAATTGTGAATCGGGATCCGAGACCCACTGGACACTTCGCCGGATGTGGAAGTTGTCGCCGTTGACGACAACGACACCCTTCCGAACGAGCGGATCATTCGGATCGTCGTCGCCGCTATCGGTTGTCCAACCGACGAGGTCAGAGACGTTCTCGACGCTTCGCGCACGGTCGATTTCCTCGGCCGCAAGGTTGATGGCCACTTGGCGAGAGCGGGTGTCCCTCGTCACGGTGAGCATCGTCATCATCGTGTAGAGCACACCCGTTGAGACAATTGTGAGGATCATCATGGCGACGACGACCTCGATGAGGGTCATGCCGCCTTCGCGGTGCGAACCGGAACGAGCAATGCCAAGTCGTTCACGCAGTGTCGTCACGATTCCCCTCCCCCCAAGCGGATGTCTGGTGTGGTGCTGGTGTTGCTGAACTGCCACAAACGTGATGTGGGCCGCCGCTTGTGCGACGGCCCACATCAGTCAGTCATTTATCTGGCTACGGCGTTTCTTCTTCTTCGGCACCGAGCTGCGTCGTCTGTCCAGTCTCGCTGTCGAACTCCCAGTCGTTGTCTAGGCTGCCGTGGTTAGCAGTCAACGTGTAGGAGAGTCCATCCGCCGCGGGAGTAACTTCTGTGACAACTTCAGGCGTGGCCTTGAATCCAGCTGCGGTGAGTTCGTCCGCATCGAGGCCATCGTATGATCCATTGTGGTTGGTCGAGTAGGTCTCAGCCGCAATGACAGCGTTGGCGAGGTCAGACTTGACCTGCGACTCCCACGCGCCCTGGCGCTGGTTGAGGAACGCCGGGATGGCGATGGCGGCGAGAACGCCGATGATGAGGATGACGACGAGGAGCTCGATGAGCGTGAAGCCCTTTTCGTCCTCTTCGCGCTTCTTCGCAAGTGCGTTGTTGATTGATGCAATCATTGTGATTTTCTTCCTGTCGATGGAAAAACTGCTGGACAGGTGGCCCCCATGTTGTTCTGACCCCCAAGACAATGCTGGTGTAGCTGCGAGGGATTCGTAACCCCACTTACAGGGGGTTCTGGGGATTTCCGTGCCCCCAAAACGGGAGCCATGAGCTACTTGATCTGGTCGAAGATGCTGAAGATCGGCAGATACAAGGCGACGATCATGCCACCGATCACAACTCCGATTACGGCGATCATCAGCGGCTCGATGAGAGCGGTGAGCTGTTCGGCTGTCGACTCGACTTCCTGGTCGTAGAAGTCGGCGATCTTCTCGAGCATGGTCTGCAGCGATCCGGAGTCTTCTCCGACGGAGATCATTTGCGTAACCATCGCCGGGAAGACTGCCTCTTGAGCCAGAGGGCCCGAGATCGACTTGCCCGCTCGTACGGACTCCGAAACCTTCAGCAGCGCTTGCTCGATCACATAGTTACCAGAGGTCTCCCCAACGATCGCGAGCGATTGGAGGATGGGAACGCCGGCGCCGATCATCGTGCCGAAGTTACGGGTAAAGCGGGCGATAGCAACCTTCTTGAAGAGGTCGCCGAAGACCGGGAATTTCAACTTGAGCGGGTCAACTACCGCAAGCACCTTCGGTTCGTAGCGATTCTTACGCCACCAGAACGTTCCACCGATGATCAATGCAGCAAGCAGCGGTCCGGCCCACACCATGTTCTTCGAGATCACGACGAGGAACTGGGTCGGCAAGGGCAGTTCGCCACCCAGTCCGTCGAACATGCTCTCGAACACGGGAACAACGAAGATGAGCATGCCGATTACGGCGACGAAAGCGAGCACGAGTACTGCGACCGGATAGGTCAGCGCCGACTTGATCGTGGCGCGAAGCTTGACATCTTTTTCGTAGTTCTCAGCAATGGACTCGAGGGTGCTTTCCAGAAAACCACCGGTTTCACCCGCGCGAACGAGGTTGACCATGAGTGGCGGAAAGATCTTGCTCTGCCGAGCCATGGAGTCAGACAGCGAGTAGCCCGACTCGACCTCTGTGCGCACGGTCTCGAGCGTCTTCGCCAGGATCTTGTGCTCGGTCTGCTCGGCAAGGATGGTCAGCGTACGAATGAGCGAAAGTCCGGACGAGGTCATAGTCGCCATCTGGCGAGCCATAATCGCGAGGTCTTTGATTCCGACCTGCTTTTCGAGGAAGGAGATGTTGATCTCCATGCTCAGGCCGGTGCCGCTTGCGGCCTCGTTCACCGTGATCGGGGCAATATTCATTCCTCGGAGCTTTGCGAGAACCGCGCTCTCCGATGCCCCATCGAGCTTGCCCTTGACGACTTTGCCGTCGGTGGCGCGTCCGGTGTAGGCGTACGCCTTTGTTCCTGCCACTAGCCCTGCCCGTTCGAGTAGCTGTCACCGAAGTTCACGCCGGCATCGGAGTTGCCGCCCGTGCGAGTCACGAGTCGCTTGAGCACGTCCATGTCGTGCGCCTTTTCACTGGCCGACTCGTACGTGATCTGGCCGGCGTTGACGAGGTCAGCGAGGTGCTGGTCCATCGTGTGCATGCCGAGTTCACGACCGGCCTGCATGGCCGAGTGCACCTGGTACGTCTTGCCCTCGCGGATGAGGTTCGACACGGCCGGAGTCGTGATGAGCACCTCGGTCGCGACGGCTCGACCGCCACCGACCTTCTTGATGAGGGTCTGACAGACAACGCCCTGCAGGGTCGCCGCGAGCTGCGCACGCACCTGGCCCTGCTGGTGGGGCGGGAACACGTCGATGACGCGGTCGATGGTCTGCGGTGCATCCGAGGTGTGAAGCGTCGCGAAAACGAGGTGACCGGTTTCGGCTGCGGTCAGCGCAACCGAGATCGTCTCGAGGTCTCGAAGCTCACCGATCAGGATGACGTCGGGGTCCTGGCGAAGAACGTGCTTGAGCGCGTTCTGGAAGCTGTGGGTGTCATGACCGACCTCGCGCTGGTTGACCACCGAGCGCTTGTTCTGGTGCATGAACTCGATCGGGTCTTCGACCGTGACGATGTGGTCGGCACGGGTCGTGTTGACGAGGTCGATGAGCGCCGCGAGGGTCGTCGACTTACCCGAACCGGTCGGGCCGGTGACGAGCACGAGTCCACGCGCGAGCTTCGCGAAGTTACCGATGCTCTCGGGAACACCGAGTGACGACAGCTGCTTGATCTCGGTCGGAATGAGACGGAAGGCCGCACCCATCGAGTTGCGCTGCTGGTAGACGTTCACGCGGAATCGCGCGCTGTCCGACAGGCGGTACGCGAAGTCGAGCTCGAGCTTCTCTTCGAAGATTTCGCGGTTTCGCGGCGACATGATGCTATGCAGCGCTTCGGCGACCTTCTCTGACGACCACTCTTCGAAGCCGGGGGCTGCACGCAGTCCACCATCGACGCGGATCATCGGCGACGACTTGGCCGTGACGTGAAGGTCGGATGCCCGGGCAGTGACGACCGCGTTCAGTGCGGCCACGAGGTCGGGATCGCTGCCTTCCTCGCCTTCGCCCACCTGGGGCGACAGGTCGACGACGGCGGGTGCGGCGGGTGCGGCCGGTGCCGGCGGCGCGAGGACATGAGCGCCAGAGCGCAGAGGTTCGGCGAGCGGGTTCGGTGCGGGCATCGACGGGAGCGAGAACGCTTCGGTCGGGCTCGCGGCCGGCGGTGCCTGCGTGGGCAGTGCCTGAGTTGGCGCGGCCTGAGCTGGTGCTGCCTGGGTGGGCAGAGCCTGCGTGGGCGCCGATGCGGGAGCCGGAGCCGAGTAGACCGGCGCGGCAGGCGACGCTGCGGGAGCCGAGTATGCCGCCGGTGCGGAAGCAGGTGCCGAAGCCGGGGCAGCGGGAGCCGACGCCGGAGCGGCCGGAGGCGTGTACGCGGCGGGTGCCGGGTACGACGGGATGCTGGGGGCGGCGCTGGCCGGAGCCGGAGTCGACGGAACCTGCGACGGCGAAGCGAGTCCCTCGTACGGGTTCGCCGGTGCGGCAGGCGCGGCGGGTGCCGCAGGAGCAGCCGCCGCCGGTGCGGGTGCAGCCGTGGACGCCTCGAGAGCGGACGGAGCCGAACGCGGCGCGCTGGGCGGCGGCATCGACGAGAGGCCGCTTGTGCCGGTGAAGGCGGGCGGCGGGAAGTTGCCACCCGTCGGGAACGAGGGCGGCGCGGCCGTCTCGTACCCTGGGGCCGGAGCCGAGCCGGCCGGCGCGATCAGCGCGTCGAACGGCGGTGCGGCTGGCGGCGCGTAGCCCGAGAACGGGCCGGGCTCAGCTGGTGCGGAACGACGCCCGGCCGATGGCCAGGCTTCGCCGTCACCCATCGGGATCTCGTACACAGGCTTGCTCATGCGACAACTCTCATAATCTCTTCGACCGACGTCATTCCGAGCTGGATCTTTGCCCATCCGTCCTGACGGAGGGTCAGCATTCCTTCACCGACGGCGACTCGACCGATTTCGGCGGCCGAGGCGCGGGTGACCGCGAGGCGCTCGATCTGCTCCGAGACGATCATGACCTCGTGCAGGGCGATGCGGCCGCGGTAGCCGGTGTTGGAACAGTTGGTGCAGCCGACCGGGCGGTAGAGCACGGGAAGCGGCTGGCTGAGGTCGTAGCCGAAACGCAGGGCTGCGAGCTCGTGCGGGTCGTGGTTGTAGGCCTGCTTGCAACGGTCGCAGAGGCGACGCGCAAGACGCTGGGCAACAACGGAGTCGAGAGCCGAACCGACGAGGAATGGCTCGATGTCCATCTCGGTGAGTCGGGTGATGGCGCTCGGAGCGTCGTTGGTGTGAAGGGTCGAGAGAACAAGGTGACCGGTGAGCGACGCTTCGATAGCGATCTGCGCGGTCTCGTGGTCTCGGATCTCACCGATGAGCACAACATCCGGGTCGGATCGCAGAATCGAGCGAAGCGCGCTGGCGAAGGTGAGACCGGCCTTGTTGTTGACCTGTACCTGGTTGATTCCCGGCATCCGGAATTCGACAGGGTCTTCAACCGTGATGACGTTGATGGAGGGATTCGCGACCGTCTGCAGCGTCGTGTACAGCGTGGTCGACTTACCCGAACCGGTCGGGCCGGTGACGAGGATCATGCCGTACGGCTTGGTATACGAGTTGCGGTACGCCTCGAAGTTGCGCGGGAGCAGCGCGAGATTCTCCATGGCGAGCGAGCTCGACGTGTTGTCGAGGATTCGCATGACGACCTTCTCGCCCCACACGGTCGGCAGGGTTGCGACACGAAGGTCGATCTTGCGGCCACCGTGACTGACCGACATGCGGCCGTCCTGAGGTTTGCGACGCTCGGCGATGTCGATGTCGGCCATGATCTTGAGGCGCGAAATAACGCCGTTCTGGATGCCCTTTGGCGCTGACTGCATTTCGTGCAGCACGCCATCGATGCGGTAGCGCACGTGCATCTCGTGCTCGGCCGGCTCGATGTGAATATCGGAAGCCTTGTCCTGGATGCCCTGGCTGATCAGCAGGTTGACGAAACGCACGATAGGGGCGTCGTCTTCGATCGTGTCGGAGCCGCCGGCGATGACGACTTCCTGGCCACCGCTTTCCTCTTCGAGGGCGGTCGTGAGGTCGCTCAGCTCGCCATCGGCACGGTGGAAACGGTCGATCGCGGTGCGGAGGTCGCCGGGCTCGGCGACAACGGGACGCACCTGCATGCGGGCAACCGCACGCACGTCGTCGATCGCGAAGACGTCGCCCGGGTCGACCATCGCGAGGGTGAGGGTGTCACCGACGACGCCGATCGGCAGCACGTGGTAGCGGCGGCACACGGCCGCGGGTACGAGGGCAACCGCGTTGCGGTCGACCGGAAACTCCAGTAGTTCAACAAAAGGCAGGTCAGCCTGTGCCGCTCGGGCCGAAGCCACTTGGACAGGGGTGACAATGCCGCGATCGACAAGCAGCTTCACGGCTTCTTCATCTTCGCCCCAGGCTCCAGAAATGGAGTCGAGGTTCTCGATTGGAACCACTCCGCGCAAGATCAAAATCTCGGTAAGGGATGCCATTGCACTCTCCTCACGAGTAGAACTGCCGTGGGCCCCCCAGGCGCGACAGTCATGAGAATCTATAAAAAACGCTAGGTAGCAAACGTAACGGTTTGATTCGGCCTTTACTACTCCCTCAGGCGGGGGGTAGGCACGCCACGCCGGGCTATCCGGCGAATACGACAACCAAAATAGCGCCGACGATAATCGCCGTCACGATTGTGGCGACCGCGATTGCGACGACAACACGGATGCCACGGCGCTTGTTCGCCTTGGCGAGCTGCTGGTTGAGCTCGGCCGTCGGAAGAGGCTGGTGGCGAGGCGCGGGTGGGACGAACGCCTGGCGGTAAGGCGCGACCGTCGATTCATCGAGGCGGTTACGGATCTGGTACCGCTCTTTCAGAAGCTCGTCGGAGCTGCCGGGCACGAAGGCGATGCGGGCGCCGGGGATGATCCCGGGGCCGGGTGGTGGGGCGTCGACGGTGGGGGTCGGCGGGGTGGGTGTCGAGCGGGGAACGAGGTTAGTGGCGTCGTCTTCGTCGTCTGGCTCATCACCGATGGCGATCGCGGTGGCGTCGGCGCGCGGAACGACGATGGTCTCGTCGTCTGGTTGCGCGTCGGAGGTTTCGACAGGCGGGGCCGGCGGGGTTCGTGAAACGACGATGGTCTCGTCGGAGTTGTCGTCGGCTGCATCGGACTGCGCTTCGACAGGCTCAGCGAGCGGCGGCGGCGTTCGAGACACCACTACCGTCTCGTCATCCAGTTGCGCCTCGGAGGTTTCGACAGGCGGGGCCGGCGGAGTAGGTGCGGGCGGCGGGGTTCGGGGAACCACCACCGTCTCGTCGTTCAGGTCATCGGTCACGGGAGGGTCACTACCTTGAAGGCCACGTGGTCGCCGAGGCTCACCATCATGCCGTCAGTCAGCAGAGCCTGCTCGCCCGGCAGCAGGTGCGTGCTCTCGCCCTCCGCTGCGATGACGTCGGTTCCGTTGGTCGAGTTGAGGTCTTCGAGCAGCACGCGCTGCCCCTCGACCGAAATCTTCAGGTGGGTGCGCGAGATCGCCTGGCCGGGGCTGTCGACCGGAAGCAGCGTCGGCAGTTCGGATGCCGAACTCCGCTCTGCGCGCGGGCTTCGGCCGATGAGAATGGTGCGGTCGACGTCGACCTGCCGCCCGTTGGTGAATTCGAGCGTCGTGCGCGAACGCGGCTCCTCCGCGACAAAGACCTCCGCGTCGGGCTCGAGCTGGATGATCGGCTCGATGACGGCGACGATCGGCGGAGCCGTGTCAGAGAAGGTGTCGAGCGGCTCGGGCTTTGCCTTGCTCTTCGACGCCTTTGCTGGCTTCGCGGAGCTGGCAGCCGGCGTCGCGGGCGGCCCAGAGCGGTAGGTCAGCCGCGAGCTCGTGAACGAACCAGGGCTCACGGGGCGTGCCTTGATACGGCCGGTCGAGGCCGCGACATCCATGACCTCGGCGGTGAGGCAGTCGGTCTCGGTGACGGTCGACCAGCCGCTGGTCTGCTTCGCGCGGAAGATCGCTTCGGTTCCGTCGCGGCGATTGACCCGGATCGCGAGCTGGCTGCCGCGAAACTGCGTGAGCATGACGGTGCCGAGAAACTGGGCGACAACAAAGTCGGGAGTGAACTCGCCGCTCGCCCGAACGATGAGATCGACCGCGTCGTCGATGGTCTGCACGTCGTCGATGGTGTCTCCGAGGGCGGTGGCCGTGGCATCCGCTCCCTCGCCGGCGAGCACCACGAGAAGCTGGCGTCCGATCAGGGTCGGGTTGTCGCCCGCCGTGTATTCGACGTTATCCATCGTTCTTGACCCTCTCCGGAATCTCGACCGTGTTGGCCTCGAGATCTTCGTCGTCCGCTCCGAGTCGAGCCCGGATCACACCGGTCTCTTCGTCGATCTCCGAGTCGAGACCGCCCTCGACGACTTCGACGATGACGACCGTGACGTTGTCGCGTCCGCCCGCGTCGAGAGCCTGCCGGATGAGTGCGTCGGCGGCATCCTGAACGTCGTGCTTCGTCGTGAGCGTCTGCACGAGTGCGTCGTCGGTGACCTCGCCACTCAGCCCATCCGAGCAGAGCAGCAGTTTTTCGCCGGAAACAACCGGGTACAGCCAGAAGTCGGCGTCGCTGTAGTCGGCGCCGACGGCCTTCGTGATGACGTTGCGCCCCTGGTAGGTCGCGACGTCTTCGCGGGCGAGCTTGCCCTCGTCGACGAGCTCTTGGGCGATCGAGTGGTCGACGGTCAGCTGGCTGAGGATGGTTCCGCGCAGACGGTAGACGCGAGAGTCACCGATGTTGAAGATGAGCCAGTGCGGGCGCTCTTCCTGAAAAATGATGGCCGCACCGGTGAGGGTACTTCCGGCTCCGCGCGGCTTGCCCTGTGCGACGAGTCGCACCGATCCGTGGGCGGCGTCGATCGCGTCGGCGACGTCCTCCGGGGTGATGCCCGCGGCTCCGACAACCGCGCTGAGCTGGGCGATTACTGCCTGACTCGCCTTATCACCCGCGTCGTGGCCGCCCATGCCGTCCGCGACGGCGAACATCGGAAAACCGGTGACGTACGAGTCCTCGTTCGCCTTCCGACGAAGCCCGACATCGGTCGCCGACCCGACGCTCAGGGTCAGGGTGACGCCCGCTGCGCCTTCGTGGCTGGCGATCGACGAGACCATTCTCAGTTCTCCGGGCTCAGACGAATCGGCAGTTCCCCGAGTTTGAACGTTTCGGTAAGAACCGCGGATGCCCCGGGCTCGAGCACGGTTTCTTCACCATTCGCGTCGATGAGCACGACGCCGTTGGTGGAGTTCAGGTCGTAAATGGTCCAGACGCCGTCGGCGAGTGCGATGCGCGCGTGGTTCTTCGACATGGTCTTCGACGAGTCGGGAACGAGCACGAGCTGCGCGTCGGGGAACGCCGCGTTCACCGACGGGTTGCGCCCGAGAAGCGCGACCTCGTTCGTGATGCGGATGACCTTCGACCCACCGGGCTCGAGAATCCAGACCGGAGTCTTTCGCCCGACGATGACCGTGTCGTCGAAGTCGGGGAGAGCTTCGGCAATGACGGTGTCATCGAAGTCAAGCGCGGGCGCCTCAGCCTCTGGTGCTGCTACAGGTGCGACGACGGGCCGCGAGGGCGGCGGTGCGGTGATGACAACCGGCTCTACGACAGGAGCCGTCTCTTTCTTGGGAGCAGCGGGCGGCGGCGACACCTGCTCTGGCGCTGCCGGCGGGCCACCGATCGGTTCGGCCGGCGCGGAGACGGCGACTCCGGGAATGGAGTTGATCGGCGGCGCCCACGGGTCTCCCCCGGGCTTGGCTTCGGTGGTGGCCGCGGTCTCGACCTCGGCTTCTTCTGGCTGCGGGTTGAGTGCGTCGGCAACGGACTGGGTGACGATCGGTTCCGACGGTCGCTCTGGCGCAGATGGAACGGGAGGAGCAGCCGGAACAGGCGGCACCGGTGCCACGACGGCGACGGGCGGAGCCGGAGGTGCGGGCGGCGCGGGGGGAGCCGGCGCGGCAGCCATGGACTCGAACACGGGCGCAGGGGGCGCGGGAGGAGCCGGCGGGGCCGGGCGGGCAGCGACATCCGCCGCCGTTGGACGCGCGATCGGAGCGGTCGGCTGGGGCGGCTGCGGAGCCGAGTACTGGGGTGCACTGGGCTGGGGCGCACTGGGCTGGGGCGCGGTCGGCTGCGGGATGCCGTACTGAGGCGCGGAAGGCTGTGGTGCCGTTGGTTGTGGTGCCGTTGGTTGCGGGGCCGTTGGTTGCGGTGCCCCGTTCGGGATCATGCCGCCGACTCGGCTCTGGAAAGCGGCCTCTCCGCCGGAGACGGCGGGTGTTGCACCCCACTGTGCTGCACCGAAACCGACAATGCTCGCCCAGACCGGAAGCGCAAACCAGGCGAGAACCGTGTAGCCGATGCCGAGCCCGAAGCGCTTGTTGATGGTGTGGATCGAGAGCACGAGGAAGACCGCACCGGCGATGTTCACGATCGGAAGGAAGAAGGTGATGACCCAGAGCGGGGTGTAGCCGCCGAGCTTGAACAGCACGACGTAGTTGAGAACCGGCACCCAGGCCTTCCAGGGCAGCTCACCGACCTTGGCGAACACCTTGCTGAGCGCGAACGACAGCCACACGTAGAACACGGCTGAGAACAGCAGCGTCATGATGATCGAGATGACGGCGCCGAGCGCCCCATTGCCTGAAGAAGAATCCATGAATCCTCACACCCGCATCAGCGGGTGCTTTCCCCCTGTCTCGGTCCCACTGCGTCGATAGCGACCCGAGGGTCGACATCAACATGAGAGTAACTTGCGCTTTGAGTGCTCACCTTACCGGTTCCCCTTACCCGTGCCCTTGGCCCGCTGCGAGGCGAGTTGGGTGCCGAGGTAACGCGTGAACGACCGCAGCGAGAGCGCCGCTTTCCAGCGCTGCCAGCGCGTCATGCCGGCACTGAAGCTCAGGCGTTCCTGCTCGACGATCTGCCAGAATCGTTCGCTCTCGCTCTCGTCGGGGTCGACCGCTCCGAAGACGGCCCGGTCGGCGATAGTGGCGAGCTCGACGCCGCGGGGGCTCTCGTAGCTGCGGGCGAGCTCGACCCGAGTCTCGCTTCCGGGCGTCGCACGGCCGTGGTCGAGCGCGGCATCGACGTATTCATCCCAGCCGCCGACGATGCGCGACTCGACCTTGTCGGCCGTGCGGCGGTCTTTGCGACGGCGGGCCTTCGCCACGAGGATCGTGATGAACGGTGCGAGCACGATGAGCAGGGCGAGTAGCGAGATCCCGACGATCTTCAGCGTCGTGACGAGCCACTCGAGGTCGACGCCGTCGCGCTGCTGGTTCTGGTTGTTGCCGTCACCGCTCGACGGGTTCGAGTCGGGCGGGAGTTGGTCGGTCGCGGTGTCGGGAGATACGGCCGTGCCATTCTCGGGGTCGCGGGTGTTCTTGTTGACCGGGTCGAGTGCGTTCTTGTACTGCGGGGTCGCGTCGGCGGTGTGCCAGGTGTCGTCGCTTCCCTTGATCTCGACCCACGCGGTCAGGTCGCGTCCGCGGCAGACGTCCTCGGCACAGGGCTGGATCGCGGCTTCGGCGTCCACTGCCTCGCCGAGACCAAACCCGAGCACGACCCGCGACTCGTAGCCGAGGTAGCTCGCGAGCAGAGCCGCCGCGACGGCGAACTGCTCGTCGTCACCGACTGCGGAGACGAGTTGGATGTCTTCGGTGTCGGTCGTCGAGTTCTGCTTGTCGAGCAGCGACTGGAACAGCGCTCCGATGCGGTCGGCGGAATGACCGGCGAGGCTCTGCTTAAAGACGTAGTCAGCTCCGAGGCCGGCCACCCACTCGGTGTTGTCTTCGTCGGTCGACGTACCGATCGCGTGACTGAGGTAGCCGCGGGCACGCAGCCGCTCGATGAGCTGGGCGACCTGCTCGCCGTCGGTCGCGGTGATGTCGTTCTGCGCCTTCACCCAGTCGACGAGGCTCTTCGGGAAGTTTCCGTTGCTGCTGTCGGCCGCGACCGCCGGCGCGCCGAGCGCGGCGAGGTCGGTGTTCGGCGGGGAGACCACCGCGTCGAGCTCGAAGCTGTCGCCCTCGCCGAGGGTCGCGAGCTCGATCGCCGATTCGGTTGCCGTGTTGTAGTAGAAACCGTCGGCCATTTCTGCAGAGTCGTCGCCGGTGAAGTTCGCCGCGATGAGTTCGCCAACGGTCGGCACCCAGACGCCGGAGTAGTTACCGACGCCGATTGTCACGCTCTGCTCGGTGCCTCCGCTCGCGGGCTCGAGGCGGTAGGGAACGCGCACGAACGAACTTTCGTCGACCGCCTCGGTTTGGTTCGGGTCGACGACGCGATAAACCTGTCCGTCGTAGTAGCTGAGTACGGCCAGGCGCAGTCTCGACTCGAGCGGAGCGTCGGATTCGATCGTGAACAGCTCAGCGTCGTAGAGGTCGCTCTCGAAGTAGCTGCGGTACTGCGTGAGCGGACTGACGTATTCGCGAAGGTTGATATCGCGTTCGACCGTCGTGCGCAGCACCTCGCGCTCTTTCGCCTCGCCGATCGCGGGCGTCAGGGCGGCCGAACCGGCGATCGCGACGAGCACGATGACCGCGGCGAGAGCGATGCGGCGCACGAGGCTCGCAATGGCCGGTCGGGCCTGGCGGATGCCAGCGGTGACCTGGGCGGAACGGAGCGCCTGGCGACGTGCATGCTGCACGCGCCAGATGAGGAACCCGAACCCGATGAGGAAGGCGATGAGGCCGAGACCGAATTCCCGGGGCGCGATGATGGCGAGGCCAGCGACATCCGCTCGGTCACTCGCGTCGCTCGAGCCGAACGCGATACCGAACAGGAGCATGAGGAACAGCGCGGGCAGCGCGAGGAAGTACAGCTTCTTGCTGCGCCACGCGAACGACAGCGCGGTGACCGTTCCGCCGAGGAAGACGATGAGCGCCGGCACGAGGAGCGACTGGTACGCGCCGACCGGAATCGAGATCGTGACGAGTTCTTTCCAGCCGAAGACGCTCGCGGTGAGAAGGTCGAGCCAGCCGCTCACGATCGTGCTGAATCCGGCGAGAGCCGATGGCACGGCGAGCGGCACGCCGACGACGAGGTAGGTGGCGAGCGTGACCAGGATGGTCGTGAGCCAGGAGAACCCGCGAAGCAGAGACACGAACGAGATCGCGATGGCCAGCACCGTGCTGACGATGACGAGCACAACAAAATTTGTACTCGAGTAGATCGGCCAGGCCGCGATAGCGGCGACGGCCACGAGAGCCAGCACGACGCCCGCGTTGATCGCGAGGAACGGCCAGTCGAGTACAACGCGCTCGGCCCGTGGGCGGCGTGCCCGCTTGTCGGCCTGTTCTGGTGTGGTCATCGTGAGGTCCTCGCCATCAGGTGACCGAGGTCGTCGAGCAGTGCGATCGTGATGACCTTGAGGCCGGCGAAGTCGCGGTACGCGGGTGCGGCAGCCTGGTCGCAGACGATGGCGACGACGGCGACGTTGCTCGGGAATTTCGCGGCGATGGTCTGCAGGCGCCGCGGAGTCATGAGCGATCCACACAGCACAAACGCGATCGACATGTCCTGAATGACCTGTGTCGCGAGCGTGCAGACCTGCTCGACCGGCGTCACGTTCGCGTTGCCGTTGACGGTCGACAGGTCGTCGAGCAGCGCGCGGCTGCTCAGAACATTGAGGCTGCGCACCGACAACATCTGGTTGCGCACGTAATCGGGAATCTCTTCGCTCGCGACCACCGCGATGTCGCGGGCGTCACGGATGGCGCGCACACCGAGCGAGCCGGCGACACTGACAGCCATCTCAAACTCGTCGTCGCTTGCGTACTCCGACGTGTCGAGGTCGAGCACGATGGCGAGGCGCGAACGGCGGGTCTCTTCGAACTGCCGAACCATGAGTTTGCCGGTCTTGGCCGTCGACTTCCAGTGGATGTGGCGCTGGGCGTCACCATAGGAGTATTCGCGGATGGCGTGGAACGAGATATCCGAGTCGACGATCGTGCTCGACGCGTTGCCCTCGAGATCTTTGATGAAGCCGGCGTTGGTGCTCGGAATAGACGTCGTTACCGGGTGCACAAAGATGTCGTGCAGGTCGACCCACTCGACCTCGCGCTTGAGAATTCCGAGCGGGTCGGTGCGAACGGATGTCACGGGCCCGACCGTGATCACGCCTCGGTGCGGCGCGGCAATGGTCAGCCGGTCTTCGTGCGTGTGGCCGGCGCGCAGCAGCGGTACGTGAATGTCGGCGAGCCCGCTGCCAGTCGGAATATCGATGCGACCGGGCAGGGCGATGCGCTTGGAGATGTTGGTGACGACTACACCACCGTTGACTTCTCCACCCGCGACGACGCGCTCGGTGGTCAGGCTGAGGTCGACGGCGTAGGAGTGCCCGCCGAACAGGAATGGGATCGAGACGATCAGCAGCACGGCGGCTACAGCGCCCGCGCCCATGAGCTCGACCCAGCCGATCGCGATTCCGATCGGCAGCAGGATCACGACCGCGATGACGAGCCAGCCAGCCGGGGTGACCGTGCCGGCCACCCACTTGGCACTCGCTTTT
>Ga0247817_10000806_pt1 | contig 16739 bp, 12 predicted proteins | sample UWRJL212509R1_FD_178010 | JGI IMG/M metagenome (GOLD analysis project Ga0247817, IMG submission 178010) | Plant litter microbial communities from Arlington Agricultural Research Station in Wisconsin, United States - UWRJ-L212-509R-1 | ecosystem: Environmental > Terrestrial > Plant litter >...
GACCGGGCAGTCGTCATCGACCGCGCAGGGCGGCTCGCCTTCGACGGCCCCGTGCGCCCAGTGCTCCTCGACAACGTGGACGCCCTGCTCGCGATGGGCGTCTGGCTTCCGGTCTCGACCCTCGCTGCGTTGAGGCTCCGTGTCGCCGGGGTGCCGATCGCGGAGCTCCCGCTCACGCCGGGCGAGCTCGCGGCGGCGTTGGACGCGGTGCCGGCGGTTGCGGCGGTGGCTTCGGTGGTCGAGCGCAGCCGAGACCAGGTCGAGCGCAGCCGGGATCTCGACGGGCTCGATCGGGTCTCGACAAGCTCGACCACCGGTGGAGGCTCGATCATCGGTGCGGGCTCGACCACCGGCACGACCGCCGCCGTCACCGTGCGCGACCTCACCGTCACCCGCGGCACAGCCACCCTCCTGCGCAACGTCAGCCTCGACATCGCCGCGGGCGAGTTCACCGCGATCGTCGGCGTCAACGGTGCGGGAAAGACGACGCTCCTGCAGGCGATCGCGGGAGTTGTCGCTCCGCCCCGCGGGGCCGTCACCGTGGGTGGTGTCGACCCGGCGACAGCGGATGTGCGGGCGCTTGCTGCATCCATCGGCTTCGTCTTTCAGAACCCCGAGCACCAGTTCGTACGCACGACGGTTGCCGAAGAACTCGCGCACGGACTCGAGATAGCGCGCATCGACCACGCCGAGATCGAGGCGCGGGTCGACGCGATGCTCGAGCGATTCGGGCTCATCGACGAGCGCGACGTGCACCCCTTTCTCCTCTCGGGAGGGCAAAAGCGCAGGCTCTCCGTCGGCACGGCGCTCATCGCGGGAGCCCCGGTGCTCGCCCTCGACGAACCGACCTTCGGACAGGATCGCGAGCGCGCCGCCGCCCTACTCGACCTGCTCGCACAGCTCAACGACGAGGGAACGACAGTGCTCGTCGTGACGCACGACATGCAACTCGTCGCCGACTACGCGTCGAGTGTTGCGATCCTGAGGGACGGCGAGCTCGTGAGCTTCGGCGCGACCGCCGCGACCCTCGCCGGGGATGCGCTCGAGCGGGCCGGGCTGCTGCCGCCTCCGCTCGCACAGGCGATGCGGGCTGTGACGCGGCATCCATCGTGGCGTTCGATCTCGCGGTTGGCGGACCTGCCGTGACCGCGACCCTCGACCCTTATCGCGAGCGCGTCGAGTACGCGCCGATCCGCTTTCTGCACCGCCTCAATCCGCTCGCCAAGATCGGCGCGACCCTGCCCGCGATGGGCTTTCTGCTGTTCACGCGCGATATCGCGACACCCCTCGCCTTTCTCGCCCTCGCCCTGGTGCTGCTCGTCGTCGGCGCGCACCTGCCGTGGCGACTGTGGCTCGCGCTCGGCCTCGGCATGCCCGTGCTCGCTACGTTCATGACGCTGAGCTTCGCGGTCTGGGCTGATCCAACGAAGGTGGACCGCGCCGTCAGCCTGCTCACGATCGGCGACTACCGGCTCTACCTCGGCTCGGTGCTCGTCGGCCTCGCGACCGCAGTGCGACTTCTTGCGATCCTCAGCCTCGGCCTCCTCGCCGGCACCACCTCGACCGGACCGGATCTCGTGCGCGCGATGGTGCAGCAACTCCGGGTGCCGTATCGCATCGGCTACACCGCGCTGGCCGCCTACCGTTTTGTGCCGCGATTCGGCCACGAGCTGCAGGTCATCCGCTCAGCCCACCGGGTGCGCGGCATGGCCGGCGGCCGTGGGCCGATCGCGGGGATCCGCCGTTACCTCGGCTACGTCGTGCCGCTGCTCGCGGGCGCCATCCGTCACGCCGAACGCGTCGCACTCGCGATGGACGCCCGCGCTTTCGGGGCCTACGCCTCGCGCACCGAGCGCCACCTCGTGCCGTTCCGGGCGCGCGACTGGGTCTTCGTCGTTCTTTTTCTCCTCGCCTCCGCACTGATCGTCATCGAAAGGTTTCTCCCGTGAGCCAGTCCAAGCCCCAGCCGCCCAAGAATGCAACCATGCTCCACGTGGATGTCGTGCGCGTCGCCCACGTGACGCCCGGCATGATCCGCGTGACTGTCGGCGGGCCCGCACTGGCCCAGTTCGAGTCACAGGGTTTCGACCAGTGGTTCCGTCTCTTTCTCCCGCTGGAGGGTGAGACCAACTTCGCCCTCCCCAAGCGCATCGACCTGCTCGGGTACGTGCAGTACCTCGCGATGCCCAAAGCTACCCGCCCGCCGATGCGCAACTACACGGTGCGTGCTTTCAGGGCAGCCGAGCTCGAGCTCGACATCGACTTCGTGGCACACGGCGATGACGGCATCGCCTCCGGCTGGGCCGCGCGCGCGCAGGTCGGCGAACGGCTCGCGATCCTCGACCAGGGCATCATGTACTTTCCGCCCGCAGACGCCGACTGGCAGCTCTTCGCCGCGGAGGAGAGCGGGCTCCCGGCCATCGCAGGCATCCTCCGCGACCTCCCCCGTGACACGCGTGGCCACGCCTTCCTCGAGGTGCCGTCGCTCGTCGACGTTCAGGAGACCGGTGCGCCGTCCGGCGTCGAGGTGCACTGGATCGAGCGTGAGCACGGTCAGCGACCCGGCGCGGCAGCCCTCGCCGCCGTTCAGGCCCTCGAGTTCTTGCCGGGCACGCCCTACGCATTCGTCGTCGGGGAGCAGTCGCTACCGACATCCCTGCGCCGCTGGCTCGTCACCGAGAAGGGCGTGCCGAAGTCGCACGTCAGCTTCTGCGGGTTCTGGCGCGTGGGAGCGGCGACGCACTAGTCACTCGCGCGGAGTCATCCACCACTCGGTGAACTCGCTCGCCCTGCCGTCGTCGGCGAGCCGCACGACCCACAGGTTGAAGTAGAGCGGCCGGTCGGCGGCGCGGTAGTCGGTGGTGCCCTGGATGAAGGCGAGGTCGCCGTCGACCCCGAGCACCTCGTGCTCGAAGGTCCAGTCGCCGGGTTCGTCGCGATTCTCGATCCAACCCGCGACTATCGCGTCGATGCCCTGCTCGGGCTCGTCGTCGTCGGGTCTGCCCTTGTAGACAGCGTCATCGGTGAAGACCGCGCGAATGTCGGTCTCGTCGTTGGTCTCCCAGGCTCGGCGGTAGAGCGCGACCCAGGCTTCAGCTTTGTCGTGAGCGTTCATGCCTCCGGTGTACCGCGCACGACCGACAGTGCGTTCAGTTATCCACAATCAGCCGCTTGCCCATGACGACGGTGGACTCGGTGGCATAGCCCAGCCCCTCGTACATTCCGATGACGGCGGCGTTGTCCGCCCGAACCATGAGCATGATCTTCGGGCAGCCCCGCTCCTCGAGCAGTCGCTCCGCTTCGGCCATGAGCGCCCGGGCATGTCCCTGCGCCCGATGCTCGGGTGCGACAGCGAGGTAGTACACCCACCCGCGGTGACCGTCGAAACCGACCATCGCCGTCGCCATGAGCTCGTCGTCGACGATTCCGACGAGAAACAGCTCGGGCTGCTCGGTGAGCTTGCGGGCGATGTCCCGGTGCGGGTCGTTCCACGGTCGAACCAGCCCGGCCTCGACCCACAGGGCGATCACGGCATCGGTGTCGGGTTCGGCGAACGGGCGCAGGTGCATCCACTCATTAAAGCGGCGGGATCGCTCGCGGCGGGACAACCCGCGTCGCGGCGGGAGTTGTATCTCCCGCCGCCAGACAGGTTCTCCCGCCGAGAGGTGCGGGTTCTCCCGCCACACCCTGCTCCCGCCACACCCCACGCTTGCCACACCCCGCTCCCGCCACAACAAAAAACAGGCGCCCACCCCGAAGGGTGAGCGCCTGTTCTGGATACACGTGTTAGAGCGCGGCCAGCTCGTTGAGCAGCTCGTCGCCGGGAGCGACGATGTCGGACTTGGCGTCGATCTCGGCGCGACCGAGGAGCTCGTCCATCTTGCGACGACGGTTCTTCGGGATCAGCGTGACGACGGTTCCGACCTTGCCCGCGCGACCGGTGCGGCCGGCGCGGTGCAGGTACGTCTTGTACTCCTCGGGTGCGTCAGCCTGGATGACGAGCGAGATGTCATCGACGTGGATGCCGCGTGCCGCAACGTCCGTGGCAACGAGAACGTTGACGCGGCCGCTCGTGAGCAGCTGCAGGTTGCGGGTTCGGCGGCTCTGGTTGAGGTCACCGTGCAGCGAGGTCGCGGGGATTCCGGCGTCTTCGAGGAAGTCGCTCATCTCCTCTGCGAACGCGCGGGTGCGGGTGAAGACGAGGGTCTTGCCCGTTCCCGATGCGAGCTGCTCGATGATGGCGCGCTTGTCGCGCTGCTCGATGAGGAGCACGCGGTGGTCGATCGTCGAGGAGGCCTGGTCTTCACCGGCGACCTCGTGAACGGCGGGCTCGACGAGGAACTGCTTGACGAGGGTGGCGACACCCTTGTCGAGGGTGGCCGAGAACAGCAGCTTCTGGCCGCCGGGCTTGGTCTCCTTGAGGATGCGCTGCACGGGCTCGAGGAACCCGAGGTCGCACATGTGGTCGGCTTCGTCGAGCACGGTGACGATGACATTCGAGAGGTCGAGGCGACCCTGCTCGATGAGGTCCTCAACGCGACCGGGGGTCGCGATGATGATGTCGACGCCGCGCTGGAGTGCGGAGACCTGGCGGTACTGCGGAACGCCACCGACGATCGTCGTGGTGAACAGGCCGACGCTGCGTGCGATGGGCTGCACGGTGCGGTCGATCTGCATGGCGAGCTCGCGGGTCGGGGCGAGGATGAGCGCGCGGGGCTTGCGGCCCATCTGGCGATCCTTGCCACCGTTGTTCTCCATGAGGCGCTCGACGAGCGGTGCACCGAAGGCGATGGTCTTGCCGGATCCGGTCTTGCCGCGACCGAGGACATCCTTGCCGGCGATGACGTCGGGGATGGTGGCTGCCTGGATCGGGAACGGGCTGATGGCACCCATCGAGATGAGCTGGCGCGACATGTTGTCGCCGATGCCGAGGTCCGACCAGGAGAGGCCGTCGACGTCGCCAGCGGTGATGACCTTGGCTTCGAGGCGCTCGAGGACTACGTCTTCCTGCGGGCCGGTGGTCTGGCTGCGGGTGTAGAAGTCGCTCTCGCGACGGGGAGCTGCGTCGCGGTCGAAGTCGCGGCGCGGCGGGCGCTCGTTCGAGTCACGGCGCGGGGCGCGGTCTTCGTATGAGCGGGCCGGACGCTCTGAGTTGTACGACGGGCGCTCGGTACGGGCCGGACGGTCGTCGCCACGGTTGTTGTACGCGGGGCGCGCGGGACGGTCGTTGTTGTAGGCGGGACGCGCGGGACGGTCGCTGTTGTACGAGGGGCGCTCGGTGCGGGGAGCGCGGTCCTCGTAGGAACGTGCGGCGCGCTCGGTGCGGTCGTTGCTGCGGTCGCCGTACGCGGGGCGCTCGGTGCGGGCCGGACGGTCGGAGTTGTACGCGGGACGAGCCGGGCGGTCGTTGTTGTACGACGGGCGCTCGGTACGTGCGGGGCGGTCGTTGTTGTACGACGGGCGCTCGCTGCGGGCCGGACGGTCACCGTAGGCCGGGCGCGCGGGGCGCTCGGTGCGGTCGCCGTAGGTCGGGCGCGCCGGGCGGTCGCCGTACGACGGGCGGTCGTTGTTGCGCTCCGGGCGGTCTCCGTAGGAGGGGCGTGCCGGACGCTCGGTGCGGTCGCCGTAGGCGGGGCGTGCGGGACGGTCGCCGTACGAAGGGCGGTCGTTGCTGCGGTTGGGGCGGTCGCCGTAGGCCGGCTTCTCGCGCGGGTTCCAGTCGGGGCGGGCGTCACGAGCGGGGCGTGCGCCACCGGTCGAGCGGTCGCCGGTGCGTGCTGCGCGGTCGTCCTGGTTCCAGCGCTTCTTGGGAGCTGCTGCGTCGCCGTGGAAGCCGCGGTGGCCTTCGCTGCGTGAACCCGGCTTGGAGCCGTTGCGGTCGGACGGCTTGCGCGCGTCGCGGTTTGCGGGAGTGTAGGGAGACATAGTTCTTTCTGGGTTTTGGTTCGGTGCATGGGAGTACAGACGCATTCGTTCGCGTTGGATGGACGCGTTACGTTGCTGAGCACTACAGAACCCGGGCAGTCTTTGACCGAGGCCGTCACATACATGTGTGATTTTTCACTCGCTTTTTGCGAGGAAACCGGCCTACAAGACTTACAAACCCACGTGCGCTTCACGCGCACTGTCTCGAGCCGACCTGTCAACGTTACAGCACAGCCTGAGACTTGTCCATGCCCGGTGATCGAGCCTCTCGAGATCAGACCGAGCTCATCGACATCTAGGCTCGATCCGTGGTCACTATCGCCGTTGAGGCACCTCGCCAGCCCGACGTGCTCGCACTCCTGCGTGAGGGCGACGACTTCGCTCTCGCCCTCTACCCCGCCGAGAACTACTACGGGCTCGACATCGACGCCCTCGAGAAGCCCGGCGTCGCACTGCTCGTGGCCCGCGACGGTGCGACGGTCGTCGGAACTGCCGCCCTTGTCGACAACGGGGATGCAACGGCAGAACTCAAGCGCATGTTCGTGTCACCAACCGCCCGTGGGCTGGGGGTGGGCTCCCTGCTGCTCGGTGCCGTTGAGGACCGCGCGCGCGACCTGGGCATCCGTGTGCTCCGCCTCGAAACCGGACTCCCGCAGGCCGCTGCGATCGCCTTCTACGAGAAGCACGGCTTTGCGCACATCCCGCAGTTCGGGCAGTACGTCGGCGATCCGACGAGCGTGTGTATGGAGAAGGCGCTCGGTTAGGCTACGTGCGCACTCAGCGCCGAGGGAGAGTTGTCAGGAGCTCGTCGAGAAAGTCGGCCGTGTCGAGCCAGCCCTCAACAGCGTGACACGCCACGCCCATGGCCAGCACGGGGTAGTCGTTGCCCTGTTCATCCAGCCGGTCGCCAACAAACAGCATGTCTGAGAGCGGGATGCCGGTCTGTTCGGTGAGTCGGGCCATACCGTAAGCCTTGTCGATGCCCTTCTCGGTGATGTCGATGGAGGTCGAGCCACCCGACCTGACCTCGAGGTCGGGCACGAGCGCCGCAACCGCTGTGCGCAAGAGGTTCTTCTTTTCTCCGGTGGGATCCCACGCGGACTTGGCCGCGACCGGCGCTTGTTGCCCGAGGGCCGAGAACGTGATCTGCGAACCACGGTCTTCGAGTATTTCGCCCCAGGTGTCGGTCTCCCAAAGGCCGAGCCTGCGTGCCTCGGTCTCCACCGCCTCGAGCGCCCGAGACTTCTGGTCGGCAGTGAGTTGCCTCGCGTAGACAGTCTCCGCGCCGTTCGGGGTCAGGCGGTAGTACTGGGTGCCGCACGTGGGCAGCAGGTGAAAGTGGGACAGCGCCGCGGCGCTCGCACCGTGCAAGTGGTCCACCACCTGTGCCGTGAACTGGGCGAGGTTGCCGCCCGAGATGATGGCAACGTCGACGCGCTCGACAAGGGCGAGCAGCAGTTCTGCCATGCGTGGATCGATAGCGCTCTTGGAGGGCGCGAGGGTGTCGTCGAGGTCGAAGGCGACCAGTCGGGGTGCGGTCACGGTTGTCCTCATGCGGGCGACGCGAGCGGGGCGGGGCCGGTGCTCCCCCGCACGATGAACTCCACGGGTGGAAGCTGCACTGGTGTCGGCTGCGAACCCTCGACGATCGCGACTAGGGTTCGCGCACATTCGCTTCCCCAGCGGAACACGTCCTGGCGCACTGTCGTGAGCGGGGGCATGATGTACGGCGCCAACGGAATATCGTCGAAGCCCACGATGGAGATGTCCTGGGGAACCCGCTTGCCACGGTCCATCGTCGCCGAGATGCCTGCGATGGCCATGATGTCGTTCGCATAGATGATCGCCGTGGGGGCGTAGGGATGGTCGAGAAGCTCGTGGGTCGCGCGGGCGCCGAACGCACCGGTGAAGTCGGCCTCGATGACCAAACCGGGTTCGAGGCCGAGTTGCGCCATCTCGTCGGCCCAGGCCGCACGTCGCACGCGCGAGTGCACGTAGCGATCCGATCCGGCGACGTGGGCGATCCGCTGGTGGCCAAGAGCATGCAGGTGCCGCACAGCCCGCCGGATGCCCGCGGCATCGTCGAGCCCGATGATTGACGGGTCCGTGCCCGCGCCGGGGCCGAGCAGCACGAAGGGAAGTCTCAAGGCAGTGAGCTCTGGTGGACGTTCATCGTCGACTCGCAGGTCGGTAAGAAAGACACCGTCGACGCGCGCCTCGCGGGCGAAGCGCGCGTAGGCCTCGCGCTCGGCCTGCTCTCCGTTGACCACCTGCAGAACAAGGGCATACCCGACCTGGGAGAGAGTGCTCTCCACACCTGCGACGAACTGGGGAAAGAACGGGTCGGTGCTGAGCAGTTCTGGCTTCCGCCGGATCACCAGCCCGAGGGCCTGGGCGCGGCTGATCGATAGCGCTCGCGCTCGCGCGTCGGGACGCCAGTTGAGTTCCTGCGCGGCCGCGAGGATTCTCTGCTTCGCCGACTCGCCGACTCCTGGTCGCCCGTTGAAGACGAAGGAGACCGCGCTCTTCGAGACTCCCGCGAGCGCTGCGACATCCTCGATGTTCGCCTTGCGTTCACGCTTCGCGGGCCCCGAAGCTACGGGTGTCGAATCCGTGGCGGCGCGATTCGCAGCGGGAGTGTCGTTCATGCTCGTAGCGTAGCGGATCGTTTAGCTGCCTTTAGCGAAGGCCTCGATCGGGCACATTTGTGCCAGTTGGGGGTTTTATCGCGCAGGTGTTGCGGTCTCCTCGGGCAAGTTGACCAAGCGCTACAAAACCGGTTTACTGGTGCAGTCGCCCCGATCAGAGCGCGCCCTCCCGGTGGCTCGACGCGACGGTCGTATCAATGAGGAGCAAGCGATGGGCACTTCGCCGCCACAACAGGACTCGAGAATGCGCGCCACGCGCCCACCCGCCCGCAAGGTGCGTCGAGGGCTGGGCGAGACCCCGCTCGGACTACTGCTGAGCGCGCCGTACACGGCCTTCGTGATCGTCGTGTTTCTCATACCGTTCGGATTCGGAATCTGGATGGCGTTCCACGACTTCTACTTCACCGCCCCCGGCGTTGCAGTGGACTATCCCTTCGTCGGGCTGGACAACTTCACCGAAGTCATCGCTGACCCGGCAGTGCGCCAGTCCTTCGGCAACCTTCTCGTGTTCCTCGTCATCAACGTGCCACTGACCGTCGTGCTCGGGCTGCTTCTCGCCTCGGGGCTCGACGCTGCCATCAAGTGGCGCGGCTTCTTCCGCGTCGCTTACTACATCCCCTACGTCACGGCCTCGGTAGCGACGATCGCGGTATGGATCTTCCTGTTCAACGGCAACGGCGTCGTCAACACCTTCCTTGGCACGCTCGCCCCCGAACCGTCGTGGCTCGCCAGCCCGTCACTCATCATGCCGCTGATCGCGGTGTACGTGGCGTGGAAGAACCTCGGCTTCTATATCCTGTTGTACCTCGCAGCCCTCCAGAACGTTCCCAAGGAGCTTCACGAGGCGGCACAGCTCGATGGTGCTACCACCTGGCAGCGTTTCCGCTCCGTGACGCTTCCCGCTGTGCGCCCGATCACCTCGCTCGTCGTATTGCTCACGATCATCACGACGGGCCAGATCTTCACCGAGCCCTACCTGCTCACCGGCGGCGGGCCGAACGGCGCGTCGATGACACCGGCGCTCCTCATGTACAAGCTGGGTATCCAGCAGGGCAAGCCCGACGTTGCCGCCGCGATCGGGATCATCCTCGTCATCGTCGTGATGATCGTCTCCCTCGTTTCACGCCGCATCACGGAAGGCAAAGACCGATGACCGCCCCCACAACACTCGAAACGCGCTCCGCTCGCGGCGTCCGCGTGCTCGCGGTTCTGCGCTTCGCCCTCCTGCTCGTGGGTGCGCTCGCGGCACTCGTGCCGTTCTACTACATGGTCATCGGAGCGCTGCAGGCGAAACGCGACACCTCGGCTCTCGGGCTGCTGCCACTTCCTGGCAATCTCACCTTCCACAACTTCATCGAGATCAACGAGTCCGTGAACCTGCTCGGATCGCTGCTGAACTCGCTGATCTTCACCGCCGGTGTGGTCGGGTGCACGCTCGTCTTCGGACTCCTCGTCGGATACGCACTCTCTGTGCTCACGTTCCGCGGCCAGGGCTTCATCTTCGCCCTCGTGCTGCTGGTGCAGGCCATCCCGTTCCAACTGCTCATGGTGCCGCTCTACGTCATGGTGGTGCGTTACTTCGGACTCGCCGACAACTACCTCGGCATGATCCTCCCGTTTGCGATCAACTCGGTCGCGGTGCTGGTGTTCCGGCAGTACTTCCTGCAGATCCCTCGAGACATCTTCGACGCGGCACGCATCGACGGTGCGAGCGAGTTGCGCATCCTCACATCCATCGCCGTGCCGCTTGCTCGGCCCGCGGTGCTCACCGCGATGCTCGTCACATTCATTGGCCCGTGGAACGAGTTCCTCTGGCCGTTCCTCGTCACCAAGGATGCGTCGATGCAGACCCTCGCCGTGAGCCTGGCCAACTTCTCGCAGACCAACGGTGCTTTTCTCGACAACCCCATGGGCGCGGTTCTCGCGGGTGCCTGCGTGCTCGCGGTTCCCGTCGTTGTGCTCTTTCTCCTCTTTCAGCGACACTTCACGTCGGCGAACCTCGGCTCGGCCATCAAGGGTTGACCGGCAGACTCCCACCCACCATCAAGGCAAGGCTAATGACCATACTCAACGACACCCCCTCGACAATCTCGATCCCGTACGCGCTCGAACGGCTGGGAACGATCATGACCGCGAATCCGGGCGATCCGCTCGAAGCCGAAGGTGTGCTCAACCCGGGTACAGCGTGGGGACCAGACGGCGAGCTCTACCTCTACCCGCGAGTGGTGGCGGAGGGCAACGTCTCCCGCATTGCTCGAGCCCGCGTGATCTTCGAGGACGGCGTGCCTGTGGGCGTGGACCGACTCGGCGTCGTGGTGGCGCCCGACGAACAGTGGGAGCACGGCACCCAGAACGCTGGCGTGGAGGACCCGCGCATCACCTACCTCGAGCCGCTCGGGCTGCATGTCATGACCTACATCGCCTACGGTCCCCTCGGCCCTAAGCCCGCCCTGGCCATCTCCCACGACACGGTCACGTGGGAGAGGTTGGGACCGATCCACTTCAGCTACCAGCCCGAGCTGCGCACTGACCTCAATCTCTTTCCCAACAAGGACATCGTGTTCTTTCCCGAGCTGGTCCCCGGTCCCGATGGCTCGCCGAGCATCGGCCTGCTTCACCGCCCGATGTGGGATCTCGACTGGCTCCGACCGGGTGAGGGCGCCCGCACGCCAGCCGGAATCGACGACAGTCGGCCCTCGATCTGGATCGGATACATTGATCTCGCCGCGGCCCTCGCCGACCACTCCGCGTTGACACGCGTGCACGGCTCCGAGATGATCGCCGGCCCGGAGATGGAGTACGAGACAGCCAAGATCGGAGCGGGGCCATCCCCCCTCCGCGTTCCCGAAGGGTGGCTCGTACTGCACCACGGGGTCTCGGGTACAACGCCCAAGGGCTTCGAGCTCGCACACGGATCGCGTTACTCTGCCGGTGCACTGCTGTTGGATGCCGAAGACCCGCGCAGGGTTCTCGCGCGCACACCTGAGCCGCTTCTCGCTCCCGAAACCGAGGAGGAGGTGAGCGGCACCCTCGGCAACGTCGTCTTCCCCACAGCGATCGAGCAGGTGAACGGTCGCTACTTCGTCTTCTACGGCATGGCGGACTCGTCCATCGGTGTCGCAGAGCTCACTCGCCTCTGAGCGGTCATCCACGCGCAGTGCGCCGCAACCAACGCCCGGGAAGCCGCCTTCCCGGGCGTTGGTGCGTCTGGGGGGCTGCGATGTGCGGGCAGACAAAAAGGATGCCGCCCACCGAAGCGGGCGGCATCCTCGTCGTGCCTACTTGGCGAGCCTGCGCCTGATCAGGATCATGGCGACCCCCGCGAGCAGGAGCAGTGCGGCGGCTCCGAGCGGCCACGCGACGTCAGTGCCCGTCGTTGCCAGGCCGTCCGGGTCGGATCCGGAGACTGCGTCGGCGGCCGCGATCGAGACCGGGACCGAGGCGACGTCAACGCCGTCCAGCATGACCACAACGGTGTGCGCTCCCGCAGGCACCCCCCGCGGCAACTTCGACGCAAGACGGAATCCCCCCGAACCGTCGGCGACAACGTCTCCCAGCAGGGTGGGTTCCGACCTGAGCTCGACCCGGTATTTCTCAGCTGACGTGAACCCGATGCCGGAGACGATGAGGGTTCCGCCGGCCCTCAGCGATCCGCTCACCACGATCGTCGGTGCGACCGGCTCGACCACGAAGGTGACCGGCGTGGATGCTTCGGACCACCCACCAGCGTTGCGAGCACGCACGGTGACCGAGTGTTCACCCTCGGCAAGGTCATCGACCACGGCGAACTCTTCGTCACCGTCGACGATCACGACCGTGTCGCCGACAGTGACCTCGTAGTCAGAGATCGCCGAGCCACCCTCCGTCGCGGGAGGCGACCAGGTGACGCGAGCGACATCCCGTTCGCGAAGTTCGACCTCGACCTCGCGCGGTGCGGAGGGCGTCGCGTCGCGACGCACGAGTGCATCGACCGCGGCGGCCAGTTTCGCGAGAGCGCGATCGACGTCGGCCTGCGATGCAGAGGTCGTGCTCGCGACCTGCCGCGCAGCCTCGAGTGCTCGCACCATGGGCGCCCAGGAGCGCGGGGTGAACTCCCTGCTGTCCAGCTCGCCCGCATCGTCCATCCGTGCCGCGAGGCGAGAGGTGTCTGCCGTCACCGTCACCGTGCACCAGGCGATCGTCGACGTACCCGAGAGACCGAGTGCGATCCGGGTCGTGCCCACGGCGTGTGCCGCGATGTCGGCCTCGACCCGACCGTTGGAGCCTGCCCGTGGCGCGCCGACAACGGTCGCGACCGTTGCATCCAGCGTGGTGGCCGTGAACTCGGCCCCGGGCTCAGCGGGCGAGAGCACGCCAGCAACGACTCCGCTACCGGATACACCCGTTGTGAGGGATGCCGCGCAGTCAAACGCATAACCGCCGTAGAGCTCGAACTCCCAGATGTTGAGTCCGTACTGGGTGGAGGGCATGCCGGTGAGCCTCACGTATCGCACCTCCTTGGGGGCGAAGTCGTGCACGTGCTTCAGGGTCGCCTGTGCGGTTTGCACCTGGGCGAGCGGAATCCACGTCGTTCCGTTCACGGATCCTTCGATCCGGTAATTGTTCGAGGTTCCGCTCTCCCACGACACAACGGCACGTGAGACAGTGAGGACGTCGCCGAGGTCGACCTGCAACCAGTGGTCGACCGCCGCTCGCGCCGACGACCACTTGGTTCCCGCTGCGCCGTCTGTCGCCTTCGAGGCCACCACCGTCGCATTGTTGTTGTAGAAGCTGTCAGCGGTGGTCGGTCGGTTGAGGGCGAGGTTTCCCTTACCGTTCGGGACCACCGGGGCGTCGACAACCGACCGGTCGGAGAAGACTTCAAACTCCCAGATCGACGGCGCGTAGTCGAGTGCGCGCTTGGTCGTCTGCATCCGCACGAATCGCGCACTCTGGCTTTCGAAGGTGATCACGTCGACCCCGCCGTCGCTCCCCGCTGTCGGTGTGACATACGCATCCCGCCAGGTCGTACCGTCGTCGGAGAGCTGGATTTTGTAGTTCTTCGCGAACGCGGCCTCCCACGAGAGCCGCACCGTCGACACGGTCTTCTGGCTGCCGAAGTCGACCTGCGCCCAGGTTGTGTCGGTGTTGCTTCCGCGCCACCGCGTTGTCGGGTCGCCATCGGCGATAGCGTAGACCAGGTTGTAGGCGGAATACCCGGAGGCGCGGGTCGCGCTTCCGATAGCCAGGTTGATGCTCGAGTCGACGGTGAGTTCTCGAATGCCGTAGCCCTCTTGGTCGCCGTCGAGCAGCAGCACGCGCACGTATTCGGCCGCGATCGGTGTGATGGCCACCTCGGTGGTTCCCCCGGTACCACTCGTCACGTGTTTCTGGTCGGTCCAGGCTGTGCCGTCAGCAGAGGTCTGAATGACGAAGTCCCGAGCGAACGCATCGCCCCAGTTGATTGTGGCCTTGGTCACCCATGAGCCACGCGCGAGCCTCTCCTGCACCCAGACGACCCCGGCGCGATCCGTCTTCCACTCGGCACCACCGCTCCCGTCGCCGAGGGCGTCGACGTCGCTTCCGGCTGCGGTGTGACTTGCGGAGTATGCGGATGCCGCTGGGGGTGCAACACCCGATCGAAGAGTGCCGGTCACGGTCTTTCCCATGTTCTCGCCCGTGCCGAGCTCGAAGACACGGTGCCAGCTCGAGCCGGAGCCCGAGAGGGAGAGTGAGACCGTGAGTCCAGGCTGATCCGGGTTGGAGATGCTGACGACGGGAGCGTCGCCCGACTCATCGAGGATCACGATGGCGGGTTCATCAACCGACAGCGTTCTACCGCCACCGAGGTCGAGGGATCCCGCCGAGTAGAACGTGGCCATGGTCAGCGCGAGCTCATCGTGGCGCACCGCCTGCAGGGTCGTGTCATTGCGCAAGGTGCGCACGGCCGGGTCAGACGCGTACGCCTTCACCGCCGCGGGAGATGCTGCAGGCAGCACCGTGTAGTCGTAGGCGGCCGCGGCGGGCTGCACGCCGTGGTCGACGTAGAGCGTGAACGCGTCGCGACTCACGTCGCCGTCGCCCTCCCAATGGCCGGTCTGGGTCTTGTTGGACACAGCGATGTTCTGGCCCGCCCCGAACACATAGCCGACCTCATCGTTGTACGCCCACCGGGCGCCATCGATGCGCGTGGAGTCTGCGCCGTCAGCGACGGCCTCGCCGTTGACTGTCGCGTTCGGTTTCGCCACCGCCTGATTGACGGTGGTGTGCACTGCCGCGCCGCTCGTCGACCGGATTCCGGAACCGAGCGCCACCATCTCGTCATCGAAACTGAAATAGCTTTTCTGGGCGTTCGTGCCCGCCGTGTCGAGCGTGAGTACGCTTGCGCCGTACTCACCGTTCGAGACTCCACCCGTGAAGCTGCCGCCGTCGCCGTTGCGGCCACGATTCTCAACCCCGCGCTCGGTGCGCTTGGCATCCGGCGCGGTCACACCGGGGTAGTGCCACCAGTCGAATGTTGGGCCGAGATCGAGGTACTCACGGTTGTTGACCTGGATGGCCGTCGAGCCCATGGCGTTCCAGTACACCGGGTTGCCGAGGTCATCGCGGTACGTCGTGCGGAGCTCGGCACCGAAGGTGCGGGAGGAGTTGAGACGCGTGAAGATCCCGTAGTCGTCGCGAATGTGCGAGCTGAATTCCGAGCGCCAGAAGTACTTGTCTCCGGTGACACCGTTGTTACGCGTCTTTCCGAGTATCCCGTCGAGCACCGCGGCATAGGCCGTGGAGTACAGCGCGTCGGTGCGTACCATGCGCTGCAGCGGCTCGATGAAGTCCGCCGCGTGGCTTGTGACGTCCCCTGAAGATGCGGGCGGTCGGTAGTTCAGGTATAGCATCCCGATCTCGCCACGGATGAGCCACCGAGTTCCGTCGATGAAGTAGAACGCGATCGAGTCGAGCTGCTCACGCGTGAATGCGAGATCCGTGCCGCGCGCGACATCCGCCCACAGTGCAACGTAGGTGAACAACACCATTCCGTAGCCCTCGCTGTAGAGCTGTGCGCCGTGTGCCCAGAAGCTCGCGTCGGGCTGCACGGATTCGGTCACCGCGCCGGAGTGGTCAACGGCAATCGTCGCAACCATGGTTGCGAAACCCTCGGTGACCTTGGCTGAATCCCGGGTCGCGAGAGCCTCGAAAATGTAATTGGATGTGCGCCACACTCCATTGGCGCCGACCGGGTCGAGCTTGCCCGTGTTGTGCTTGAGGGCAACCTCGAAGGCCGGTTCGCTCAGCTCTTCGCCGATGAACATGGAGATGCGACCCATCGCGATCGACTCGCCGACCTCGGTCTCCCACCAGTTGCTGTTGCCAGGGTTGGCCTGGTCCCAGTACAGCAGCGCGCGCTGCACCGCATCGAGCAGGCGGGGGTCGTTGTATCCCTCGGCCTCCGGATCGCGATATGCCTGCGTGAGCGCGAGCATGCGATACAGGGCGATGTAGGCCGACCAGACACTGCCGTTTGCCGAACTGGTGCGGTCGGCGTAGTTCACGTCTGACCACGAACCGTTGGCATTCTGCGACTCGACATAATCGAGTGCGTCGGATACTCGGGCGAGATAGACGCCATTCGCGATGATGATCTCATCGCCCTGACCGGCGTAGTAGTCCTCGAGGCGAGTGATGATCGTGTCGAGGTCGTCACCGGCCGCCGCGGCGGCGGGGATGATGGAGAGCCCGGTTGCGCCCACGACGACGACGAGGGTGAAAGCGATGAGTGCTGCGATGCGTCGCATGGTGCGGCTCCTTTGCCGTAGTTCAGGGTGAGGCGGTTCTTCGTCTAGCTGGGGAAGTCGGGTGCGGATGAATCGAAGGAACCCGGGGTGCGAGGCCTGTGCCTCGCACCCCGGGCGGGTGTTAGTTCTGCGCGAGCAGGGAATCAGCCTTCTCTGCGGCTGTCGTGATCGTTGCTTCGAGGTCACCCTCACCCGCCTGCACTGCCTTGCCCCACGCGTCACGGAAGGTCTGCCAGATCTCGGTGGCGTTGGCGACGTTGGGCACGTCGACAGTGAGCGGCACCGATGCGGCGAAGGTTGAGAGCACGGGGCTCTCGGCAAGGAAGTCGCCGGCCACATCGTTGATGTCGCCGCGGATCGGGAACTGGCCCGTGGCCTCGAGGAGCGCGAGGTCGTT
>Ga0247817_10000807_pt1 | contig 16736 bp, 17 predicted proteins | sample UWRJL212509R1_FD_178010 | JGI IMG/M metagenome (GOLD analysis project Ga0247817, IMG submission 178010) | Plant litter microbial communities from Arlington Agricultural Research Station in Wisconsin, United States - UWRJ-L212-509R-1 | ecosystem: Environmental > Terrestrial > Plant litter >...
CGCCGGAGTGATGGGTGGCGCTGCCACCGAGATCTCCGACACGACGACCGACGTGCTCGTGGAGGCTGCCAACTGGGAGCCCGTCACGATCGCACGCACCGCACGTCGCCACAAGCTCCCGAGCGAGGCCGCCAAGCGCTACGAGCGCGGCGTCGACACCGCGATCTCGGCTGCGGCCGCGTCCAGGGTCGCACACCTGCTGGTCGAACTCGCGGGCGGCACGCTCGACACGCTCGGTTCGAGCTGGGGGGAGCCCGTTGCATCCACGTCGATCGTTCTGAAGGACGGCTACGCGGCCTCGCTCATCGGCGTCGACTACACGGCGGACGAGGTGCGCAGTGCGCTCGAGACCATCGGAACGACGGTCGAGGCGATCGAAGGCGGCCTGAGCGTGACGCCGCCGACCTGGCGTCCCGACCTCACCGACGCGCCCACGCTCGTCGAAGAGGTTGCGCGCATCGTCGGCTACGACCGCATCCCCTCGGTGCTGCCGGTCGCGCCTCCCGGTCGCGGACTCACGCGCGTGCAGCTGCAGCGCCGTGCCGCCGCGCAGGCGCTCGCGTCGAGCGGACTCACCGAGGTGCTCGCGTACCCGTTCCTCACCCAGAAGGCCGTTGACCTGTTCAGCGACGCTGGCGCGCCGACCGTGAAGCTCGCGAACGCTCTCGACTCCGAGGCGCGAACCATGCGTCGTTCGCTGCTGCCCGGGCTCATCGATATCAGCCGTCGCAACCTGTCGCGCGGACTCACCGATCTCGCGCTGTACGAGATCGGCCACGTGTTCCTGCCCGACGCTGACGTGACCTACGGCAGCGGACCGCTGCCGGTCGGCGACGCACACCCCGGTGACGCCGTGCTCGATGAGCTCAACGCCGGCATCCCGCCGCAGCCGTGGCACGTTGCGGCGCTGTTCACCGGCGATGCGGTCGCGAAGCAGCCGGGCCAGGTCGCGGTGCCGGCCGGACTCGTGGATGCACTCGACGCAGCCCGCACTCTCGCACTCTCCCTCGGGCTAACCCTGCGTTTCGAGCAGGGCCACCACCCCTCGCTGCACCCCGGACGCACGGCCGAGGTCTTCGTGGCCGACCGCTCCGTCGGATTCGCGGGGGAGTTGCTGCCGAGCCTCGCGCTCGACCTCGACCTGCCGCGCGTCGTCGCGGTGCTCGAGCTCGACCTCGACGCGCTGTTCGAACTTGCCACAGCATCGGTCGAGCCGACCCCGATCTCCGGGTTCCCCGCGGCAACGCAGGACCTCTCGATCGTCGTGTCCGCTGACGTACCGGCCGGGGACGTGCTCGCGACGATCACTGCGGGAGCGGGCGAACTGCTCGAGACCGCGCACCTCGTCGATGACTACCGCGGAGCCGGGGTGCCGGAGGGCAGCAAGTCGCTGACGTTCGCGCTGCGCTTCCGCGCTACCGACCGCACGCTCACGGCAGCGGAGGCGTCCGAGGCAAAGCTCGCGGCCGTCGCCGTCGCGACCGAGAAGTACGGGGCTGCGCTGCGCGAGTAGGCGGTAAACCAGAGAAGGGCGCATCCACCGAGTGGATGCGCCCTTCTGCGTTAGGTCTTACTTCTTGCCGCCGCCGAGGAGTCCGCCGAGAAGGCCGCCGATCATGTCCTGGCCTTCCTTGCTGCTCACGAGGCCACCGATGATGTCTCCGATGCCGCCACCGGACGCCGCCTCGGTCGTCTTCGACGCGGTCTCTTCTTTCTTGTTGAAGAACTGCGATGCGACCCAGGCGAGCACGATGGGGGCGACGATCGGCAGGATCTTGGCGATGAGCGACTCGTCTGCCTCGCCACTCTTCGACGCGACAGCCTTGACGACGTCGTTCTTCTTGTCGCCGAAGACGTTGGAGACGATCTTCTCGCCATCCGTGGTGTCGATCTCGGAGACGGTCTTCTTTCCCGAGAGAGCGCCGGTGTGCTTGGTGAGTGCCTTCTCGAGTGACTGGGCGCCCTTCTCGTCCTTTGCGTTGGCAGCGAGGCCGCCGACGAGGGTGGGGAGGATCTGCTTCACAGCACCCTCCGCAACGCTTTCAGAGATGCCGAACTGCTTGGCGATGTCGCCAACAGGAATCAGTTCGAGAAGGCCGTCAAGGTCAGACATGAGTGCTCCTAGGTTCGTGAGGCTTGCTCCGCCCAGACTACCGATTGGGCTCAGGGCGCGCGAGAGTAGTACTCTCGACGGGTGACCTTCTCTCGCCCCGCAGACGTACGACGCTCCATGCGCGTGCGTCCGGCGCGACGTCGTCGCACGGCCGAGCGATCCTAGGCGTCGGTACGCGACCGGTGTGGGCTATTGCCCCCGGTCTGTTCGTTCCGTCGCCGCAGACAATCCCTCGTCCCCTTCTCTCTTAAGGTAGAGCCATGTCTCTCTCCGTTGCAGTAGCCGGCGCCAGCGGCTACGCGGGTGGTGAGCTCCTGCGGGTGCTCGCAGCCCACCCTGACCTCGAGGTCACGACCGTCACTGCGTTCTCGAACGCCGGTCAGCCCCTCATCAGCGTGCAGCCGCACCTGCGCTCGCTCGCTCACCTGACCCTCGTCGAGACGACGGCGGCGAATCTCGCCGGTCACGACGTGGTATTTTTCGCTCTTCCGCACGGCAAGTCGGGGGAGCTCACCGCACAGTTGCCCGAGGGAACCCTCGTCATCGACTGCGGCGCAGACCACCGGCTCGTGAGCGAAACCGACTGGGCTGACTTCTACGGCGGCGACTTCTACGGCGCCTGGGCCTACGGCCTGCCGGAGCTCGTGCACGCCGACGGTGGCAAGCAGCGTGACGCCCTCGTCGGTCAGACCCGCATTGCGGTTCCCGGATGCAACGTGACAGCCATCACCCTGGGCCTCGCGCCCGCGGTGCAGGCCGGCCTCGTCGAGAGCAGCGATATCGTCGCCGTGCTCGCCGTTGGACCGTCGGGTGCGGGCAAGTCCCTGCGCACCGACCTGCTCGCGGCGGAGATGCTCGGGTCGGCCTCCGCGTACGCCGTGGGCGGCACCCACCGCCACACGCCGGAGATCATCCAGAACCTCGGGGTTGCCGGGGCCACGGGTACAACAGTCTCGTTCACGCCGATGCTCGTGCCGATGTCGCGCGGGATCCTCGCCACCTCGACAGCGACGCTCGCGCCGGGAGCGACCGCGGCTTCCGTGCGGGCCGCGTTCGAGGCGGCGTACGGCGACGAGCCCTTCGTGCACCTGCTGCCCGCGGGGCAGTACCCGCGCACGGCCGATACCGTGGGTGCCAATGTCGCACTCATCGGGATCGCCGTCGACGAGGCATCCAACCGCCTCGTCACGATCACAGCGATCGACAATCTTGTGAAGGGCACGGCGGGAGCTGCCGTGCAGTCCGCCAACATCGCTCTCGGTCTCGCCGAGACCGCTGGCCTGAGCATCGACGGAGTAGCACCATGAGCGTCACCCGCGCGGCAGGATTCGCAGCGACAGGCGTCGTCGCCGGGCTCAAGAGCACCGGCAAGAGTGATGTCGCGCTCGTGCGCAACCTCGGACCGTCGAGTGCCGCGGCTGCGGTGTTCACGAGTAATCGGGCGAAGGCCAACCCGATCCTCTGGTCGCAAGCGGTCATCGGCGATGGAGTCGTGAGCGCGATCGTGCTCAACTCGGGCGGGGCCAACTGCTACACGGGCTCTTTCGGGTTTCAGACCAGTCACCTGACGGCCGAGGCCGTGGGGGAGGCGCTCGGCATCTCCGCGGGCGATGTGCTCGTCTGCTCGACCGGCCTCATCGGTGTCGGCGGCCAGGACTTTCGCGACAAGGTGCTCGCGGGTGTCGCATCCGCAGCACCGGCTCTCTCGGAGGAGGGTGGACACGACGCGGCTCTCGCGATCATGACGACCGACTCCAAGCCCAAGGAGGCCGTCGTTGAGGGTGACGGCTGGTCGATCGGCGGCATGGCCAAGGGTGCGGGAATGCTCGCCCCCGGCCTCGCGACGATGCTCGTGGTCATCACGACGGATGCGCTGCTGCACTCCGAGCAGCTCGACACCGCCCTGCGTGCCGCAACCCACGTCACGTTCGACCGCCTCGACTCCGATGGCTGTATGTCGACGAACGACCAGGTCTCGCTCCTCGCGAGTGGAGCGTCGGGAGTGACTCCCACCATGGACGACTTCACCGCAGCCCTCACCGCGCTGTGCGCCGATCTCGCCAAGCAGTTGCAGGCCGACGCTGAGGGGGCGAGCCACGAGATCGTCATCGAGACGATCAATGCTGCGAGCGAGAGCGACGCTGTCGAGGTGGGTCGCTCGGTGGCCCGCAACAACCTGTTCAAGGCCGCCGTGTTCGGCAACGACCCCAACTGGGGCCGCGTGCTCGCCGCGATCGGAACCACCGGCGCTGAGTTCGACCCCTACGACATCGACGTGACGATCAACGGGGTGCGGGTCTGCAAGTCGGGGGAGCCCGATGAGCCAGCAGAGAACGTCGATCTCACTCCGCGCATCGCCCATGTGCTCATCGACCTCAAGGTCGGTGCGGCCGAAGCCACTATTCTCACCAACGACCTCACGCACGACTATGTGCATGAGAACAGCGCGTACTCCAGCTGATGGGTGTCTTCAGGGAGGCCCAGGAGCTCGACGTACCGGTCAAGACCGCGGTACTCATCGAGTCGCTCCCGTGGCTCAAGCGGTTTCACGGGCAGATCGTGGTGATCAAGTTCGGTGGTAACGCCATGGTGAGTGACGATCTCAAGCGCGCGTTCGCCGAGGACATCGCCTACCTCAACCTCGTGGGGGTGGTCCCGGTCGTCGTACACGGCGGTGGACCCCAGATCTCGGCGCGGCTTGCGGAGCTCGGCATCGCGAGCGAGTTCGTCGGCGGCTACCGGGTGACGACACCCGAGGTGATGGCTGTCGCGAAAGAGGTTCTCACCGGCCAGATCAGTGTCGAGATCAAAAACCTCATCGAGGAGCACGGCGACCTCGCCGCGGTTCTCGAGGAGGGCACGTTCACGGGTGCGAAGCGCGGCGTGGTCGTCGACGGGTCTCTCGTCGACATCGGACGGGTGGGGGACATCGTCTCGGTGGATCCCTCTGCGATCCTCGACGTGATCGCTGCTGGCCGCACACCCGTGATCTCCTCGGTCGCCCACGACGCCGACGGCGAACCGCTCAACGTCAACGCCGATGCGGCTGCCGCGGCGCTCGCCGTTTCGCTCAATGCGGCGAAGCTCATCGTGCTCACGGATGTCGCGGGTCTCTACCGCGACTGGCCCAACCGTGACTCGCTCATCTCGATCATCGACACGGCAGAGCTCACCGAGCTGCTGCCGAGCCTCGAGTCGGGCATGATCCCCAAGATGGCGGCGTGCCTCGAGGCAGTCGAGGGCGGTGTGGCAAAGGCAGCGATCATCGACGGCCGCACACCGCACTCCATCCTTCTCGAGATCTTCACCCACAGCGGTATCGGAACAGAGGTAGTACCCGCATGAACACCTGGAGAGACCAGTACTCCACAGCCATGATGGGCTCTGCCCCATCCCCACTCACGCTCCTGACCCGCGGTGAGGGTGCCTACGTGTGGGACGTCGACGGCAACCGCTACCTCGACTTTCTTGCCGGCATCGCCGTCAACTCCCTCGGACACGGTCACCCGGCACTCGTCGAGGCCGTGACGAAGCAGATCTCCTCGCTCGCGCACGTCTCGAACTACTTCGCCTCCGAGCCGCAGATCGCGCTCGCCGAGAACCTGCGCCGCATTTCCGGTGCGGGGGATGCGGGCCGGGTCTACTTCGGCAACTCGGGCGCCGAAGCGATCGAGGCTGCCGTAAAGCTTGCCCGGCGCAACGGTCAGAACAAGAAGATCCTCGCCCTGACCAACTCGTTCCACGGGCGCACCATGGGCTCGGTCTCGCTCACCGGCAAGCCGGCGCTGCGCGACCCGTTTCTGCCGCTCCTGCCGGGCATCGAGCACATCGAGACGACCATCGAGGCGCTCGAGAAAGCCATCGGCCCGGATGTCGCGGCTCTCGTTCTCGAACCCATCAAGGGTGAGGCGGGCGTCGTCGACCTGCCCGCGGGCTTCCTTCAGCGTGCGCGCGAGCTCACGACCGAGCACGGTGCTCTGCTGATCCTCGACGAGATCCAGACCGGCATCGGCCGTACCGGCACCTGGTTCGCGTTCCAGCAGCACGGCATAGTCCCCGACGCGATCGCTGTCGCCAAGGGCCTTGCCGGGGGAGTGCCGATCGGCGCGCTCATCACGTTCGGTGCGGCATCCGATCTCTTCACGACGGGCCAGCACGGTTCGACCTTCGGTGGCAACCCGCTCGCGACGGCCGCGGGCAACGCGGTCATCGGCGAGATCGAGGCGAGCGGCCTCGTTGAGAACGCCGTGCTGCGCGGAACCGAGATCCGTGCCGCCATCGAGGGCAAGCCGCTCGTTGCAGAATTGCGCGGTGCCGGCCTGCTCATCGGTGTCGGCCTCACCGAGCCCGTCGCCCAGCAGGTCGCGACCAAAGCTCTCGAGCTGGGGCTCATCGTCAACGCACCCAACGAGTCGAGCATCCGCATCGCCCCGCCCCTCATCATCGACGCGACCCACGTCGCCGAGTTCACCGAGAAGTTCACCCAGGCCCTGGAGGCAAAAGCATGACCCGTCACTTTCTTCGCGATGACGACCTGACGCAGGCCGAGCAGTCCGCGATCCTCGACCTCGCCGTGGAACTCAAGAAGGACCGCTACGGCACCAAGCCGCTCGCCGGCCCCCAGACCGTTGCCGTGATCTTCGACAAGTCGTCGACCCGCACGCGCGTCTCCTTCGCGGTCGGGGTCGCCGACCTCGGCGGCAGCCCGCTCATCATCTCGACCGCGAACAGCCAGCTCGGCGGCAAGGAGACCCCCTCCGACACCGCGCGCGTGCTCGAGCGCATGGTCTCGATGATCGTCTGGCGCACCTACGCGCAGTCCGGACTCGAAGAGATGGCAGCGGGAACCACCGTGCCCGTCGTCAACGCGCTCTCCGACGACTTTCACCCGTGCCAGCTCCTCGCCGACCTCCTCACGATCCGTGAGCACCGTGGCGAGCTCGCCGGACTGACCGTCACGTTTTTGGGCGACGGGCGCTCCAACATGGGGCAGTCGTACCTGCTCGCGTGCGCCGTCGCGGGCATGCACGTGCGCGTCGCCTCACCGGCCGACTACGCCCCGGACGACTCGGTCGTTGCCGACGCGGACGCCGTGGCATCCACGACCGGCGGCTCCGTCACGCTCTACACCGACCCGCTCGAAGCCGTGGCGGGAGTCGACGTCGTTGTCACCGACACCTGGGTCTCGATGGGCAAAGAAGACGAAAAAGCCGCCCGCATCGCCACCTTCGGCGCCTACCAGGTGAACGCCGACCTCATGGCCCTCGCGAAGCCCGACGCGCTGTTTCTGCACTGCCTTCCTGCCGACCGCGGCTTCGAGGTGTCGGCAGACGTCATCGACGGGCCGCAGAGCGTGATCTGGGACGAGGCGGAGAACCGCCTGCACGCCCAGAAGGCGCTCATGGTCTGGTTGCTCGAACAGGCGGCCTGATGACCCTCGCCGCTGAGCCCGCGGCCGACTCGGCGGTGCGGCGCGAGGGTCGCATCCGTGCGCGCCTGCGTCGCTACGGCAGCGCTGAGAACACCCGCATTATCGGCGTGGATGTCGCGCGCGGCCTTGCCGTGCTCGGAATGTACGGCGCCCACGTGGGCTACACGCAGGGCTTCGAGTGGGGCAGCCCCGCGACCTGGACCGACGTGGTCAACGGTCGGTCATCCATTCTGTTCGCCCTGCTCGCCGGCCTGTCGATTGCGATCATCAGTGGACGCCAGCAGCCGCTCACCGGCGTGCCGCTGCTGCAGGCGCGTGTGCGCATCTTCACGCGCGCTGCCCTGATCTTCACGATCGGCGGCCTGCTCGAGTTTCTCGGCACGGGGGTCGCGGTCATCCTGCCGACCTACGCCGCGCTGTTCGTGCTCTCCCTGCCGTTTCTGCGCTGGTCGCCGCTCAAGCTGTTCATCACCGCGGGGATCGTCGCGTTCGTCGCGCCGCTGCTGCTCGCCTTCCATCCCGAGTACTTGATCTCGTCCGAGGGGTACTACGGCGGCGAGAGCGAGATCGTCGACCTGCTGTTCTACGGCGTCTACCCGGGCATCGTCTGGATCGCGTTCGTTCTCACCGGTCTGGCGCTCGGTCGCCTCGACCTCACCGCGCTGCGCGTGCAGGTGCGGCTCGTCGTCATCGGGCTCGTGCTGGCGGTCGTCGGCTACGGCATTGGTGCCGCCGGTGACATCGTGTTTCAGCCCGCGGACGACTCGTCGTCATCGTCGTCGTCTTCATCCTCCTCGTCGTGGGAGCTCGAGGTTGTGCCCGGCGAGGAGATCGATCTGGGCGGGACCGAGTGCGAGGACTACGCCGACGGAACCTACTACTGCTACCCGCTCGACTCGGCCGACGATTTATCGGAGCAACCCGCCCCCGAGGGCGCGGCCTGGAACTCCGTCTTCGACCTGCCGTCGCTGTTCACCGCGGCCCCGCACTCCGGCTCAACGCTCGAGGTGATCGGTTCCACCGGCTTCGCGATGCTCGTGCTCGGCCTCGCGCTGCTCGCAACGCGCAGGCGGGTGCTGCGCTGGGTGCTCTACCCGGTCGCCAGCGTGGGAGCCATGGCGCTCACCGCGTATTCGGTGCACGTTGTCGTGATCGCCGGGCTCGGTGACATCCTCTACGACATCTCGGACAACAGCGTCTGGATCATCTTCTCGATCGTGGCGCTCGTGCTGTGCACAGCCTGGATCACTCTCGTCGGCAAGGGACCGTTCGAGCACCTGCTCACGCGGGTCTCGCACAAAGCAGCGGAGGTTGTACGCCATGAGTGACATCACGCCCGCAGCCAAACGGCAGCGTCTCATCGTGTGGATCGTCGTCGCTGTCGTCGGCGTCGGCACGGCCATCGGGGTGACCGCCCTGCTGAGGCAGCCGGATGCAGCGCCCGTCGCCACGACGTACGTCTCACCCGATTTCGGCTACACGGTGGTGTTCCCCGGCAACCCCACGCGGGTCGAGGACTCGCAGGAGATCGGAACCCTCGTCGTCGAGACCTACGCGGTGTCGTGGGGCAAGGGTGACGTGAGCTACCTCGTCAACACCGCGCTCTACCCCGACGAGATCGAGTTCTTCGACGAGGACCTCGAGGCGAACCTCGACAACTCGGTCAACGGCATGATCGACTCGGTCGCCGGCAGTTCGCTCGTCGAGAGCCATGACGAGTCGCTCGGGGGAGACGCGGGTCGCGGTGGCACCATCGCGCTCGAGAGCGGCGCGACCCAGCGCTTTGTCGTGGCCTTCCACGGCGGCGCGCAATACCTGCTCATCACCAACGGCACGAATGCGGCCGACCATGAGGCGTTTGTCGCCTCGTTCGAATTCGGCGCCTGAGTGCGCCCATACACTTGTACTGATCGACAACAGGGAGTAACTGGAACATGACGGAACGCGTCGTCCTCGCCTACTCAGGCGGACTGGACACCTCGGTAGGAATCGGCTGGCTCAAGGATGCGACGGGCAAAGAGGTTGTAGCCCTCGCCGTCGACGTCGGACAGGGCGGCGAAGACATGGACGACATCCGTCAGCGCGCGCTCGACTGCGGCGCCGTCGAGTCCATCGTCGTGGACGCGAAGGAGGAGTTCGCCGACGACTTCCTCATGCCGGCTCTCAAGGCCAACGCGCTCTACCAGAAGCGCTACCCGCTCGTCTCGGCACTCAGCCGTCCCGTTATTGCCAAACACCTCGCAATCACCGCAAAGGCGCTCGGCGCTGACAGCGTCGCCCACGGCTGCACCGGCAAGGGCAACGACCAGGTGCGCTTCGAGGCTGCTGTCGCGGCTCTCGCACCGGAGCTCACGAGCATCGCTCCCGTGCGCGACCTTGCCCTCACGCGCGACAAGGCGATCATCTACGCCGAGGAGCACAACCTCCCGATCCGCCAGAGCGCGAAGAACCCGTACTCGATAGACAAGAACGTCTGGGGTCGCGCCGTCGAGACCGGTTTCCTCGAGGACCCGTGGAACGCACCCATCGAGGACCTCTACGAGTACACCCAGGACCCGAGCGTCTACAAGGATGCTGACGAGATCACCATCACCTTCCGCTCCGGCATCCCGGTCGCGATCGACGGCGTCGAGATGAACGCCCTCGCGATCGTCGAGGAGCTCAACGCTGTCGCGGGCAAGCACGGCGTCGGCCGCATCGACGTCGTCGAGGACCGCCTCGTCGGCATCAAGAGCCGCGAGGTCTACGAGGCTCCCGGAGCCATCGCCCTCATCGCAGCGCACGAGGCCCTCGAGAGCCTCACGCTCGAGCGCGACCTCAACCGCTACAAGCGCGGTGTCGAGTCCGAGTGGGCGAACCTCGTCTACGACGGACTCTGGTACTCGGGCCTCAAGCGCAGCCTCGACGTCTTCATCGACGACACCCAGAAGTACGTGTCGGGCGAGATCCGCCTCAAGCTGCAGGGCGGCCGTGCGGTCGTCACCGGCCAGAAGAGCGAGCAGAGCCTGTACGACTTCAGCCTCGCCACTTACGACACCGGAGACACCTTCGACCAGTCGCTGTCCAAGGGCTTCATCGAGATCTGGTCGCTGCCGTCGAAGATCTCGGCTCGCCGCGACCTCAATTCCGGTCACTGAGACCCGCTGATTGAGCCTGTCGACATCATGACAAAGCCGGAAACCAACGAGGGCTCGCTGTGGGGCGCACGCTTCGCCAGCGGGCCCTCGCCCGAGCTCGCAACACTGAGCAAGTCGACCCACTTCGACTGGCAGCTCGCGCGCTACGACCTGCTCGGTTCTGCCGCACACGCGAAGGCGCTTGCCGCAGCCGGCTATCTGGATGTCAGTGAGCTCGAGCGCATGCTCGATGCACTCGCCGTGCTCCAGTCGCGTATCGACGACGGCACCCTGGTGGCGCTCGAGTCGGACGAAGACGTGCACGGTGCCCTGGAGCGGGAGCTGATCGTCGTCGCGGGCTCCGAGCTGGGCGGCAAACTCCGCGCCGGCCGCAGCCGCAACGATCAGATCGCCACACTCGTGCGGTTGTACCTGCTCGAGCACGCTGCATCCATTGGGCATCTCGTTGTTCAGCTGATCGACGCGATCGCGGCGCAGGCTGACGCCCACGAGGGTGCCGCCATGCCGGGCCGCACCCACCTGCAGCACGCGCAGCCGGTGCTGCTCGCGCACCACCTGCTCGCACACGCGTGGCCGCTCGTTCGCGACCTTGAGCGCTTGCGGGACTGGCGCGTGCGTGCGTCGTTCTCGCCGTATGGCGCTGGTGCCCTCGCGGGCAGCTCGCTCGGGCTCGACCCGGCGCTCGTCGCGAGCGAACTGGGGTTGTCGGGCCCGTCAGAGAACTCGATCGACGCAACTGCCTCGCGTGACGTGGTTGCGGAATTCGCCTTCATCGCGGCCCAGCTCGGCATCGACCTGTCGCGCTTCGCCGAGGAGATCATTCTCTGGAACACCCGCGAGTTCGGTTTCGTGCAGCTCGACGACGCGTTCTCCACGGGCTCGTCGATCATGCCCCAGAAGAAGAACCCCGATATCGCCGAGCTCGCGCGCGGCAAGTCCGGGCGCCTCATCGGCAACCTCACCGGGCTGCTCGCGACCCTCAAGGGCCTCCCGCTCGCCTACAACCGCGACCTGCAGGAAGACAAGGAGCCGGTCTTCGACTCGGTCGAGACGCTCGAGGTGCTGCTTCCCGCGTTCACCGGCATGGTCGCGACGCTGCGCTTCAACACGCAGCGCATGGCCGAGCTCGCACCCCAGGGCTTCTCTCTCGCCACGGATGTCGCCGACTGGCTCGTACGCCAGCACGTGCCGTTCCGCGAAGCGCACGAGATCAGCGGCGCGCTCGTGCAGTTCTGCGAGACCAACGGTCTCGACCTCCACGAGCCGACCGATGAGCAGTACACGGCGATCTCTCCGCACCTGACCGCTGCTCTGCGCTCCGTGTTGACCGTCGAGGGCTCGATCGCCTCGCGCACCGGCGCCGGTGGCACGGCACCCGAGCGCGTCGCCGAACAGCTTGCAGCAATCACGGCGCGGGTTCGCGCCCTCACCCCGGGAGCATGATGACCGACAAAGAGCCCAAGCCCGACGTCTGGCGCACCCCGTGGAAGCCGCGCACCTGGAACATCGTCATCATCGTGGCGAGCATCATCGTCGTCGGTGGACTCATCGTCGGCCTGAGCCTGGGCTTTCCGCTCTTCTAGCGTGTCGTTCGACCGGGAGCTCCTGCGGCGGTCACCGCTTCTCGTCGCCCCTGACCTTCTCGGGTCCGTGCTGCGGGTCGGCGACGTCGCACTGCGCATCACCGAGGTAGAGGCGTACCTCGGCGTCGGGGAAGATCCCGGATCGCACTCGTTCCGCGGCCAGACGGCACGCAACGCGACGATGTTCGGCGACGCCGGCCACCTCTACGTCTACTTCACCTACGGCATGCACACGTGCGCCAACATCGTCTGCTCACCACCGGGCACCAGCGGGGGAGTGCTGCTGCGCGCGGGCTCCATAGTCGACGGACTCGACCTCGCACGCTCCCGCCGGGTCACGTCGCGCCGCGACACCGACCTCGCGCAGGGTCCCGCCCGCCTCACCGTCGCGCTCGGTATCGCCATGAGTGACGACGGCGCCGACCTCGCGTCGGGTCGCATCCAACTGGATGTCACGGCGCCCCTCGACCGCGCCCTCATCTCGAGCGGGCCGCGCACGGGTGTGGCCGGGCCCGGCGGCGGCGAGGAGTACCCGTTCCGCTACTGGATCACCGGCGACCCGACCGTCTCGAAGTACAAGGCGGCGGTGGCGCGAAAGCCTTGACCCCGTGGCATCCACGCGGCACGCTGGAGACATGGCATTCGTGGAGCACTTCGAGATTCCGGCAGACGACATCAAGCGCGCGCAGGCGTTCTACAAGGCGGCGCTCGACTTCGACTATGAGCCGTGGGGCGATGACATGGGCATGCTCCTGCAGCCCGAGGAGAAGGGCATCAACGGCGACCTGCACGAGCGCGGCGCTGCCCCGCACCCGACCGTGGTCTTCACCGTTGACGATCTCGAGGAGTCGGTCGCTCGCGTACTTGCGAACGGCGGCTCGCAGCTCGGTGAGATCCAGCCGCTCGATGAGAACTCGCGCTGGGTCTACGTGACCGACAGCGAGAGCAACATCATCGGCCTGTTCGCGAAGAACAAGCCGTAACGCCTAGCGGAACCCCGGCCCGACAGTGTCGCGGGCCTCGACGATGAATGGCCTGAGAGTCTTTAGCTGAGTCAGCGTCGTGAGGGTCATGCGGTGCATGGTCACCTTCTTCGAGGTGGCGAATGACGTGCGCAATTGTGGATGCTTCGCCTCCCTCGTCAGCTCGATGCCGACCTCGAGGTAATGCGACTTGACGTACGCGCTGGTGAACACGCGCTTCACCGCGAAGGAGATGTCGGACGAGTTGATGCGCTCCTCCACACCGTCGAGGGAGCTCACGAGCTCGCGATAGGCGGTGAGCAGCGCGAGGTCATCGTCAGACAACCCCTTCGTGAGCGCCGCCCACGTCGACCTCACCAACTGAACACCGCAGCGGCGGCACACGCTCCCGCCCACGCGAGGCTCGCGAGTGTGCCGATGATGAACCGCTCGCGCGCCTGGGCGCTCTCGAGCTCGGAGAAACGGCCGAGGCCCTTGATGGCGACGATGATCGCGACGGCGGCCTGCTGGCCGGCGAGCACGGAGCCGATGAGGGCGAAGCGCTCCAGGTAGCCGATCGTCGCGCCGCCGCGCAGCACCTCGCGCTTGGGCGGGGTCGCGGAGGCGTCGCGCACGAGGATTCCGCCGTAGGAACCGAGCTCAACCTTGTCGGAAGTCGCGAGCCGGAGGATGAGGGCGACTATGGGGCTTCCGGCGATGACTCCGAGTGCCGTCACGACAATGACGAGGATGACCCCACCCTCGAGCGGGCCGCCGAAGACGATGAGCGCGAAGACCGGCAGGGCTGAGGGCGCGGCGAGCCACGGGCGCTTGAAGCGGATCGCGACGAGCGACAGCACGATCGTCACGACAACTGCCGCGATTGCGACGATGTACCAGATCATGCTGCCTCCCCATCAAGTTCTGCCAGCAGTGTAACGAGGGCCGCTGTCACGGCACCCTCCGTTTTCAGGTCGGCGGCCTGGGCGCGCAGGCTCGCCGCCTGCGGTGAGATCCCGAGCTGGGTCGCGGCGGCGGCTTGCGTGAGTCCCGCCTCGAGGAGGTCGAAGAGCTCCCAGCCTTCGGGGGAGCGACGGGCACGCGTCACGAGCAGCAGGTCGATGAGGGCCTCGAGGCGAGCCGCGGCATCCGGTGCTGTCGGCGCTTCGAGCGCGAACCGGGTGGGGCGTTTCTTGGCCCGGTCGACGGCCGTGCGCGCACCGAAGAAGGCGTCGCCGGTTGCCTCACGGATGCTCGCGGGCAGCGGCTCCCGCACGGAGCCGACGCCGCAGCCGACGCTCCAGCGGTCGGCTCGGGTGAGCGTGAGCACCGCGTCGAGTGCGGCATCCGCGTCACCCAGCAGCAGTTGGAACTCGTCGCCCGCCGTGCGTTCCGCGGGCAGCAGCAGGCGGCCGCCGAGTGCGGCAGTGACATCCGGGAGCGCCGCGGTGACCGCATCGGGCGTGCGACGGCTAGCGACCTGGTCGACGGTGATGACGTACATGGGTTCCCCTGTCAAGGCTGTGGGCTTGATTCATCCATCATCAAGCTTACAAGCTTGAGTAGCGACTAATCAAGCACCAAGGCTTGATGGCTTCGCTGGTAGTCTGGCTCGGTGCCTCTCCTTGAAACCCAGCGCAACGACGATTCCTTTGACGACATCTGGGACGAGATCGTCTGGCGCGGCCTCGTGCACGTGTCCACGAACGAGGCGGAGCTCAAGGAGCTTCTTGCAGGCGCACCGATCACCTACTACTGCGGGTTCGACCCCACGGCGCCCAGCCTGCACCTCGGAAACCTCGTGCAGCTGCTGCTCATGCGCCGCTTTCAGCTCGCCGGTCACCAGCCGCTCGGACTCGTCGGCGGATCGACCGGGCTCATCGGCGACCCGAAGCCCACGGCCGAGCGCACCCTCAATCCGGCAGAGACAGTTGCGGAGTGGGTCGGCTACCTGCAGGCGCAGGTCTCCAAGTTCCTGAGCACCGAGGGCGACAACGGCGTTCGCCTCGTCAACAACCTCGACTGGACCGCGCCGATGAGCGCCATCGATTTCTTGCGCGACATCGGCAAGCACTACCGCGTCGGCACGATGCTCAAGAAAGACGCAGTGAGCACGCGCCTCAACTCCGACGAGGGCATCAGCTACGCGGAGTTCAGCTACCAGATCCTTCAGGGGCTCGATTTCCGCCAGTTGCACCTCGAGTACGGCTGCGTGCTGCAGACCGGCGGAAGCGACCAGTGGGGCAACCTCACGAGTGGTGTCGACCTCGTCAAGCGCTCCGAGGGCGTCACCGTGCACGCGATCGGCACGCCCCTCGTCACCAACTCCGACGGACGCAAGTTCGGCAAGAGCGAGGGCAACGCGATCTGGCTCGATGAGAATCTCACGAGCCCCTACGCGATGTACCAGTTCTGGCTCAACACCGACGATGCTGACGTCGTCGACCGCCTCAAGGTCTTCACGTTCCTCAGCCGCGCGGAGATCGAGGAGATCGGCGCGCGCCACGCGGAGGCTCCGTTCAAGCGCGAGGGCCAGAAGACCATCGCCTACAACGTCACGAGTCTCGTGCACGGCACCGAGGCAACTGACGCGGCCGTCGCTGCAACCGAGGCCCTGTTCGGACAGGGTGAGATCAGCGCGCTGGATGCGACGACTCTCGACTCCGCACTGCGCGAGCTGCCCAACGCGACTGCGGCTCCCGGCGCCCTTGTCGCACAGCTCCTCGTGGACACCGGGCTCAGCCCGAGCCTGAGTGCCGCACGCCGCTCGATCGGTGAAGGCGGCGTGTACCTCAACAACGTGAAAGTCGACTCTGACGACGCGACAGTCGAGGGCGCGCTCCTGCACGGTCGCATGGCTGTGCTGCGCCGCGGCAAGAAGACGCTCGCCGGCGTCTTCGTCGCCTGAGCGTCGCCGTAACATCCTCGTTATCTGAAACCGATACGCTCACCTCACACGAGCAGAACTCAGGTGGGGAACATGAACGACGCTGCATCCGGCACGGGCGAGAGCTCGACCGACCTCGAACGCGTCGCTGCGCCCGTCTCCGCTTTCGACTTTTTGCTCACGACCGAGGCGCCCGCGCCCGTCGAGGGTGAGGCGGAGCAGCCACTGCGCCCCTCGGCCTTCGACTTCTCGGATCGTCCGGAACGGGAGCGCCCTCGCGCGGGAGCCCTCGACTGGGCGTCGCTCGCGTTCGCCTTCGTGGTGCCGCCGCTCGGGCTCATCCTCTCGATCGCGACCCGCATCTACACGAACGCGAAGCACGGCTGGACGACGGGTGTCGCCCGCGCGGCCACGGTCATCGCGATCATCCTCACCATCGCGCTCATCGCGGCGGGTGTCGTGCTCAACGCGATCGCGCAGTCCGAGGCGGCCGAAGCCGCGATCGTCGCCGACAGCGTCGCGTTCTGCACCGCGCTCGACGAGACCCCCGGCGTGCTCGACCAGGCAGCGTTCGGCTGGCCGAATGACCGCACGACGCTCCCCGAGACCACACTCGCGATGCA
>Ga0247817_10000808_pt1 | contig 16734 bp, 12 predicted proteins | sample UWRJL212509R1_FD_178010 | JGI IMG/M metagenome (GOLD analysis project Ga0247817, IMG submission 178010) | Plant litter microbial communities from Arlington Agricultural Research Station in Wisconsin, United States - UWRJ-L212-509R-1 | ecosystem: Environmental > Terrestrial > Plant litter >...
AAACCATTTGTGAGCAATTATACTAAATAAAATGCAATTTTATCTAAAAAATCAATACTTTACTGCTGATTTTATAATTCAGCTAACCTAATTATAAAATTTGATTAATTAATGGCAATAGAAATTACAAATGTATGGCAACAAAAATGGTATAAATCATGATTAAAAATAAACGTTTTTTTTTGGGATTTGGTTTTTTTACAATTATGATAATTTACTTTATCGCCCTGCCAAAAAGTATTACAAACACAGGCAAAGAATTTGAAAACTTACACGATACAACAATTTCAAATATTTTTATAGACAATAGCAGTCGCCCGTGTTTAAAGCTTACTAATTGCAGAAATATAATTATAGAGAGGTGCACTTTAGGTAATTGCGCTGACGTAGCAATTGTTCTTTACCGGTGTCGCAATGTAACTGTAAAGAATTGTTATATATCCAATGTGTCGACGGGTGTTTATGCCTTGGAATCACAAGGAATAAAAATAATTGACAATACGATTATGAATGTTAACGGACCATTTCCAAGGGGGCAGATGGTTCAGTTTGATGATGTGAGTGGTGCCGGAAACCGGGTTGCGAACAATAGATTCGAAAATATTCTTGGGCATAGTTTTGCCGAAGACGCCATAAGTATGTATAAATCCCGCGGAACACCTTCGGATGCTATTTTGATAAGCGGTAACCTTATAAAAGGAGGTGGCCCAAGCATTACAGGCGGCGGCATAATGCTTGGAGACAAGGGAGGGGAGTACATTATCGCCAGAGATAATATTCTTGTTAACCCCGGACAATACGGCATGGCTATTTCAGGCGGTAAACATATGCAGATCATCAATAATAAAATCTACAGCAAAAAGCAGCCGTTTACAAACGTTGGCCTATATATTTGGAATCAGAACCCGTTAAGTTGCGAAGACAATATTATCAGTGGTAATTATGTAAATTGGACCAACGCTAAAGGTGAAGCAAATGACAGCTGGAATAACGGAAACTGCGGCCCGGTTAAAGGATGGAATACAAATACATGGCGCGCATCTATAGACTCAACTATACTTAGAGACGATTTTATGCAGCTAAAGCTGTAATGGATTTTAAACTTATTAAAAAAAACGCCATTTTTTTATATATTTTTTAATTGGCATATCGTATCTTTAGCGCATTGATAAAATGCTGTAAAGTAAAAGCATATTTACCTATCGGCCCGGTTATGGCAAGTATTACTACTCCGGCATAATAGTGTTGATTCTATATGTTACTTGAAACAATTAAAGAAGTACAAATGACGAAAAAAAAAGTTGCTCTGGTAACCGGTGTTACAGGGCAAGACGGTGCGTATTTGGTTGAGTTATTATTGTCAAAAGGATATGACGTTCATGGTATAAAGCGCCGGAGCTCATTATTCAATACCGACCGGATTGATCATCTATATCAAGATCCGCATGAAAATAATATTAATCTTACACTGCATTACGGTGATTTGACAGATTCAACAAACCTAATTCGTATTGTGCAGCAAGTACAGCCTGACGAGATTTACAATCTTGGCGCTATGTCACACGTTAAGGTTAGTTTTGATACGCCCGAATATACAGCCAATGCTGATGGAATTGGTACTTTGCGTATTTTAGAAGCCGTTCGTTTACTGGGCTTAACTGAAAAAACCAGAATATATCAAGCATCAACTTCTGAATTATACGGCCTGGTTCAAGCCGTTCCTCAATCAGAAAGCACTCCTTTTTACCCACGGTCGCCCTACGCTGTTGCTAAATTATACGGATATTGGATAACTGTAAACTACAGAGAAGCTTATAATATGTATGCCTGTAACGGTATCTTATTTAATCACGAAAGCCCTTTAAGGGGAGAAACATTTGTTACCAGAAAAATAACCAGGGCTACCGCTAAGATAGCAATGGGATTACAAAATAAATTATTTTTAGGAAACCTGGATGCTAAACGAGATTGGGGACATGCCAAAGATTATGTAGAGGCTATGTACCTGATTTTACAGCAAGACAAGCCAGAAGATTATGTTATAGCAACAGGTATAACTACTACCGTACGTGAATTTGTCAGATTGTCGTTTAATGAAGTTGGTATAGCCTTAGAATTTAAAGGCGAAGGGGCTTCTGAAAAGGGTTATGTTGTAAGCTGTTCTAACCCTTCATTTTACGTGGAAGTTGGCACTGAGGTTGTAGCTGTTGACCCGAAGTACTACCGCCCTACCGAAGTAGAGCTATTAATTGGTGATCCAACTAAAGCAGAAACGCAATTAAACTGGAAACCCAAATATAAGTTGAATGAGCTGGTAAAAGAAATGGTTGCTGCTGATTTGCAGCTTTTCCAAAAAGAAAAGTTGCTTCGCGATTCAGGATACTCCATTAAAAACCAATATGAATAGTATGGCTTTTAAAATGGATAAGAGTGCTAAGATATACATAGCTGGGCATAGGGGGATGGTAGGATCTGCCATTTTTAGAAAACTAACAAAACAAGGTTTTAATAATATTGTAACACGCACTTCGGCAGAACTCGACTTACGCAATCAGAATGCTGTTGCTGATTTTTTTGCTGCCGAGAAACCTGACTATGTATTTTTGGCGGCTGCAAAAGTGGGTGGTATAATGGCCAATAATATATATCGTGCCGATTTTCTTTATGATAATCTGCAAATTCAAAACAATGTTATTCATTCTGCTTATTCAAACCAGGTAACCAAGCTGATGTTTTTAGGGTCTAGCTGTATCTATCCAAAAATGGCACCCCAGCCACTCAAAGAGGATTATTTGCTAACCGGAACGCTTGAGCCAACCAATGAACCCTATGCTATTGCTAAAATAGCGGGAATTAAAATGTGCGATGCTTACAGGCAGCAATATGGGTGTAATTTTATTTCTGTTATGCCTACTAATTTGTATGGTTACAACGATAATTATCATCCTGAAAATTCGCATGTGTTGCCTGCACTTATAAGGCGTTTTCATGAAGCAAAAGAAAAACAATTAGACGCGGTAACCATTTGGGGTACCGGAACACCTAAAAGGGAGTTTTTATTTGCTGATGATTTAGCTGACGCCTGCTTTTTTTTAATGGAAAATTATAATGAAGAAGGCCTTGTCAATATCGGCACGGGCGATGATATTTCAATAAAAGATCTGGCAGAATTAGTTAAAGTAACGGTAGGCTACACCGGCGAAATAAACTTTGATACATCAAAGCCGGATGGTACACCAAGAAAACTTATGGATGTTTCCAAATTAGAAACCAAAGGTTGGAAGTATCAGGTAAATTTATCAGACGGTTTAACCCTTACTTATAAAGATTATTTAAAAAAGATAAAAGCAAACTGATAAATTTGTTTTGATTTTGAACAAGGACAAATTATTTTATTTCGGCTTTATCCAAAATCTTAAACTATATATAAGCTTTCATGAATGTAATACAAACGTCTTTTGATGGTTGCGTTGTTATAGAACCTGTGATATACAATGATAGTCGCGGTTATTTTTTTGAATCGTTTAGTCAAAAGAAGTTTGCTGAAATTACCGGACAGGACATAAATTTTGTTCAAGACAACCAATCTTTTTCTACAAAAGGAACCTTGCGCGGGTTACATTTGCAAAAAGGTGAGTATGCTCAGTCAAAATTAGTACGTGTTAGCCTTGGCGAAGTATTAGATGTTGTAGTTGATTTGCGGAAAGATTCTGCCACTTATGGTAAATATTATTCAATAGTATTGTCAGAAAGCAATCACAGGCAATTATTAATTCCAAAGGGTTTTGCGCATGGATTTGTAGTATTAAGCAACTTTGCCGTATTCCAATACAAGTGTGACAACTATTATAACAAAACCTCTGAGGGGGGCATCCATTTTTTGGACCCCGCCCTCAATATAGATTGGAAGTTTTCTGTTGATGAACTTATGGTATCAGATAAAGATAAGGAGTTGCCATTTTTAATTGACGCTGAAGATTTCGGATTTTAAAATTATTAGCAAAAATTTAAAGTTGCCGGTCTTCCGTATACTTTAATGAACTATATACTTGACGGGAACCGGGGCGATAAAATATATTTAAAACTGTTTTAATTGTTAATATGAAAGGAATAATACTCGCGGGTGGTTCAGGTACACGCCTTTATCCCATCACAAAGGCAATTAGTAAACAATTAATGCCAATCTATGATAAGCCGATGATTTATTATCCGCTATCAGTATTAATGTTGGCTGGAATTAACGATATACTTATAATAACCACCCCAGATGATCAGGCAGGTTTTATAAGGCTTTTAGGGGATGGTAGCGAATTAGGCTGCAATTTTGAATTTGCTGTGCAAGAGATCCCGAACGGTTTGGCGCAAGCCTTTGTTATTGGTGAAGATTTTATAAAGAATGATAAGGTTGCGTTAGTATTAGGGGATAATATTTTTTATGGCTCTGGGTTTAGTTCGCTTTTACAAAGTTTCAACGACTTAACAGGAGCCGCCATATTTGCTTATCCCGTAGCTGACCCTGAAAGATATGGAGTTGTAGAATTTGATGACAGCTTTAATGCACTATCTATCGAGGAAAAACCCGTTGATCCTAAATCGCGTTACGCTGTACCAGGCTTATATTTTTATGACAACTCTGTTGTACAGGTAGCTAAAAATATTCAACCATCGGTACGTGGCGAATATGAAATAACTGATGTTAATAAATGGTACCTTGAAAAAGGTTTGTTAAAGGTTGGCTTGATGGATAGGGGTATGGCATGGCTAGATACAGGTACCTTTGAATCATTAAGTGACGCTTCTGAATTTGTAAGAGTTATTGAGAAGCGCCAGGGAAAAAAAATTGGCTGTATTGAAGAAATTGCGTTTAGGATGGGTTTTATTGATAGCGAATCATTACACCAGCTTGCTAATAAATACATTAAAAGTGGCTACGGTAAATACTTAATGGACCTTATTTAGCTTTTTAAAAAAATAAAAAATTTTATCGCAAATTAATCTTAATAAAATGTCTGTAAAAAACATCTGTTGTATCGGGGCTGGTTATGTTGGTGGCCCAACTATGGCTATGATTGCGAAGAAATGCCCACACATTAATGTTACCGTGGTGGATCTTAACGAAGCGCGAATAGCTGCTTGGAATGATGCCGATGTTGCCAATATTCCTGTTTACGAACCAGGATTAGGAGAAGTTGTTGCCGAAGCAAGAGGCAGAAACCTCTTTTTTTCAACAGACGTAAATTCGGCAATAGACCAGGCAGAAGTAATTTTTATATCAGTAAACACACCTACAAAAATGTATGGTGCCGGTAAAGGACAGGCAGCTGATTTAAAGTGGATTGAGCTTTGCGCGCGCCAAATTGCAAGTATTGCTAAAAATGATAAAATAATAGTCGAGAAATCCACCTTACCTGTTAGAACAGCAAGCGCCATAAAAGATATTTTAACTCACACTGGTAATGGCGTATCATATCAGATTTTGTCAAATCCCGAATTTTTGGCAGAAGGTACAGCCGTTGAAGATCTTGATTCGCCAGATCGCGTTTTAATTGGCGGTGATAACACACCCGAAGGACAAAAAGCACTTCAGCAGCTAGTTGATATTTATGCTAACTGGGTGCCAAGAGAACGTATTCTAACAACCAACGTGTGGTCGTCAGAATTGTCAAAGTTAACCGCAAATGCCTTTTTAGCTCAGCGTGTATCATCAATTAATGCGCTGTCTGAAATTTGTGAAAAAACGGAAGCTAATATAGATGAGGTTGCAAAAGCTATTGGTACAGATAGCCGTATTGGCCCCAAGTTTTTAAAAGCATCGGTAGGGTTTGGTGGTTCTTGTTTTCAAAAAGATATATTAAATCTGGTTTACATAGCTAAGAGTTATGGCCTTAACGAAGTGGCAGATTATTGGGAGCAGGTGATTATAATGAATGATCATCAAAAAAGAAGATTCGCTAACAAAATTGTAAAGGCTTTGTATAACACCGTTAGCGGTAAAAAAATTGCAATTTTGGGATGGGCTTTCAAAAAAGACACTAATGATACAAGGGAATCTGCAGCTATCCATATAGCTGATCATTTATTGTATGAGCATGCTCAACTTGCAGTTTACGATCCTAAAGTATCAGAATCGCAGGTTTATGACGATCTTGATTATCTTAAAACACGCGAAAGAATTGAAAATAGAGAGAATGTTCAGATATTCACAGATCCCTATCAAGCAAGCGAAGGTGCACATGCAATTGCTATTGTTACTGAATGGGATGAATTTAAGACATATGATTGGCAGCGAATATATAATGGTATGCTAAAGCCTGCTACAGTATTTGATGGCAGAAACATATTGGATGTGGCATTATTGCAAGCAATAGGGTTTAAAGTTCAGTCTATAGGCAGATAAAATGTTTTTGAATAATGCAACTGGTACTAAATATCGTGGCAAACCTTAATAGTCTGATTAAATAAAATTATGAATCATCGGTATCTAACGTTTATAAAGGCCATTAACCTTACTCTTGATTACCTGAGCTTAAACATAGCTATGGTAATAGCTTATTACATTGAAGATAGGGCTAATGTGTCTTTCATCGTCAATTCCAACTACCTGCCAATTGTACTGGTATTTAACTTTACGTGGCTTCTTTCAGCAAATTTAACAGGCTTATATGAACATGTTTTAAATAAAGATTCAATAAAGACATACAGGAATGTTATAAAGACCTATATTCTCTTTATTAGTATAATATGCGTTATTATATTAATAAGTGGCAACCAAACTTATTTTATAACTCGGAGTTTTTTATGGTACTCAATTGTAGTATTTGGTGTTCTACTTGTTGTATGGAAGCTGGTTTTCTTGAGTATCAGAAAAAGCGACAGAGCAAGGTTATATGACTCTCGGAACGTAGTAATAATAGGTTCAGGTAGAACTGGAGTAGACTTACAATACTATTTTGAAAACAACTCTGGCTTAGGGCATAAACTGGTAGGGTTTTTTGATGATGACCACAATAATATTGCAAACAAGCAAATGTATTTGGGCAGCACAAACGAGGCTATTAACTACGCTTTAAATAATCGGGTAGATGAAATATTTTGTACTTTGCCAATGTCTCAAAAAGATATAATTGAACAACTAATGGGCGATGCTGACAGAAATCTTATCCGTTTCCGTTTTGTTCCGGAGTATTTTGATTATGGAATAAAACCTGTGTTAATTCAAAGCTTTGGCAATATACCCGTAATATCTGTAAGACCTGAACCGCTTGAAAATATGCTTAACAGGTTTATTAAAAGAGTTTTTGATATAGTTTTTGCTGTTTTTGTTATAGTATTTCTTTTTAGCTGGTTGTTTCCAATACTCGCTATTCTCATACGGGTTGAATCCAAAGGACCTATTTTTTTCAAGCAGAAAAGATCCGGTCGAGACAATAACCCATTTATGTGTTATAAGTTTAGAAGCATGAAGGTTAATGAGGATTCTGACAAACGACAAGCCACAAGGGATGATAACAGGATTACCAAGGTTGGCGCATTTATAAGGCGTACAAGTATCGACGAACTTCCGCAGTTTTTTAATGTAATAATAGGCAACATGTCTGTTGTAGGGCCAAGGCCACATATGATAAGTCATACCGAGCAATACTCAGAATTAATTGATAGCTTCATGATTCGCCACTTTTTAAAACCTGGTATAACCGGCTGGGCTCAGGTAAAAGGGTTACGCGGTGAAACAATAACTACAGACGCAATGTTAAAGCGGGTAGAAGCAGATGTTTGGTATCTTGAAAACTGGTCGTTTTTATTGGATATGAAAATTATTTTCCTCACCGTATGGAACAGTGCCAAAGGCGACGGTAATGCCTTTTAATTATTTAGTCAATATATATTCTGTTTTGATATTTTTAAAGGTGCGCTGACAGTAGTTTACAGACAGTCAAATACGTTAAATGCGCTCAAAATTGTTAAAGTAATATTTTTACCTTTGCCTCAGTAAAAAATAATGCCATGTCATGGCAACTACCAAATATGAATAAACCAATACTTTTGCTCCTGATACTTTGCCTACTTATAGGGATACGTACATCAGCAAGTGCTCAGGCCATTCCGCAAAATTTATCTAACATAAATGTTGATGACCTGTCTGATGCAGAGGTAAGGCAGCTTATGCAAAATGCGGAATCATCCGGTTTAAATGATGCGCAATTGATACAGGCCGCTCAGGCAAAAGGAATGTCGCCTGCGCAAACATCGCGCCTGCAAGCAAAAGTAACCGAGATTCGCCGTAAGGAAGGTAGCTCTGGTTATAGTACAGGTGGAAATTTACAAGATACTGCTTATCAATCTCGCAGTAGAAATTATACACCTGATACCGCACGGAACACAACGCAGAAAAGCCGCGAAGATCTGTTTGCCGCCATCCGTCCAAAAATATTTGGTGCAGATTTATTTAGAAACAATGTTATTAAATCTTTTGAGCCCAATTTAAAACTTGCCACACCGGTTAATTATATACTTGGGCCGGGGGATATTTTACAGATAGAAGTTTACGGTAATTCTGTTGCTAACTGGAAGCTAACCGTAACATCCGAAGGTAATATTAATTTGCCCGGAGTTGGCATTGTAAATGTTGCCGGCAAAACTATTGAATCAGGCACAACTTTAATTAAGCGTACCCTGGCTGCAAATAGGTACGCTATTGGGAGGGGCACGGAGATAAAGGTAACATTAGTAGGCGATATACGAAGTATTAAAGTTATTGTACAAGGGCAGGTAATGCGCCCGGGTACATTTACCGTATCATCATTGTCAACTGTATTTTTGGCTTTGTACGCAGCAGGCGGACCCAGTGATATAGGTTCATTTCGGGATATTGAAGTGATAAGAGATAATCGTATAATAAGGCATCTTGATTTATATGATTTTTTGGTAAAAGGCAGTCAGAAAGACAACATAGCACTTAAAGATCAGGATCTGATACGCGTACCAGCTTATCGGTTAAGAGTGCAACTAAACGGCGAAGTGAAAATTCCGGCAATTTTTGAAATGCTACCTGGTGAAACACTGCAAACTTTACTTGATTTTAGTGGTGGTTTTACAGATGAAGCCTACACTGCACGTATTAAGGTAAACCAGGTGTCAGATCAGCAGCGCAAGATAACGGATGTTGTTGAGGCTGATTTTAAGAGTTATATTCCGTTGCGGGGGGATAGATATATTGTTGAACGTATTCTTGACCGCTTTGAAAATAGGGTAATTATTAGTGGCGCTGTGTTTAGACCTGGCCCGTTTGAGCTACAAAAAGGTTTAACAGTTTCGCAACTTATAAAAAAGGCGGGCGGATTAAAAGAAGATGCGTTTCCCGGTAGGGCCAGTATATTAAGACTAAACCCAGATAACACCACGCAGCAAATCTCATTCAATCTGTCTGATGCGATGAATAAACCAGGCGCTGATATTACATTACAGCGTGAGGATAGTGTTTCAGTTTCTTCATTATTTGACCTTCGGGATAAATATAAAGTAACGATAAAAGGCGAGGTTAGAAAAGGGGGAGAGTTTGCATATGCTGATAGCATGAAGGTTGCAGATCTGATTGTTATGGCGGGTGGTTTGGCCGAAGGAGCAAGTGCTAAAAGAATAGAAGTATCAAGGCGTGTTTTTGATAGCGACCCCCGGTCAATTAACAGCAGAGTGGCCCAAATTTTTACGGTAGATGTTAACAGCAGGTTACAGGAGGATGGTATGGGTTTTACGCTTCAACCTTTTGATATTGTATCAGTTTACGCTTTGCCCGGTTACGAAACGCAAAAAATTGTTTATATAGAGGGCGAAGTTATGTATCCAGGGCCGTTTACAATAAAAAAAAAGAATGAAAAAATATCAGACATTATTGCCCGAGCCGGTGGGTTAACTATGTCTGCGGAAATAGATGGCGGCAGTTTAAAACGCGATAACGACGCTGTGCTTGGTGTTAACAAAAGCAAAGCTGATATAAGTTTGGAGCGTAATGCGCGTTTGCGGCAATTTCAAAGTACATACTCTATAAAGGATATAGACTCTGTTAAAACAAATACAGATACTGCCCAGCTTAGAAATAATTACATCGGAATTAATCTTAGAAAAATATTGCAAAAGCCGGGTAGCAGCGACGATATTATACTTGAAAACGGCGATGTGTTACGTATACCAAAGCTACAACAAATAGTAAGGGTAAATGGCGAAGTGTTATATCCCAGTGCAATAATCTACAATAAAGGAAAAAGCTTTAGGGGCTATGTGCTTAATGCCGGTGGATATTCTGCAAGAGCGTTAAAACGGGGAGGCTACATTGTTTATGCCAACGGATCTGTTAAGGCTACACGTAAATTTTTATTCTTTAATATGCACCCGGCGGTAAAACCTGGATCAGAGATATATGTACCTAAAAAGACACCTTCGCCAGCTAATGCTGTTCAAACAATTTTAGGATTTACAACTGGTTTGGCATCATTAGGCGCAATAATATTGGGCATAATAAGCTTAAATAAATAGTTACAACTTTTATATTTAAGATTTATTTTAAGCTTAAACAGCATTTCCATATTATGAGCAAAGCAGCAAAATAATCATTATGGTAAAATGGTATGAAATTATTTTGCTGTTGGTTTTACTATTTGGCATTGAACTGATTTACTTTCGCATTGCCGAAAATTACAACGTTATTGATCGGCCTAACCATCGAAGTTCGCATATAGAAATAACTATACGTGGTGGTGGAGTGATTTTTTCCATCGCAATTTTGCTTACAGCTGTTATACATCAATTATCAGAAATTTACTTTGTTACAGGTTTATTTTTAATAAGCCTTATAAGTTTTATTGATGATGTAAAGCCATTAAGTAATCGTATTAGAATACTATTTCACTTAATTGCGGTAGCGTTACTCTTTTATCAGCTTAACCTATTCAACCTCCCATTTTACCTGATACTGTTTGCTGGTGTTTTTGTAATAGCCACACTCAACGCCGTTAATTTTATGGATGGAATTAATGGTATTACAGGTGGATACGGGCTGATTGCTTTATGCACTTTATGGTTTTTAAACCAGGATCTAACTTTTACAACAAGCTATTACTTATTGGCAGCAATAATTGCTGTATTGGTTTTTTGCTTCTTCAATTTTAGAAAAAAAGCCAAATGTTTTGCCGGCGATGTTGGGAGCATTAGCATGGCTTTTATTATACTTTATTTTATTTTATTGATTATTATTAAAACGCAGAATATCAAGTATATAATGTTGCTTTTTGTATATGGATTAGATGCGGCCACTACCATTTTATTTAGACTATGGCGAGGCGAAAACATATTTAAAGCACACAGAAGCCATTTTTATCAATTCCTTGCAAACGAAAAGAAAATACCTCATATAAACGTCGCATTGTTATATATGATAAATCAGGCGTTTATTAATATTATCGTAATAGTTCTAGATATTAACAACTTATTACGATTTATTCTTTCTATTGCGGTTGGGGTTGTTATATTTGTTGCATTAAGATTAAAAGTTGAAGGAAAAGAAAGGCTTTTTAAAAAAGCTGGCTATCAATAATTAATTTAGCCTAAGCGCTTATAGTCTGATCCCCGATGCTATTAGATTGGCTTGCTAAACAATATCTTTGCGAAATTGTTATGATCGAACATCTATACCAAGTACTATGAATTCGTATGCATATTTAGGCCGGCTGAATGTTATACCAAGATGGATAATCTTTGCGCTGGATTTATCCATAAGTATCTTATCTCTAATAGGAGCATACTTAATAAAGTATAATTTCAATCTTTCTAATCTTGATCAGGTTGAGTTTAGCCGTAACATATTAATATTGAGCTTCTTAAGTATCGCAATATTTGGTTCAATAAAAACATACGCCGGTATAATTCGATATACGGGCATGCAGGATACATTACGAATACTGTCTGCTGTTATACTAAATTTTAGCCTTTTCTTTCTAATAAACATTGCATCAAGCGCAATGCGGCATCCACTAATATCCAATGGTGTTTTAGTGGTGATGTCTTTAAGTTGTTTTCTGCTTATGGTGGCGTACCGAATAGGAGTTAAATACGCCTTTATTTACATCCGCAACTTAAAACTTGATGAGAAAAACACGGTAATTTACGGAGCCGGACAAGGAGGGGTAGCTGCAAAGCTTTCATTTGAAAATGCTAATAAAGTTAATCGTAAAATTATAGCATTTGTTGATGACGATCCTAGAAAAGTAGGCAAAACAATCGGCGGCGTAAAAATATTTAATGCCAGCGAATTACCACGATTTATAGCTGAGGAGAAAATTGACGAAGTTGTAATTGCTTCATATGCACTATCAGTGCAGCGCAGAAACAAAGTAGTTGACATGTGCCTTGAAAACAATGTTAAGGTACTTAACATACCTCCGCATAATGAGTGGGCAGATGGCAATTTGCGGCCTGCCCAAATACAGAGTGTTAATATAGAAGATCTGTTAAACAGAGATCAGATTGAAATTGATACTACCGCCATAAAAAAGGAGTTAGGTGGTAAACGTATATTAATAACCGGCGCAGCCGGTTCTATAGGGAGCGAGATCGTTCGTCAATTAACATCATTTAATACTTCGCTTATAATCTTATGTGATCAAGCCGAAACGGCATTGCATAGTTTATATCTTGAACTTTCAGAAAGTGCTCCACATGCAAATATTTGCTGTTTTATTGGTGATGTTAAGGATAAAGAAAGAATGGAGTTTTTATTCGATGCCTATAAGCCACAGTACGTTTACCATGCTGCTGCGTATAAGCACGTACCAATGATGGAGGATCACCCTGCAGAAGCCATTAAAACAAATGTACTGGGAACACGCACCATTGCAGACTTATCTGTAAAGCACAATGTGTTAAAGTTTGTTATGGTTTCTACTGATAAAGCCGTTAACCCAACTAATGTAATGGGTGCCTCAAAACGCATTGCAGAAATGTACGTACAATCACTAAACAGAGCTATTACTAGTTCAAACTTCAAAATTTTAAACGGCCTTACTAATTCAAGCAGTAAGCACAATACCCGTTTTATTACCACCCGATTTGGAAATGTACTTGGCTCTAACGGATCAGTTATTCCACGTTTTAAACAGCAAATTGAAAAAGGTGGTCCTGTTACAGTTACACATCCTGATGTAACACGCTTTTTTATGACAATACCCGAAGCATGCCGCCTTGTGCTGGAAGCAGGTTGTATGGGCAAGGGTGGCGAGATTTTTATATTTGATATGGGCAGATCTGTAAAGATAGTTGAATTAGCCAAACGTATGATAAAACTTGCCGGCCTTATACCCGACCAGGATATTAAAATAGAATATACAGGCTTGCGGCCGGGTGAAAAACTTTTTGAAGAACTATTAAATGATAGTGAAAACACACTGCCCACCCATCATGAAAAGATAATGATTGGACAGGTACAGGAGTTTTTATTTGCAGAGGTAGAATCACAAATTACCGAATTAATAGAAAATGCAAATAAGAGTGATGATTTAGCAGTAGTAAAGTCTATGAAGAAAATTGTACACGAATTTAAGAGCGAAAATTCTATTTTTGAGGAGTTAGATCTGGTATCAAAGGCAGTGTAGCTCAATGAGAAAAAATGTACTGTTAACCCTTCTCCTTTTTGTTTTTGTGTGCTCTTGCAAGGAAAAAGCGAGCCAGCAAACTCAGGTTTACAACAACGATTTTCAGGGTAATGATTTATCTAAAATTACTAGTGGGCAAATAGAGCAATTTAATGGCAACGCTGTTTTAGGACGCTATAACCGTGGCGGCTTTACGTTAAAACTTGATAACATGCCGGCTCATGATCTTGTTACCATAAGCTTAGACCTATACATTCATGATAGTTGGGATGGCAACAAACAGGATGTTGACGGGCCAGACATATGGCAATTACTTGTAGACGGTGGTTTATTTATTAACACTACTTTTTCAAACGATAACTGTGGTGTTAATGAATTTTGCTCGCCGCAGTCCTATCCGTTAGATTATCCCAATAATTATAACAATCCAAAAACAGGAGCGTATGCCTTTGGCTTGCCGTTTGCTTGTAAACCTACAGAACCAAGGGGCACCACGGCATATAAGATAGTAAGAACAATAAAGCATTCTAATGCAACCATGGTGTTGCAATGCCTCGATAAATTAGTACAGACTAACGCTCCTGACCCTAAGTGCGATGAAAGCTGGTCAATAGACAACCTTAATATTAAAGCAATTAAGCTATGAGGATGGCAAAGTGCATTTACTGCACGTTTATTTTTTTGATCATTCTTCAATTAGCGGGTTACTCACAATCATTACCCGTTGGAACTACGGCTCTTGAAGATTATTACAGACGTGCACAATTAACAGGTACTACAGATACAAACGTATCTTTCACCGTAAGGCCGCTGTTTCCAAACCAGATTACACCAGGCGCAGATGCTTTTTATCCGGACGTTACGGAAAAAAAAGCTAATCTTTTAAATGTTGAAAAGAATTTTCAAAACGAAAGCGGAACTATTAAAGGGAGCTTTTTACCGCTAAGCAGCCATTATCAATTTAACTCACATCATCCATATGGCTGGAACGATGGAGCCATGATACCCGCAAAAGGATTACAGAACGTTATAAGTGGAGGCTTGTTTGCTCAATATGGGCCGCTAACGGTACAGTTTAAACCCGAGCTTGTACTAGCAGAAAATGCTAATTTTGAAACCTTTAACCAAAATCATTATGACGTTATTTTTGCCAGATACTATGATATTTATAATAACATAGACTTGCCGGTTAGGTTTGGCAATAAAGGTTACATTAAAGCAAATTGGGGGCAAAGCAGTATCAGATTAAACCATAAGGGTTTTTCTATAGGCTTATCAACAGAAAATTTATGGTGGGGCCCCGGCACGCGTAACTCTTTGTTGATGAGTAATACCGCACCCGGATTTGCACACTTAACCTTAAATACCTTACGACCGATAAAAACACCGATAGGAACTTTTGAAGGACAGTTAATAGCCGGCAGACTGGAAAATTCTGGATTTGCCCCTTTAACACCCGATCACTATTTTTTTGGTACAAATCTGTACGTTCCTAAGCCTAATGACTGGCGATATCTATCGGGTTTGATAATAACCTGGCAACCCAAATGGATAAAAGGTCTGTTTTTAGGGTTTGATAGATCGGCATTAATGTATGGTAAAGATATAAATGGTATCAGCGATTACTTTCCGCTGTTTTCGCCATTTAAAAAAGTAAACAGCCCTACCTCACAGATCAATAAAAAGGATCAGCTAGGTTCTGTATTTATGAGATGGCTATGGACTGAGGAACATGCCGAAATATATTTCCAATTTGGTCAGTATAATTTTGAGGGTACCCTAACGCAAGCCTTGCTTTCACCCAATGACTCGCGAGCCTACATTTTCGGGCTAAGAAAACTTTTGCCGTTAAATAAATCAAAAGATGAAAGCATATTGATAGGAATTGAAGCTGCTCAATTTCAGGTTAATTCCCTTGATCTGCTTGCACAAGGAAAAGAGTGGTATGTTAGTAAAGGGGTGAGACAAGGTTACACCAATATGGGCGAAGCCTTGGGCGCAGGAATTGGACCCGGCGCAAATTTGCAAACAGTAAACGTTAGCTGGGTTAAAGGTTTAAAAAGGCTTGGTATAGAGTTTGAACGCTACGTACACAACAATGACTTTTACTACTACGCTTATATTGACAGTGGCGATCCGCGCCGGCATTGGGTTGATTTGAGCTTTGCCGCACAAGGCGAATGGAATTATAAAAATTTAATTTTTAATGCAAAATTACAAGCTATCAGGTCTTTAAATTACCAATGGTATTTAAGGCAAAACCCTGGCGACGACTACTGGGTAAACGGTAAAGATGTAACAAATTTGCAAATTCAGGCCGGTGTAACGTATAGATTTTAAACAATGAGAAGACTATTGCGAATAGTAACAATGTGTTTTGTATTTACTATTACCTTAGCCAATAAATTAATTGCCCAATCCGTTCCTGTTGGCACACCTGTACTTGACGATTACTATCGCCGAATGCAGTTGCTTGGTAAGGTAGATTCTAATATTTCCTTTACTGTTAGACCAATTTTTACCGAAGCATTGAATGCCACAGATGCTTACGACTCTGATAGCACCTTAAAAAATTCAACACATCTATCAACTGCTAATTTTGGCGGCAGCCGCGCTGTATTCCGTATATTACCCTTAACATGGCAGCAGCAGTTCAACTCACACCATCCGTACGGTTGGAATGATGGCGCCATGATACCCGCTAAAGGCTATCAAACTTTAGTAAGCGGCGGCATATTTTTTAAATATGGCGTACTGACCATACAATTACGCCCGGAGTTTGTTTATGCTGCAAATAAACAGTTTGATGGTTTTGCTGTTGGGCATACTGATGATGAGTTAATGCATTATTACGGTTGGAATAGCTACATAGATCAGCCGGAGAAATTTGGCAACACCCCTTATCAAAAAGTATTTTGGGGGCAGAGCGGTATCAGGTTAACTTTTGGAAAGATCTCTATGGGTTTATCAAATGAAAACCTATGGTGGGGCCCGGGAATAAACAACGCCTTAATACTAAGCAATAACGCAGGTGGCTTTAAACACTTAACCTTAAATACAGTAAAGCCTATCCTAACAAAAATAGGCGCTTTTG
>Ga0247817_10000809_pt1 | contig 16729 bp, 13 predicted proteins | sample UWRJL212509R1_FD_178010 | JGI IMG/M metagenome (GOLD analysis project Ga0247817, IMG submission 178010) | Plant litter microbial communities from Arlington Agricultural Research Station in Wisconsin, United States - UWRJ-L212-509R-1 | ecosystem: Environmental > Terrestrial > Plant litter >...
GATGCTGATGCTGATGCTGATGCTGATGCTGATGCTGATGCTGATGCTGATGCTGATGCTGATGCTGATGCTGATGCTGATGCTGATGCTGATGCTGATGCTGATGCTGATGCTGATGCTGATGCTGTGTCTGCTGTGTCTGCTGTGTCTGCTGTGTCTGATATGTCCCGTGCGTTCGAAACAACGCCCGAACCGATTGATCCGCCTTTGCCGGTCGTGATTCTTCCAAGTGTGGATCTCGGAATGCAGAGGGCGAAGGCCGCATTCGACGAACTGGGAGACGCGCGTGGAACGCAAAGCGATGGCTTGGCAGTTGCAATCGAGATTCCGACGAACGTCCCGCGAGAATCGCGCCATAGCAAAGACCTCGGCAGCAAAGGCCTTGGCGCCGGATTAGAAACACAACTCATTCGAGAAGGCGCTCCTAAGCCAGATTTTTTGTCCTCAGCGACGGAGCCGATCTCCACGAACTCTATCGCGGACTCGGCAGACGATTGGTCGGTCGAGCAAGCGACGGAAACCGTTGTTGAGCTTGTCGCTGGTGGGCGTGAACGTCTCGCGGTATTCGCCGCGGAAGCCTTAGGCGAGACTGGAGCCTCGATGCGAAGGTTGCGGCTTTTCGCAGGCGCCTTCGGAACCCGTGCGGACACATTGCTTGTCCAAGAGGCAGATGTCGTTCTGGAGAACTCTCAGGAACGAGACCTAAACGCGGACGAAAACCGGCTCTTGTTCGCATCCTACGCCCGTATGGCTCTCGAGCTGGGCTACTCGCCGGTCGGCCCATTGGAACGGTTTCGGCAGGGTGCCGCACTAGATGACCACCCTGCAAGGGACATAGCTCTTGAAATCGAACGGCTAACGACACGGGGCTTCAGGCGGCCCCTCGGAGCCGTGGAATTGACCGCGATACCCGATGACTGGGTGCGCCTTGCCTCCGAGGTCGACCAGCAGCTCGATTCGCTGCGCAATATCCGGATCAGTTACCAGCGTGCTTCCAAGATGATTCATTTTCTTGCCCGTTCGAATCAGCCGCTCGGCGCCGGACTAGAAGCATGTTCGGTCTTGGCCCATGAGTACGCGCAAGGTGGCACTGCAAGCGCGAGTGACTGGGCACCCATCGAAAAATTGGTCGCGGACCTTCAACACGACCAACGTAGTATGCGGATTCTCTCCTCCGCAGATCGCGCTCTGAGCACAGCGCAGCAGCTTCGGAGCCCGATCATCGCCAGCGCTCGCGATAGGTTGCATTTTATTCTGGGTGAGGTCGCTTCCCTTCTAAGCGAAGCACTTTCTCTGCGCGCACGACACGATAGCCCCGGGTCGGGAGAGGACCCGCAAGGAATGGCTGACCTGCTTGGTGTGATAGGTCGAGCCGAACCCATGAAAGTCCACAGTGTTGGGGACGCCGCCCTGCAGCGACTAATAGAGTGGGTGCGCTCTGTGGACCCAGCGCCTTCCCCGGCAGTTTCTCTGACTCAACTAATGTCGGACGAGCTGCTGCCTCTTTTTGAGATCGCGCGGGATATTGAGGGTGTCCCCGCACGAAATAGTCCAACCCGCGTCGAACTCGACCTATTGATTGAAGGTAGAGAAGATGCCGCTGTTTTCCGCGGCTACCTAGCATCTGGCAACATTACAGCCGCTACCCGATACGCGGCTCAGGTCGAAATGCCGCGAACGGATGCAATTGAAGATGAGACGGCGCAAGCCGTTCAAGCTTGCAAACAAAGGCACGCTGCTCTCATCGCCGAGGACGAGCGCCTTCTCGACCGGCTGCGGTCCCTCTATGACGAGGATTTGGTACGCGAGCTTTCCCAGGAACTCGAAGACCACCGGAATCCGGACTTCGGGAGGTGGGATATTCACACGGGGCCTCTATTGGCAATTCGGGAACGCGGCGAAGGCCGGCTAAAACAGCTGCGCGTCGGGCTCAGGCAGCGGGTGGATCGTGTTCCTCGTGAAGTAGACGCGGATCGAATACTTGCACTCCTCGAAACAAAAGATGAACAGCTTGCTCTTGACTACTTGACGCTGGCAGAAGTCGGCGAGCCATTGCCTGAGCTGGCCACGCCTTCGGGCGACGATTTTGGGCAGTTCTTTCCCGATGCAGTCCGATTTGCCAAGTCTGCAAATCGACAACGTGCCCTCGACAACATTAGTGACGTGCGAAAAAGCCTTGGTGCAAGTCAGGCCCCATCTAACAGAATGTTGAATCAAGGACTCACCGCGTGGAACGAACTCACGATCGATGGTCGTCCTGGTCAGATGACCGAACGCCGGCTTGCGAATGTGCTGAGGATGTTAGGGCTGATTCCGGCGTCCGAACGATGGATTAAGGAACTTACGAAGTCAAAACACGCCGGTTACGCAACATATGTTGTTCGAGCCGCACCGATCGACCGTTCCTACATACCCAGCCTGGGTACTCAGGCGCATGGAGCCTACGACGTAACAATGGTGTGGGACGAGGTATCGCCTCAGCGACTGCTGCAACTGATAGACACGAACCGTCGCACGCAACCCAACGTAATTCTTTACATGAAAACGTTGTCGATTGAGCAACGCTTTGAGCTTCGAAAGTTGACCGCGCGTGGAGGTGCGGATTTCTCTCCAATCGTTATCGACATGCCAGTTATTGCTTGGCTTTCGACGCGCGAGGAGCCCGGCTGGCGACTCACTCAACGTGTAACGCTCCCTTTTACGACACTCAACCCGTACACGCCGTTTGCCGGGGGAGAAGTGCCGGATGAAGTATTCGTCGGTCGCGATGCCGAACGGCGCGAAATCATCGACCCGACTGGTTCGATGTTTGTCTACGGTGGCCGACAGCTCGGGAAGTCCGCGCTCCTTCGCAGGGTCGAGCGCGGAATCATGGCAAACCGAGGTGTCGCCGCGAACTCCAACGATTTCGATCATGGGCAGGTGGCCGTGTATCTCGACCTTAAGGCGGAAGGAATCGGTGAGGCCGCTGCGCCAAGCGCGCTATGGGCTGCAATGGCGTCCCGGCTTGTAAAAGTAGGCGTGCTCGAGAACGTCGCCAGGGAAGTGACGGCTGACACGGTCACCAGCGGGATCATGGATTGGCTCGATGGCGACTCGACACGACGGCTCTTGTTGTTGCTGGACGAAGCCGATAATTTCCTCACCCTGGACGCGCAAGACACCGGAGCCCTGAGAATGGGAAGTTTCCCCGTCCTCCAGCGCCTGAAAGGGCTCATGGAGCGCACCGGACGTCGCTTCAAGCCAGTCTTCGCCGGTCTGCATCAAGTCCAGCGATTCCATAATTTACCGAATACTCCGGTGGTGCATGGCGGTCAGGACATTCTTATCGGACCCTTGACGTCTACGGATAGCCGTCAGCTCGTGCGAGATCCTTTGTTTGCACTTGGCTATGAATTTGAGACCGACGACACCATGTGGCGGCTGCTTCGGCTTACCAACTATCAGGCGAGCCTAATTCAGATCATCTGTGAGGCGCTGGTGCGTCACATGAGGACAAAGGCGCTGCCAACTTCCGGCGGTCGAGTCAAGATTACTGATCGCGATGTGGACGATGTGTACGCGAAGCGAGAAGTTCGCGATCTCATCGCACAGCGTTTCCGCTGGACAATTAACCTTGACAACCGATACAAGGTCATTGCCCTCGTAACAGCACTCAATAGCCTTGATTCTGATCCTGGCGAACGGTTCCGGCCGAGCGAGCTCCACGACGGTTGTGAGTATTACTGGCCGGCTGGCTTCTCGCGGAGCACACTGTCGGCTGCTGAGTTTCTTCGATACCTCGATGAGATGAAAGGGCTCGGAGTTCTTCATCGCCAGGGTGAAGAATTCGGGCTCAGAAGCCCGAGTATTCTGAGCTTGCTCGGTTCGAGGGAGGTTATTGAGGGCGAGCTCCTCGAGGCGTCTGATCAGCTGGAAGTTGGCTACCAGTACAACCCCACAATGAACCGACGGATGCTGAGTCAGGATGCGTCGGGGGCGGGCACTCGCTCGCCTCTCCCGGACTCCGACTTGGCCGAACTCCTAACGGAGGAGTTGGACGCGTCGCAAATCCGGTTCGTCTCCGGCACGACAGCGTTGGGGATAGATCGTGTGAAGACCGCCATTGAGAAGGCAGCCGCCGAGAGGCAGCTTCAGATCATATTTGCGACCGAAAATACTTTGCAAGATCAACTCGAGTCGAGGGATGGCTCCCATCTCGTTCTCGATCTCACTGCAGCTGACTCGACATCCTCACGGAGAGCGCTAGAAGCAGTAAAGGCTCGAAGCAAGGGTCACACGACTGTAATTCTGTCGTTCGGTCCTTCTCGATCTTCAACCTTGCGCGACGATTGGTTCGAACTGCACCTTCGCCGATGGTCAATACAGGGACTTCAGTCTTGGAGTGACTCGGGATTCTTCTCGCCCGCATTGCGTCAAGAGCTTCGCCACGCCACCGGAGGGTGGCCGGCGCTTGTTGAGGACGCGATTGCGCTCGTCATGCGCGGCGCTTCGACGGACGTTGCATTGGGCGCGATCACGTCCGGACTGCGGGAGCCGCGGGCCGCTCGAGAGTTCATTGCAAGCACGGGGGTTTCTTCCGAAAGCGTTAGATCGTGGTGGGAGTGGTTTGGCGAGCAAACTGATTCAGGCGAGTATGCTCTCACGCCAGCCACGCTTGAAGATCTCGAAACTGCGTTCGGCCCGGACGCACATCAAGTGTTGGAAACGCTGCAGCTATTGGATGCCGTCGAAGAGCAGCCGGATGGTTGGATTATTGACCGAGTAGTGCTGGAAGCAGTGCTCCACCTCGACGTATGAACCTCGCAGAAGACATTTGGAATCTTCCAAGCCCGGCTGCGTACGTTCGTGAAATCGCTCGTGTCGCGCAAGCGGGGCAACACGTACTAGCAGTGCTGCCTCAACACATCGCAACGAAGGCTGACTATAGCGACACTCTCGCCGCCGCCATAGGGCGAGAAATCGGCGGGTATTCTCAACGTGTTTACCCCACGCCCGGGCAAGGCACGCTAGTCGAGGCTCTTGGCTTCAACATGACCAATGACTTCGACAATGCGCCTGTGACGGTTCCGACGCTATTAACTCACCCAGACAGCGTTGGTCGCACTTTCATATGCGACATTTCTGATCTGATGGACGATCACCAATCTGAGCTTCTAAAGTTCCTTGACCGACTTGACGCGGAGTCAAGATCGATCGGATCCAGCGAGCGCAGCACACTCGTGTTCGTTGTGACTCGAGAGTTCGCTCGCGAAGATGCATCAAGCGTGGCTTTGGTGAATCGTTGGTACTGGGATCGAGTCGCTCGCTGGGATGTCGCTGCACTATTGGCGCTTCACGGGCGACTTCAAGAAGTCGGGATCCTCGGTGAAGCGCGCTTGGAAACCATCATCGAAATCGCCAAGTGGGACCTTGAATTGGCGGTTGAACTCGAGCAGGAATGGAATGGCAGCGAAGTCGATCTCGACCGCCGTTTCGCGACGCGGCCAATTCGCGGCACCTCGGGAAAGCCGCTTCGGAGAAGCGACGATAAGACTCCACCTGAGTCACTAGTCGAAGACTGGGATGCTGGATCCGTTGATTCATGGCATGGGCTTCCGACGTTGAATCCAACGGTGACCGCCAGTCATCCGGACACACTTAGTCGACTTATCTGGAGCGCACAATCCCGCGTACTTCTGCCCTGGATTGAGCTGCGACGAACGCGCGTCGAACAAATCGTTCGGCAGAAACTTGGGGTCGCTAGAATGACTGCGGCGATTAATGAGTACACTACGCGCTACCCGGGCGTCGTATTCGACACAACTTTGGTCGAGGTGAGTACATTGTTGCGGATTATCAACGCCCGATTCGGCAGCTCCGAGGAGCGACTAAGACTGAGTACTCAGTGCCTATTGTCTGCTCGAAATCGCCTTGCTCATTTGAATCCGATTCCGCACATCCAACTTGTAGAACTCGCTCAAACATGCAGCTGGTTGGAATAATGTCCAACTTGCGGTGCTGAGGAACGGCTCCTACAGCCTGCGCGTGGGTCTAAGCCTCGGGGATGCGGTCGCACCGCAGAATCGAAGTTTGAGCATTGACAGTCATGTCTTCGAATCGCTTACGCGGGCATTCAATAAGCCGCCAATTGCGCCGCAATATCAGTCTTGCAAATTCGGAACGACCAGAACTACCCGCGGTTTGCAACTTCAAGTCGCCAAAGGGCATATTTCAGAGCCCCGCGAGGACCTCGTCTGTGAGAGCGCCAATCTGATCGATGGTTGCATCTTCGAGTCCGAATCCGTATCGGACCTCGCAGCTTTTCACGTGCAGCAATTCGTATTTTGCGCCGACTGGGTGAAAAAGTATTTCCACAATCTGATTCATCCCTGGCCCGCGGCTCGGGTGCCCGTTATGGAAGTCGACGTGCCTGCTAGACGCGGTTAGCTTGCTATTTACGGCTCTTGCTGCTGCGTCCGAATCAAGCCGAGGTTCGTTATAAAGTGCCGCGCGAGCAGCTGAAAAAGCTGCGTAAAAGAAGCAGACAACGGCCCACTCCTCGCCGGCGTCGGCAAGCAGGACGGCGGTTCGATAATGTTCAGCGCTGCGGGCTGCGTATTTCGCCGCGAGCTGCGGATTTGGCACGGCTACGCGAGGCGCGCGTAAACCTGCGTGGCAGCGGGAGTCTCAGCACCTTCGACAGGCTCACCAAAGCGAAGCTCGAGCTCAAGTTCGTCCTCATAGCATTCGCGCACAGAGGCAAACGCGGAAACCGCGGTCAACTGGCTATCGAAGCTGCGATCACGAAGCGCGACCCAAACCACCGCGCGCGATTCGCTCGGAAAAAACCGAACGTTTAGGGCGGACAGTCGCTCACTGCCACCAAGGTAGGATTCGGTCAAGCGACCAACGGCTTCTGCCATCACATTCGTCTCGGCAGGTTCAAGAAAGCTGAAGGGCATAGAGCCACTATACCCACGAAGGCTGGGTATCCCTAGTTCGGGAACGGGGCCGTGCTTCCTGCGGTGAGATCGCAGCGTCGCGATCTTTTTGAGCCAGCGCGAGGAATTCGGTGTTTGAGAATCAGTTCTGTGAGCCTTGCAGATCTAGATTTTCCGAATCCCAACCCGCCGACGCAAGGAAACTCTTCAATCGCGCGATGCGTCGCGTCAAGGTCGCAATGCGCTGCTCTGTGTCGTGAAGTAAGTCCGTGGCTTCGTTGCCGGGCGGAACTTTGGAAATATCGACATACGCCGGCTCGAGCAATGTCAGCCGTTCCAGCTCGCGCTGCTCCTTTAGGAGGTCGCGCAGGGCTGCAAGCTGGATGCGGTCGTTGTGTTCGGCGGAGGTCTCCGGCATATAGACGCCGTCGACGTTACCGGAGAGCCAGGCGTCGAATTAGGCGACGGTGAGGTCGCGGATCTCGGGGAGGATGTTGGACAGGTCGATGTGTTCCGCTGGGGATCCGATGGGGGCGAGGATCCAGGTGGGGGGAGACAGCGAGGGCCCAAGCGATGTTGAGCAGTTGGGCGACGGCGAGGTCGTTCTTTCGGCCGGCTTCGATGTTTTGCAAAATCGACCCGGTGATGGAGTCGCCGGGGATGGCGTCGGCGAGGTCCTTCGTACTCTTGAATCCGCGTGCTTTGCGGGCGGCCGCGATACGCGCACCGACCGTTGGGGCGGTTCTCTGATCTGCCATGCCGACAGGGCATCTGGCGCACGTGTGTGGGCAACGGTGTCGCGCGGGCGGTCATCACGGCGTACACGACCAATGCCGGGAGGCGATACCGCGTGCGCTACCGAAAACCGGACCGCCCCCAGACCGACAAGCGTGGGTTCAAGACGAAATGCGACGCCGAGATCTTTCCCGCGTCGGACGAAGTGGCGAAGATGACCGGGCGGTACATCGACCCGGGCCGGTCGCGGGTGACCGTGGGGGAGTGGATGGCGATCTGGCTGGCCAGCCGATCCGATCTGCGCCGCTCGACGTTCGACCGTGTCGAGGGCGCGATCCGCAATCACATCGTCCCGGAGTTCGGACCGGTGCCGATCGCCGAGCTGACCCGCCCTATGTGCCAGCAATTCGCGGCCAAGATGAACGTCACACACAAGCCGGGTTCGGTGCGTACGGTGATCAACGTGCTGTCCGTTGCGTTGCAACTAGCGGTCGACGACGGTCGTCTGGCGGCGAATCCGGCGCACCGGCTGAAGCTTCCGAGGCAGATGAAGCGGCTAGCTAGCTGCCCGGTTACGAGATTCCGCGTCGCCGCGGGACCAAGATTGACTCGAATCCGTTCTCGTTGTGCAGACGCATCGTCACTGGACTGGGTTCTGGTTGCGTCAGCTCGTAAAGCTCGATGACAGGCTGACGAACCTCGTCCGGCAAGTTTTCATCTTCCAAGACGGCCTCGATGAATGCCGCACCGCAGTACCTATGGGCACAAACTAAAGCATCATGGGTCAAGTTCATTTTCTGACCTTCAGTTAGGTCGTCATCGATCATGATTGCGGCCAGCAGATCTATCCAAAGACCCGGGACCGTATTCAGCGTGACGGCCGCCGCCATCGAGTGATATAGAAATCCCTGGGCGTCATCTTCGTGGTTCGCCTTCTGCGCGAGCGCCGAGTGCGCCCAGCCGTTCAGCGCGTCGTCACGAAGTGCATCAAGCGCCTGCGCGGGGACATCAGACGTCATGTCGGGCTCAAACACCGGACTCGCAAATGCGTCTCGAGTTTGTTCGGTAATTCCCATCGCTTCTACGATGTAGTCAACGGCATAGTGCGAAAGTCGCCATTGGGCGTGGCGCGCATCCTCGCCGATGGGCGCGGCTCCGAAGCTGTCACGAGCGACGCGATATTGCCCGCTCCTCATCTCCAAATCTGCGAGAACAGACTGGGCGGATACCTCGCCAAGCCGAACAGCCTCTCGATAGCAGAGCTCGGCATCGTTGACTTGATGCAGGTTCCAGAGAATCGTCCCTCTCTCCCGCCACCAATACCCTCGCGTTTTGTAAGAAGGATCCGCAGCCGCAGCTTCGTCGATCAGGGCAAGGGAAATAGATGGATCCGCGTCGCCGAGGATCGCACTCGCGTTGTAGTGGCCAATCCCCGGACTCTCCCAAGATCGTGCTGCTTCGGCCAGAGCGAACGAAATCGACCGGCGCACTTGTCCATCGCCCTCTGATGTGTTCGCCAGAAACGCAGTCAGTGCCATGTCTCCCGCGAAACTTCCTTCGACGCACACTGTTCTGCGAGCCAGTTCCAAGAGCGTTGAAGTCTCGCCATGCCTTGCGAGAATGCCGACGGCGCCGCCGAATGCAAGGGCTGAAAGCAGCATCTGCGAGTGAGGTGCTGCGAGCTTGAGAAGTCGAATGTACAGGTCGTCAGCGCCGACTCGCCCAGCCTCGAATGCAAGGGCTGCCATGATGTCGCTCGCGATCATTTGATGGTCGCGCTCTCCCACCAAGTCCCACGTGAGTTGTCGGCTGGCCGATCCTCGCAATCCGACCATCACGCGCTCATTCTCCATCTGAACGAAAAAGTGAGGCGATCCTGGCTGGCCGTGGACGACCCTCACGAAGGACGGCAAGGTCGAGAGCTGACGACTAACGGAGATTCGCAGTCGCGATGCGTTCTCTCCGTAAAACTGATCGCCTGTTATGGCGACGTCCACGGGAAAATGGCGCGCCAACTCGCGGGCGTGTCTGAACGCCTGCACTTCATCCGCTAACTGTGCGGCAGCCTCCTTCGAAAGGACCGTTTCGCAACGAATCAATCTGCTCTGGGCCTCAGCGTCTTCGTCCCAAGGTAGAAGGTGTGCCCATTGGAACCACAAAGTTTGGGAAGGTTCGTGTGCGATGACGATGAGCGTCGGGCTTGCGAGAGCCTCCCAATAATTCAAGGTAGATCGTTTGACTGGTTTGGCCGGGCGTTCACCCGATCCAGTGCGAGACGACTTAAGTTGCACGTTGAACTCGAGCCCGGTGGCTCTCTCGTCGGTGAAAATCTCCACCCGGTGGTCTATTCCGTAGTCTCCTTCTTGGTCATGGACAAGCCACGGCGACGGTAAGACTGCGGCGAACGCGCGTGATGACCAGGTCTCCTGAGAGTGATTTTGCGGTCGTTGAGGCATCTCGGGTGGCATACGAAGAAATGTACAGGTCGCGGAACTATAGGGCTGTGCGAGCCGGCTGGATTGATGCACCGGGCCATACCCCGAATCGCGAACCCAGAAAAGCGGATTCAATGCTGTAGAGCCCAAGCATCTTCTGTCGCAGCCGAGGTTGAGCCTAATGACACCGGTGTTGAGAGCCGGCGCGGGTGTCGCGCCGGGCACTCGGACTGGGGGACGCCGGCTGCGCCGATTATCCGATAAATTCTCCACACGCGGGCTCGCGTGCTCTTCCGGCGAAGAGATTGTCGTTGTGACAGGAGAGACAGCGGATGGGCAACGGACCCCGTGACTGGATGCCGCCCGAGCCTAGGGATCGGCCAATGGGCTCCGTGACTTTCTCACCGTCGGCGGCCACGCCTCGCGGGGCGTTGCGTGCGCCGGCGAACGGTCGTCTTGCCGGACTGCTCGCGATCGCTCTGGGTCTGTTTGCATGCTGGTGGCCTTTGTCGGTGCCGGCGGCGACAGCTGATGCACGAGGTTTCGCAGTGACAACTGCAGGCGTGACGGCGCTGTTCCTGGCCGCGCGGGCCAACAACGCCGGATTCCGCCGGTTTGCCGCGATTGGGTCGTTATTGGGGCTCGCAGGCACAGTCTTGTGCGTGTGGAGCCTGGTTGCGTTCCACTTCGCAGACTTGCCGATTCCCCCGGTTCCAAGCCTTTCAACCGGGCTGCGCCAGATCATTTCAGAGCCGTTGAACACGCCTTTCGCGGTCGACGCTGTGTTTCCGCGCGTCGTTCCGCCGATTGAAGGCGCGGACATCGCTCCGATCCCGGAGGGGCAGCTCCGCGCAAACCTTCGGCACGTCGTTTTCAATCTTGCGGGCGGTCTGGGGTATCCGCAGCAGCAAGGGTCGTTGCCCGAAGCGATCTCTATTTCGCCAGAGAGCATCGCCGGCTACGGCAACGTGACCTTGTCGGCGGTGCCTGCGGACATGGGAGTCAGCGCCGACTCTGCAACGGGCGTGGTGGTCGACAAGTGAGTGGTTGCGCGTCAGAGGATCATGTTTACGCCGCATACGGTCGCGCAATGAACAAGGCGCAGGTGCTGGAACATTGGCTTCGAGTGCTTGTCACGATCCATCGAACAGCGTCGAAGGACTTCGAATCTCAAAAGGAGGTCGAGCGGGCGGAGGCCGCTCTGTCCAGTTCGACTATGGGCACCGTTTTCGCTGCGCTCCGGAAGATCCATCAAGATGCAGCGCTGGAATTCAGATCAAGCGAGCCGTGACTGAGCGCAACCGGCTTGCCCACCAGTACTTCGGACACTGGGACGCAATATGGGTTGACGAGCAGACCAACACGAAGATGGTCGACGACGTGGATCAGATCCGGATTCTCTTCGAGGGCACCGCTGCGCGGCTTATGCCCATCCTCAGCGCCCACCTCGACACGATCGGCGCGGACCCTGATTCCTTCATCCCCGGGTTGGGTTCACGGATAGCGGAGCAACTGGCAGACAATACCGACCTGGCCTGACGGAAACTTGGTTCTGAACGGCACCGTTTGTTGACTCCCCATAATCTGAAATGTATGCAAAGTGTGGGCAGAGCCGCTCGTCAGGTCTGCAAGAATGCAGAACCACCGAAAATCAGCCGGCTGAGCAACTATTTAGCTGAGCAACTATTTATCTGAGCCCCCTGTCGGATTCGAACCGACGACCCCCGCTTTACAAGAGCGGTGCTCTGGCCAACTGAGCTAAGGGGGCGAATGCCAAGAAATGGCGCACGTCAATGTTACTGGGCGGCGCGGCCCCGAGTTGGCAAGGCGGTCACGACAGGTCGGCGACGATCTCGTCGAGCACCGCCGTCCAGTGCTCGAGCATCCGCTCCCGCTCGGTCGACGAGACGAGGCCCTCCTGATGGAAGCCGATCGTCGTGCCCGTATCGGCCGGCATCAGCGTCACCTGCAGCGTGGTGGCGTGGTCCCAGTCGTCCGGCTGCCAGGTGAGCCGCAGCCGCAACTGGTCGGTGCGGCTGACGATCTCGCCGGTCACCCCGTCGGCGGTGAGGTAGGCGTCGCCCTTGTGCAGCCCGAGCGTTGTGTCGCCGATCCAGGTGGCCAGGCCGTCGACCACGAAGTACTCCCAGACCTCGTCGACCGGGGCGTCGACGGTGCGCCGCAGTCCCAACTCCATTGTTGTCACGTCGTTCATGCAGACAGTAATAGTGCTACTTCGCGACGAGCGCCAGCCTCACACCGAACCCGATCAGGGCCCCGCCGGTGATGCCGTCGATCCACTTGCGCACGATGTCGCGGGCGAGCCAGCGCCGCACGCTGTTGGCGCCGAAGATGATGAGCGTGAACCAGGCGGCCGTCTCGATGCCGTGCACACCGGCGAGCAGAACGCCCATCAGCAGCTCGTTCGTTCCGGCCGGGATGAAGCCGGGAAGCACCGCGACATAGAAGGCGCCGACCTTGGGGTTGAGCAGGTTGGTGAACAGTCCCTTGCTCCACGCGCCCCACCGGCCGCGGGGGAGCGCCCCGTCGGCCGAGGCGAGAGCCGCGGCATCCGTCTTCTTGATCACGCGGGTATAGATGAGACGCGCCCCGAGCCAGATCATGTAGGCGGCGCCGACGAGTCGCAGAACCGTGAATGCGGTCTCGGATGCGCGCAAGAGAGCGGCGAGGCCGACAGATGCAGCGACTCCCCACACAAAAGCGCCCGAGATGATTCCGACGCCGGTGGCGATCGCCAGACGGTGACCCTGCACCAGGGCGGAGCGCAGCACGAGCGCGGTGTCGAGCCCGGGAGTGATGGTGAGCAGCGCGGCGACCACCGCGAACGACAACAACGCCGCGGTGATCGTCACGAGAGCTCGCTGAGGTAGCGGCCGACTTCGAGGCGCTTCTTCTTGTCGCTCTTCGTCTTCTCGGGCAGCCCGCCGACGTACAGCCAGCCGAGCAGCTGCTCGTTGGGCGCCAGTTCGTGCATGCGGTGCACGGGTTCTGAGCGGGTCAGGATCCCGGTGCGCCAGAACACGCCCCAGCCGGCCTCGTCGAGAAGCAGGCTCAGCGTATGGGCGACTCCGGATGCCACGGCCTCCTGCTCCCACGCGGGCACCTTGAAGCTCGGCTTGTGCACGAACACGACCGCGATCAGCAGCGACGCGCGAAGGGGCTTCGAGCCTGCCTTCTCGGCGTCTTTGCCCTGGGCGCCGCTCGCCTCGGCGAACGCCGCACCGAGCCGCACGCGGGCGTCGCCGCGCAGCTCGATGAGGCGCCACGGCTTGAGCCCCGAGTGGTCGGCGACCGTGGCCGCCGCCTCGACGAGAGGCAGCAGCTGCAGTCGGCTAGGGGCGTCGGCGGTCACCTTGGAGTGTGACTGCCGACGCATGACCGCGTCGAGTGCCGACAATTACTCTTCCTTGAATCCGAGCGACAACGAGTTCATGCAGTACCGGTCGCCCGTGGGGGTCTGGTACGCGTCGTCGAAGAGGTGGCCGAGGTGCGAGTCGCAGGTGGCGCATCGAATCTCGGTGCGCGTCATGCCGAGGCTCTTGTCGACGACCAGGGTGACGGCATCCGGGTTGATGGCTTCATAGAAACTGGGCCATCCGCTGCCCGACTCGAACTTCGCACCGCTCTTGAAGAGCTCGGCTCCGCAGGCGCCACAGGTGTAGACGCCGTCGCGCTTCTCGTCGAGCAGGGCGCCCGAGAACGGACGCTCGGTGCCGGCTTCACGCAGAATCTTGTACTGAACCGGTCCGAGCTCGGCGAGCCACTCTTCTTCGGTCTTGACGATCTTGGTGGTCATGTCTGTTCTCCTTACAAGAGGGAAGAAGTCTTCCGCTCTATTAAACTCAGGCGCATGCCCGAATGTTCCGTCGTCCACAAACAGTGGGGCGAACTCACAACCAACGAACTCTATTCGCTGATCAAGCTGCGCACCGACGTCTTCCTCGTCGAACAGAAGGTCGACGAAGAAGAACTCGACAACCGCGACCAGAGTGCAGAGCATTTTTTCATAGCGGATGCCACGGGTACGGCCGCGTACCTTCGTGTGCTTTTCGACGAGTCGCCGGAGCACCTCGACGCCCACCGTGTCATCGGACGCGTCGTCGTGCGGCCCGACCGCCGTGGCGAAGGACTCGCGCAGGTACTGCTGAACCGGGTCTTAAGCCTCTATAGCGGCGAAGCCATGATGTTGCATGCTCAGGAGTACGTCGCACCGCTGTACGCGAAGGCCGGATTCGAGGCCTTCGGGGAGCCCTACGACGAAGCCGGTATCGCGCACATCTCGATGTACCGCGCCGCCAGCGATGATCGTTAATTAGGTTGCCCTAACTTAATTTTGACAAGGGGAACTCGCACGCAATAGGGTCGAGAAGTAAGCCAAGCCTAAGCTAACTACTCTGTCCTTCCCGGCTCCGGTTTCCCCTCGATTGTCACGGTCTCGTGCTGCGCGGTGGCACCGGTGCGACCCCTTGGAGCAATCACCACCGTGAACACAGTCACCTCGCGCCTGAGCAGATGGGTGGCCGGCTTCATCGCCGTGGCACTCGTCGCGGGCGGCAGTCTCATCGCAACGACCCCGGCAATGGCGGTGGATGTTCCGACGGTCACCATCACCCCGAGCGCGAACGTCGACCCGACGATCGCGAACACGTTCACGGTTACCGGAACCGGTTTCGTCGGAGCCGGTGCCGCGAACGGCGCCTACCTCGCGCTGGGTGCGCAATCGGTGTGGGCTCCGGGCCAGGTGCCCGACGCGGGCGGATTCGTCAACACCGCCTGGGTGCAGCCGCGCACCATCGTCAACGGTGCCTTCACCTCTACCATCGTCGCGCCGGCCGGTACCCTCGACCCTGCCGTCAGCTACGGCATCTCGACCTTCGCTGCGCACGGGCTGTCGATCACCGACCGTTCGCTCGACACCTACACGCCGTTCACGTTCGTGGCGCCGACGCCGGCCCCGGCCGTCGCCACAACGACCAGCCTCGCGGCGCCCGCGACGGCGGCCGTCGGCTCCGCCGTGTCGCTGACCGCGACCGTGGCTCCCGCCGGCGCCATCGGCAGCGTCGAGTTCTTCGACGGCGCGACGTCGCTCGCGACCGTACCCGTCGCATCCGGAACCGCGACGACCAACGCGACCTTCACGGCCGCCGGTGCCCACAGCATCACGGCGAAGTTCACCCCGGCCGACGCCGCGGCGTTCGTCGCATCGACCTCTGCCGCGTCGACCGTCGCGGTAAGCGCCGCGCCCGTAATCGCAACGCCGACTGTCACCGTCTCGAAGTCGACGGTCAGCAGTGCCGGTGAAACGATCACGGTCACCGGTTCGGGTTTCTCGCCGGTTTCGCCTGCGACCGATGGCACACGTCGTCCGTTGGCCGGCAAGTTCGGTGGCGCCTATGTGTCGTTCGGTAAGTTCGCGAGCGATTGGAAGCCGAGCTCGGGTGCGGCAGCGTCGGCTCGTCCCGTCGGCCCCGGTGGCAAGTGGGTGGTGGATGCCGCTGATGTGGCGACCGTCGGTGCCGCGTCGGGTACTGCGATCCGGTCTGATGGAACGTTCTCTGTCGAATTGCTCGTCAAGCCCGGCTACGCGGGCGAGCTCGCCAACGGCAACTACGGTGTCTACACCTACCCGGGCAGCGGTGCCGTCTACGCTCCGTTCGAGACCTACACGCCGATCACCTTCGCCGATACGCCCACTGTCACCATTTCGAAGTCGGTGATCAGCAGTGCTGGCGAGACGATCACGGTCACCGGCACCGGATTCACTCCAAATGCTCCGGCGACGAACGGCTCGGGCCGTCCGCTTTCCGGCTTCGGTGGCGCCTACGTCGCGTTCGGCAAGTTCGCCGCGGATTGGAAGCCCAGCACGGGCGTCGCGTCGTCGGCTCGTCCGACCGATCGCAGCATGCTGAAGTGGCTGGTCAACCAGGCTGACCTTGCAACGATCGGCGGCACCGCTGGCGGTGGTGCTGTGGTCAATGCCGACGGAACGTTCTCGGTGCAGCTTCTCGTCAAGCCCGGGTATGCGGGTGAGATTGCGAACGGCAATTACGGCGTCTACACCTACGCCGGTGGCGGATCGAAGTACGCCCCGTTCGAGACCTACACGCCCATCACCTTCGCCACGAGCCAGACCAAGACGACGCTCGCGCTCACTGCTACCCCGACGGCCGTCACTGCCGGCAACGCCACCGCGCTGACCGCGAAGGTGACGCCGGCCACCGCCGGAACCGTCACGTTCGCCTCGGGCGGCACCACGGTCGGCGTCGTGCCGGTCGACGCGTCGGGCACGGCCAGCCAGGTCACCCCGCCGATCCTCGCCGGAACCACCACCTTCACCGCGACCTTCGCGCCCGCCGACCCGAAGCTCTTCGCCGGCTCGACCACCACCGTCTCGGTTGTGGCCACCCCGGCAGCGCCGTCGACGGCCAGCCTCGACTGGGGTGTGAAGAAGTCGTTCCGCGACTACATCACCGGCCCGATCGCGCACGGCTCGGTCGCGGCGGCCGGAGTCACCGACAACAACGGGATCTACAACTTCCCGTACAAGACCGGCGGAAGCTTCGACGCGACCACCGGCCTCGGCACCGCGCTCTACAGCGGGTCGCTGCACTTCTA
>Ga0247817_10000812_pt1 | contig 16682 bp, 17 predicted proteins | sample UWRJL212509R1_FD_178010 | JGI IMG/M metagenome (GOLD analysis project Ga0247817, IMG submission 178010) | Plant litter microbial communities from Arlington Agricultural Research Station in Wisconsin, United States - UWRJ-L212-509R-1 | ecosystem: Environmental > Terrestrial > Plant litter >...
TCCAGTCTACATAAGCTTCTCCAGCGAATGGCGGTCCCCATATATGCAATTCTGCACTCATTTCGAAACTAAAATGAATACGTATAAATAAGATTTTAATGGTCGCTTCGATTTTGACGCGAATTCCAATATCAATATAATAGTGGTAAGGTGCCCACGAAATAAGCATATCTGCCCAAATCAGGATTGATGCTTTAACGATTGAAGTCGAAAAAAGCACTTCCCATTTACCGCCCGCCATTATTGCCGAGGAGGTAAGCGCATAATACATTTCGCCTTTTATGGATAATGAATTGCTTACTTTCCAATTTAATGCCAGTCGAGGTACCGTTGGATAATGAGCCGGCTTTATAAATTTTGGATGGTATCCGCCTAGGGTAATGACAAAATCGCCTTCATGCGGTCCTTTCACCCAAGTATAAAAAGCAAAGCCGCCTGATAATTTGCACTCTTTTGAAAGTACATAAGAATTAGGCGTAATCACTGCTTCCACAGATATGACATCGCTTCCCGGTCCAAAATGCGCCAGAACTGCCAATTCTATATAAACAATCGGCTCCGGAGCCATCGACTTTTCAGGCCAGCTCAATCGGGAAAGCCCTAGAATGGCAAATTCAAGCTGTGTACCAAAATTAACCGTCAGCAAAACAAACGACTCTATAAGCTTGAAGGAAGTAAATTTGATTCCCACTGCCAGCCAATAATCACCAATTGAAATTTCTATGGGTTTTAATCCGTTTTTCATTGGTGTCTCCAAAGAACCCAGTACCGGCAATAACCCGCTATTTTTTTCCGGTTGCATGGCTAAAGCTACTAACGGAAAAAGAGCAACTTCATCAATAGAAGGTACATTTACTTTGCGGTTATATCCAAAACCTGCCGCTATTCCGGTTACGAAAAAGAAGGCCGGACCGCCAATTGGCCCATCAAACACACCATAAATAAACAAAGAAGCTTCACCGTTTACTTTGGCATAAGACCCGATGGCAGACATGGTAAAACGACTTATTTTTATAATCGCACCACCATTATAAACGTCAATAGCTTTACCATCATAAAGCGCTGTCGCATGGAGAAATGCACCGGAAATCTCTATTGGCGGTGCTTTGTATGAAAGGCCAATTCCTTCCAGATAAAAATCAGGCATCTCGGGCGGCCATTGAAGTTTAAAACCCAGGCCAAAGCCCATAAGCTGCAACCCCATGCCGGCCATTTCCATCGAGGCATCCAGTAGCAAAACAACTGTACTCTCTTCATAAGCAAAACCCAATCGCTGAATCGTTACAGGCCCTATTTTTTTATCTAATTTTTTCCATTTTGCTTTTGCTAATATGCCTCCGCCCAGAGGTGCAACTTTAGCAACACTTCCTGCTTTTTCTTCTTCTTTTTTTGGTGCTCCTTTATATTCCTTTTCCTGCCCATTATTAAGTGCATAATAGTCCTGTACACCGTTAATTTGCAGTTGGACAGAAATATTAAATCCTGATACGATATCAACGCGAGGCAACCCTTTAAAACCAACAAATTCTGATTTATCAAATGATCCGCTTGCATATATGGCCAGCACTTCTTTAAACGCAAAAGCATTATCCTGAGAGATAATTGGACCCGCCATGGGAAGGTCCTTTAAGTTTAAATTGAGGCCGGCACCCATTCCGAACAGCAATCCTGATTCATTCCCTTCTTTTCTGTATACTACAAAAGCTTTGAATTCTTTGAGTGTAAAAGAAAGATCAGGCATTTTTGCAACTGTTTCTTTTTCGAAGAATTTGGCCGCGACAGTTCTTAAATAAATTGTCGTTTCTCCTGATTTTAAATAATTTGCATATAAATACCAGGCATTTTCAATTTTAGCAAACTCCAACCCGAAAGAATGATCTCCTGTCTTGAGGGTTCCTCCAAAAGAAAAAAAGGTTTTGCCATCTGTCTTGTTATAGTTGATAGCGATTCGTGCATCAAACGCTCTTTCATTTATGGTAATAGTACAGTCAAATTCAATAATTAACTCAGAGGCATTGACCCCGCCCTTACCGTATGATACTGCGAAACGATTAAATGCTGCACTGTTTAAAATTTCAGGAATTTCTTCCTCCTTGTACGCAGTGGTGCACGACTTAATAATATCCTTGATCGTGATACCATTTTCATTTTCAGATTCTAAAGAAGCATATACATAAGATTCTTTTTTATCTTCTTTTGTGATTTTGGTTCTGTAACCAATCGCTATTTCCACTGCAATCGCCGCCAACGGATTTCCAAGATGGAATTCTGTTTGCCCCTTAACTTCTACTAAAAAAGGTTCTTTGTCTGACATAGCGCAGCATTACTGATAAAGAAAATTTGCCCTAAGCAGTATGCTGTACTGCTTTTGCAATAACAACATACTGTTTTCGGCTATCAACCTATTTTTAGGTGATTTACTTTATTATATTAAGCTATTTTTTTCTTATTAGCGGCTGGCAAAGTTCTTACATTGTCCTCTTCTCCTGCCTTCGCTTCTTCAACGGGCACCGGAGCGTTAGTTACTCTAAAACCAACTTTTTTGATCGTAAAATTTCCGAATTTTATTTCGCTGGCTTTTCCTTCGTCATCTTTATCTTTTGATTCTACATCGAAATCAAAGGTGTTTTGGGTGATGTTGTAATAGAATTTTTTAAAAACAATTTCAAAATTTTTAGGCTGGACGGCGCCATCTGCTTCATCTGTTTCAGGAAATACAACATCTGCATCTTCATCTCCTGATTTATCCTTGAGCCATGCCACCAATTCATTTAGCTTAATGCTTGACGGATCGCCTCCGTCTACCGTATCACTGAAATCGATAATCCAGTCCGCCTTTTTATTTTGCACGGATGGTATGTTACCCACTCTTACGCTTAGTGAAACGGCATCTGGTTTCGTTTTTGGCCCAATCGATAGTTTTCCGTGAACCCCAAAACTATATTTAGAAACATCCAGCAGTCCGCTGATCGTTGCCTTAGCGCCTTCTTTTGTACAGGTACCTCCAACTGCTCGTGTAACCACTTTTTGTCCTTCGCTCCAGGTAACCTGAATATTGTGCGTAACTTTCCAGGTATCCGGAACTGTTGCTTCACCGGAAATTGTTTCTGCATATACGGTTGGACTGCTGAATTTTGTTAATTCATTAGTCGCTAAATCTACTTTTAAAGTAAGATTTCTAATCTTTGTGATTGTTACTGCCATGATTTCAAATTTTAATATTGTTTTAATGTTACTAATTATGCGGTTATTCAAAAACTGCTGCATGTTACTGCTTTATCAAGTGAAACTCTGTTGGTAAAAAACTAAAGTACAACTCAATATAAGGCAATGGAGCTAATCAGATTTTCGCGAAAAGTAACAATAAAAAACTGTCGGGTTAAGCGTATAAATACCTATTTTATTTGGTTTGAATTAAGATGATAAATATGCAGAGAAGAGCAGAGAAAAAGTGAGGCTGCCTTTTGGTATTAGTTCATATAAAAAATGTAAATAACAATATATGTTAAGAATGGAGCGCCGGTTTAGCTGACATTAATTATAGTCTTAAATTTTAATATCTGCTCTCTACGAGTTTTGCATATAACACTTAAGATATTGGCAGCCAGTTGGTAAAATAAGAAAAGGTGATGTTTTATTTTGCTGGAGATTTTAATTTTGCTAACTTAGGCATTCCCATTTTTAAGATAATGTTAACTATTTTTCAAAGTCCGGCCAACCTACAGGCAATAAAAGATCAGGAAAACAATAGTCAGGCATAATTACCAATTTGGGAATGGTCGGATAAGCCGAAAGAGCGACCTTAAAATTCTGGTAGGCACCCCAATTTATCAAATACCTATGTTTATGAAAAAACTACAATTCAGGACAGCCATCCTTGCATTTGCATTAATGGCTACAGGCGCAGCAACATCAATGATCTCATGCCAGTCGACGGAAAACATTCCGGAAAAAGAAGCACAGGCCGGGCAAAAAGCCGGATCGGAAGAAATGAAGTCTTTCGAGATCGCTCTCAAAAATCTTAACAGCAAGGTCAACAGGTATGCAAGGGCTACCGGTGACGTTGCAGGTACGAAGGCGGTGAATAAAAACCTAATTCAGGAATCAAAAGACCTTATCTACTCTACAGGATTGACCGAAAACGAACTGCTTGTAAAGTGCGGCAATGATGAAGACAAGATCATCTCAATGGCCCTTCAGATCCACGCTGAAAACGCAAACGGAAAACTTAAACTTTAAAAATAGCAAAACATGAAAAAATTAATAATCATTGCATGTCTATTTTTAGGGATGGGCTCTCATGCACAAATTGGAAACCTGTATATCTATAATTTTTCAAGCCTTGACATTTCGTACCAGCTTCTTGCTTATCCGGATACTTCATGCTACCCGACATTCTCCTACGCTAATCCGCCATCTTCGGACGGCTTCAAGATTGCTTCAGGAGAACAGCACACATTTAATGGGTTCGTATTCCCTACAACTCCAAACTTCCCGGTGCCTCCCGCAGGCGGATGGAAATGGGGAAGAAAGCTGAGCGCTACTTCTTCAGGATTCAGCCCAGCGGCTGGATATACGGGAGCTAATGCTCAGGTGCTTGCAGGAAATGTAGGAAGCGGTATCCAGGCGCGCTGGAAATATTTCAAATGTAATGACCAGGTTGGCTATAACTATGCAGGTGTCGGCTTCTCAAGCTCCTGCCAGTCAGTACCAGCTTTCTGGATATCTTATGACATCAACGTGGATATCAGCACGGTGGGAGGAAATACTATCGTGACGATAAATGATAACTAAAATCATTTTGCAAATATAAAAAGGGAGCCGCTCAATCGGGTGGCTCTTCTTATTGCCGTAGTGCATGCAGAAGCAACCTTCCATAATCTAAAGTAAAATCTTCTGGCAGGCGCTGGGTATTCTCAAGCATTTAGAATGATATTTATAAGCTCAGCAACCACAACCTTATAATCAGGATTTTCTCCAATTACTCTTTTTTTTTTCAAAAAAAAGTTTTTTTTATCTCTTTTGAATGTAGATAATCGTAATATACCACAGCTTAAATATATGTTAAACCTAAAATTACATTGTGCACAATATAATTTTATACAATACATTTGTATCAAATTAATAGAAAATGAAAACATTATATAAGGTTGGCGCTACGGCCAAAGGAGGAAGAAACGGAAACGTAAAAAGTGAGAACGGCCTGCTTGATTTGGAAGTACGGATGCCTAAAGGCTTAGGAGGAGCCAACGATAACTATGCCAATCCTGAAATGCTTTTCGCTGCCGGCTATGCTGCCTGTTTTGACAGCGCCTTAAATTTGATCATCAAACAGACTAAGATTGAAACTGGAGAAACTACCGTAACTGCAAATGTAAGTATCGGACAGCTGGAAAATGGCGGCTTTGGATTGGCAGCAACATTGCACGCCAACATTCCGGGCGTAACTTTAGACGAGGCCCAATCGCTTATTGAAAAAGCCCATCAGATCTGTCCTTATTCCAACGCTACCCGCGGAAATATGGAGGTGGAACTGACAGTATCTAACAGCTAATTAAGATAAAATGGCACTAATAGAGGATTTAAAATGGAGGCATGCGGTAAAAGCATACGATGCATCTAAAAAAGTAAACCAGGAAGATATAAATAAAATTGTAGAAGCGGCGCGTCTAGCGCCAACTTCATCGGGGCTGCAGCCATTCAGAGTTATCGTAATCGAAAACCAGGACATTAAAAACCAATTGTCAGAAGGCGCATTAAATCCGGAATGCATGAGAGAAGCTTCCCACATACTTGTTTTTGCAGCCTGGGATCGCTACACTGCAGCGCGCATTGACAAAGTCTATGATTTTACAACGGATGAAAGAGGGTTGCCTCGCGGCCGCTTCGAAAGCTATACCGATAAGATAAAATCAATTTATTTGGCCGAGGAAGCCGAAAAGAATTTTACGCACACGGCACGCCAGACTTATATAGCGCTTGGCCTTGCATTAGCCCAGGCGGCAGAATTAAGAGTCGACTCCACCCCTGTTGAAGGTTTTGACAATGAAGTCATAGACAGCGTCCTTCAATTGGATGCTCTAGGATTAAAAAGCGTTTCTATCATGTATGTAGGCGTTTCTGATCCGTCACGGGACTGGATCGCTCCAATGAAAAAAGTAAGAATACCTACGGAAGAATTTGCGATTGAATATAAATAAAACCAAGGAATAACAATTTTATTCCCCTTAAAAAATAAAAAAATGAAAGTACTATTTGTAGTTACCTCTCACGACCAGCTGGGAGACACAGGACATAAAACAGGATTCTGGGTAGAAGAATTTGCAGCGCCTTATTATGCATTTAAGGATGCCGGGTACGAAATAACCGTTGCTACGCCAAAAGGCGGCCAAGCCCCGATTGACCCAAACAGCGAAGCGCCAGACGCACAGACGCCGGCTACCGAGCGTTATTACAAAGACGATACAGCACAGCTGATTATTGCCACTACCAAAAAACTGAGCGAAGAAAATGCGGCAGATTATGATGCCGTTTTCTATCCTGGCGGCCACGGCCCATTGTGGGATCTGGCAAATGATAAAGATTCGCAAAAGCTAATTTTAGATTTTTACAACAGCAATAAGCCCGTTGGCGCTGTCTGTCATGCTCCGGGCGTATTCAAGAATGTAAAATTTGACAATGGAGACGCTTTTGTAAAAGGCAAAAGTGTTACCGGCTTTTCTAATTCAGAAGAAGATGCCGTGAAACTGACAGATGTTGTTCCGTTTCTAGTAGAAGATGAACTTAAAAATTTAGGTGGAAACTACACCAAAACAGCTGACTGGGGCGTTCACGTTGTAGTGGACGGACTGCTGGTTACGGGCCAGAATCCTGCATCATCAGAAGAAGCTGCCGAAAAAATAATCGTGCAGCTAAAAAAATAAAGGCATAGCGCAGTATAATTGCACTGCCAAAATTTTAATACTCTTAGCAATGGAAGACTTTTTAAAGCTAGACAAACAATTATGCTTTTCGGTATATGTGCTGCATCGCGAAATAATGCAGCAATACCGTCCGATTTTAGAGGCCATTGACTTGACCTATCCGCAATATATAGCCATGATGGCCTTGTGGGAAAATGGACAGCAAACCGTTAACCAGCTGGGCGCAAAGCTTAATCTGGATAACGGGACGCTGACTCCATTGCTCAAACGCCTGGAAGGAAAAAAATTAATAACACGCACGCGCAGCAGAGCAGATGAGCGCGTCGTACTGATAGCGCTCACCCAGGAAGGCGAAATCTTAAAAGAAAAAGCCTCCTGCGTTCCGATGAAAATCTTAAAAGCCCTTAATCTTGATTTAGAAGATCTGCACCAGCTTAAGGCAATGTCGGACAAAGTGGTGGAGCGTGCCCAAAAAAGAGAATAATGAAAAACAAATTAAAGAAGCTTTTGACAAACAGAAAGCCTTTTTTAGACGAATCGAACTAAAGATATTTCGTTCCGAATAGGACATTGAGCAATATTTTCATAGCCGGAGGCGACAGAATAGGGAATAGAATAGCAGTCAATCTTGATGTCTGGGGAGAGCGATGTTCCTCGACCACATAAAAAACAGATTTTTTTTGATTATATTTTTTAGTGTATCTGCATCTGGAACTATTATCTGGCTGTTTTCAATTGCAAAAGAATAGCTCCAGGGTTTAAGATCAGTCATTAAAAGTTCATTTTTTTTAAAGGGCATAGAATGATATTAAAATAGCAGCAAGGATAAAATGCTTTTCCACGGGTTCATATTATATATTTTAATATTAAGAATGTCGTTTTTTTAAAAGTAATTGATATGAGCCTGATTAATTTATTTATAACTAAAAAAATGTCACATCTGTACACTAGACATCGATCAACAAATAGTTAGTAATAACCCTTGTTGATTGTCTGCCAAGGAAACTCGATGCGACACTTTAAATTAGCTACTCAAGCAATATGCCTATAATTTCCTCCCACAATGCCAGCAACTGTTCTTCTTTTACAGGATCTAAAAGCGTTCCAGCGTTTGTGCACAGGACGATGCTGCTATTTTTGGAAGGAAAATAAAAAGCATAAGCTCCGGCTCCGGCTCCACTGCCCTCGTGGCCGATTGCCTGCAGGCCGCCATTGGTTTTATAAAAATGCAGTCCCAAGCCATATATAGGCGTACCCTGATAACAAACCGCAACCTTCATTTCTTCCAGCGATGCGGGTGACAGCAACGTTTCGTCATGGAGCAGCTTGTAGCAAAACCCAGCCATATCCTGAGCGGAAGCAACAATACCGTCATCGCCGATGAAGGTAAGTACCGTACCCAGCTGCAATTCGCTTACATCGTTAAAAGTGCCGTCTGCTTCTAGATAGTTAGCCGTCGTCCCTTCGGGAGCCGCAGTGACTGCCGAGCCTGCTATGTAATATGTATTGGAAAGTCCGATGGCTTTAATTATTTTGTCCGTAATATACGTTCGATGCCCGTTTGGAGTAACACGATCAATAATCATAGCCAGCAGGTGATAATTTATATTGCAGTAGCCAAATGAGGCGCCGGGTGCAAATTTTGCGGGTTGATCGTAAACATAGCTCAATATCTGTTCGCTCGTCATAGGCAGCGGCCCTGCAACAACATCGTTTAAAAACTGATCGTTATCTAGATAATCGGGAAGGCCTGATGTCATATTAAGCATCTGCCTTACCGTAATGATATTTCCGTTTGGCAGATTATTACAAATGTCAGGAAGATAGGTGTTTACTTTGGCATCGAGATTAATTCTCCCCTCCTCTTTCAGTTTTAGGACAGCGACTGCGGTAAAGGTCTTTGAAATACTCTGCATATAGTGAAGTGCAGAAACGGCCATCGGCTTGTCATTGATGACCGCATCTCCTGCAACCAGGGTATAATTCTCGGAAGCTGTCTTTACACTAAGGCTTACGCCAGGGAAGTTGGACAAGGCTGCGTCAAGTTTTTGCTGTGCCAGCGCTTTTTTGTCAGGTGAGGGTTTTGAATCGTCATTGCTGCATGAGGTGATAAAAAATAGTAAGGCGACTGCCAATAATTTTGCGATTTTCATGATATTCATTTTTTGATTGATAACAATTAGGCGATGAAACTATTAGGTCTTAGAAAAAGAAATAACCAACAGATACTTGAAATACGCTGTTTTTATTTTTACTGGAAGATTTAGCTACATTATTGATGTCAGTCAACCCCAGATTGTATCTTGCGCCAAAATTAAGTCCGTTGCCAAGTTTATAGCCTAAGCCAAAATTAACGCCAAAATCAACAGTATTAAAGTAATCTTTTACATCGGTCTTGTCATTTTTAGCAGAAAATAAAAAACCTACCTGCGGTCCGGCTTCAACACTAAATCCTTTCGTTACATAATATTTCCCCATTAAGGGAAAATTCAGATAGCTTAAGGCAATTGTCTTATCATTGAAATCATACCCCTGGCCAGAATACATTAATTCCGGCTGGAAAGAAAATTTATCGGATATGGGAATTTCTGATATAACACCAAAATTAAACGATGTCACGGCACCAATACCTTTTGTATTATCTCCGCTGACAGATGCAAAATTCAAGCCTCCCTTGGCTCCAAATTTAATTTCCTGGGCATTAACATTTGCAAAACCTAAAACTGTGACAACAGCTAGTACTAAAAACTTTTTCATAAAATGTGATTTGAATTATTGAATTGCAAAATTCACATAAGAAAAAGCAGTAAAGGTATCAAAAGCTTAAGATTGTATATAATAATACCTATTTGCTCGAATTTTTATATTCATTTGGTGTCTGGCCGGTAAACTTTTTAAAGGCTTTGTAAAAAGTTGCTTTCGAAGTGAAGCCAGATTCCAATCCCATCGCCAGCAGATTATAATTTTTATATTCAGCATCTGACATCATTTCCTTGACAGCTTCAACTCGATATTGAGTAATGTAGTGGGCAAAGTTGTTTCCTGTTATCGTGTTTATGATTTGTGAAACATATCCTGCGCTTATGCCTAGTTTTTCAGCAACTTTTTCTCTATTTAACGTACTGTCAGTATAAATGTGCTGCTCTTTGCAGAGAAGTTCCAGTTTTTGAAAATAAAGGTTATCTGCCGTAATAGATTCCCTATTTTCAGCTTGGACACTATCTTCTAAAATTTCCTCATTGGCATACGAAATAGTTAAATCATTATTTAGAAAATTGTAAACAGCCTCTTTGTTTTTGGCCAGTTTGTATTTGTAAATGCCTATATAGGCAGTCCAATGAATAATGAATGTTGCCGATAAAGCCAGCCCGCTCATGGCAGAGGAAATATCTAGACCAAGGAATAACCCGACCAGATAGGTCGTAAGCCAGGTTAATAGCAACAAATACAGAAAAGTTAATAAGGTAATTATCCATTTTTTTTCTTTGGGATCTTTTAAATACCTTATCATAAAATAACAATAAAGAGGTAGAAACGGGATGATAATAACGGCAAATAAAAGCTGAATTATCCTAAGTATATCGATTAGGTATAAGTAGGACTCTGGAATTTTATACATTCCTGCAACATTACCAAGATCATATGATATACTAACAATAGAGGAATAGGCAAATGGAATATAATACAAATAATGCTTCTGCCTATTCTTTACAGTATCGTCAATCCGGTTTATAATGAACAGGAATATAAAAACGGGCAATAAAAATATCCACTCGATATCGTCTATAAAACGTATAAAAGGATACGAAGTAAATGTACCTTCAATTTCAAAAACATAGTTTAGTAAGACAATGGAAAGTGCAAATAGCAAGTATGCTAAATATTTATTTGAATTACTATTGAATAGGGACGACTTTAAAATAACTAAGCCTAAGATCGCTCCCTGAAAAATCGCAATATTTAAAAGTGCTGAATAAATCAATTTTTAGGATAAAAGTTAAGATTCGTTTTGGAATATAAGAACTGATGAGCAATTGATGTCCAAAATTATGTTATTACTGCAGACTCAATCAACAAATTAAGAAATGATTAACTAAATGATATAATTAACATTTGACATCGTTTTCAAAGCAATATACTTCGAAATTAGTTATCATAATCGTTACTATTTGAACGCCAACGGCAGGAACTACGAGCTTACCAATAAAAGCGACATCGATCGCCTTATAGTAAAAGTATTTTCCCGATTTCCCACGGGAAGGCGCACCCGTGAAAGGCGTTTCGCTGTGACTTTACAACACCCCGTAGTGGTATTTCGTCATTCACAGTTGCCTTAACCTTATCAGCCTTTTTCATTTTGCTTTGCACCATCTGCCATGTAGTCTTGTCGATGATGGCTTCGTGTATGGCAGTACCATTAAAAAACAAATAGCCCGCCTGAGTACTGATGAATGGGAAAACCTGTACGATGCTTGGGCAAGACACACAACAAAGTATGTGGAAGAGTATTTAAAAAAGTAAACAAAAGGAAATGCATCAAAGCAAAATTTCACAAAAAACCTTATTATTAAAAAGATTCGCTTGCGAGAGCCATGAAAACTTACATGAAAAAAATGACGCAGGCTGACGATTATGATATTGATTATTCTATTATCTCAATTCAATTACGCATATAAATCATGGAAAAACAGCTACTTTATTTAAAGGAAAAACACTAATCTTAGCTAATGATACTTTAAAAAAGAACCAAATCCTCTCTTCTATGAGACGCTGGAAAACTAAAGATAATGATGATGGAGTTGTCACCATTGTAAAAACTAACCGTTACTATAGTTTTGATGAACTGGAGCAAACAATTATTGCTAAAATGGCCCTTTTATTACTCTTTCCAGTTGTGTTAATGGCTTTTGGTGTTTTCTTCTATATGTCACTAAAAAAATCTCATTACCCAAAAGCGAATTGCCGATATCAAAACGGACTTTGTCAATAATATTACGCATGAATTTCAAACGCCGCTCGCTACAATGGATATTGCTATCAGCCTCCAATGAATTTGTTTCGCGCCAATACTGCTTCCAAAGTTACACTCTGCCACCCCGATACTATCGATACCGCTTCCGCAACACGAAATTGATGGATATGTAGAGATAGGATTACAGGTCTCTGAATAACGGCACCTATTTCTAATAATTTCAAATGAGCGACTGAATGGCTGTCTAAAATAGATCAATGACCTTATGGAAAAAAAAAACAGTAACCTTTCGTAATGACGGCATACCGGCGCAACGACCGTTAGTTTGAATAACGGCGTATCGATGGGCGGTGTATCGACGATGCTGGGCATACAAGAATTCTTACCACGTAAATTATGCTATGGTTATTGAAGCCATCGATATGGTTGCTCGTAAAAGTCGACATATTCTTAAATTACAGTCAACCTGATTAAAGTGCCATTTTTTATTTATTATATTGTATCTTATCGTGAAGATAAGCAGGATCTTTGACAATTGATGTAGATACTTACACTACAGCCATTTTTACTACGTCCCTTGCAGCAGCGTAAAAAAAATATCGTAAATTACCCAATAAGACGGTATCCTGTGCAGCGATTTTACGTCGGCTATTACCGATTTAACAATATTATCATGGAAGAAACGGCAAATTTTATCGAAACACAAAAATTCAGGCAGTGGTGGCTTTGGCTGATTCTACTGATCATAAATATTTTTTCACTAATGGCAGTATATGGTCAAGAGGCAGGGGACGTGGAATCAGGTTTGCTGGATCGGAGGCCTACGCGTTCTGTATTGGCATTGGCCGTCACGCTCGCAATCTCTGTTCTGTTTGCGATTATGAAATTAGAAACCCATATCGTTAGAGATGGCATCAAAGTACGCTTTTTTCCATTTCACATAAAGTACAAGACCTTTAGCTGGGACAGCATATCAGGGGCCCGTGTTCGGTGCTACTCTCCTATCGGAGAATTCGGCGGCTGGGGATTGCGGATTGGAATAGGTTCGAGAGGCTCGGCATACAATGTTTCTGGCAACAAAGGGCTTCAGCTCGAATTCAAAAATGGTAAAAAACTGTTGATTGGCACCAATAAAGCCAGCCAGCTTGAAATCGCGATTAAGCGTACTAGGATTTAAGGATTAGAAACAGCTATTCTGCCTGACAGAACAGGTATGCCACTTACCACATCTGGGTAAATAGAATTAGGCGGAGTTCTTTTTAAATTTTATATAATCCGCGACTGACATTCCTGTAATTTCCTTAAATGCTACCGAAAAGCTTTTTGGATTGCCGAAGCCAAATTCTTCGGCTAGCGCCTCGACTGTATGGAGGTGGAGGTTTGAATCCGGAGACGAAATTGCCGCCACTGCATATATGACCCTGAGGTTATTCAGGTAGGATGAAAAGCTTCCCTTATTTTCATTGATTACCTTAGACAAAGTGGTGCGGTTAGTGGCAAATTGTTGTGCCAGTTCGTCCAAAGTCACTTTCTTTAGAAATTCCTTGTTCTCTTCAAATTTCGCAAGCTTCTTTAGTAGATGCGTCGTACGGTCAAAGGCCCTGGCTTTTTCAATATCTTGCAAATCTTCCTTTTCAACGGTCGTCATGTCGCTTGGCTCATTGATGCTACCGCCTGCCACGTCACTGGCAAACTGCATTAGCAATTTTCGGCGCGACCTAAGGTTATATAAATAGAATACTCCAAATCCTAACAGCAACACTGCCAGCAACAGGGCAGTCAGCGACATCCAATTCTTATTGATCCGCAACTGTCGCTCCAGAGCTTTTTTAGATTCTTCTAGATTTCTGGTGTCCAGGTTGGCGAACATATATTTGCTCAAATTTTTGTTTGACTGCTGTAGGTCATTTGAAACTGTCAACATCATATCCGTATAATACAGCTGTTTAGACGGATCTTTCTCAGATTTGTAATATTCAATAATATAGGAATAGGCCTCCGAAAGCTCCTTGTTCATAAACTTCCTGCCCTGGTATAAGGAATCGATCTTTAAAAAATAGTCCAGACCCAATTCTCTCTCCCCTGCATTCCATCTGTTCTTCCCCAGATAGAGATAGGCCAGATGCTCATTCGCAAAATCATCATTTTCAACAATTGGTGGAAGCGCTGCTTGAAGCAGGGAATCAGAACACCTGATCGCCTTGCGATACGAGCAGCTCATACCGCCAATAAGATCAAAGTATGCATTCTCCAGCGGCCTGTGGTGCTCCTTAAGATATTCCAAATCATGCTTTGCCTCTTCTAGCAGAATCTGCAGTGTGTCCATTTTTTCCAGCCGAAAAGCGGTCTTGCTTAAACTGTAGAGGTTGCCCACGAGACTCAGCCGGTTATTGTAATCTGTCGCTGCCCTCCGCTGGTGGTATTTCGTACTGATCCTAAAATAGTGGAAAGCCTGCTGATAATTTTCTAAATGGTAATAGGAATTCCCTATCGTGGAGTAGATTTCGTGGACGACGTCCCCATCACCCACCTTTAGCGCGTACTGCTCAGCCTTAAAACTATAATTCAGGGCCTTTTCAAAATGCTTAGCCGTATAGGACACGTAGGCCTTATAATCATACGCCACCGCAAGAGCCCTATTGTCCTTTGTGCCAGACGCGTAGTGCAACAGACTGTCTGCATACATATACTTTAAATTAGGATCTTTCAGGTTCGCAATTTTCTTTTTGTATCCGGTCAAAATGTCTTCATGCGAGCGTTGCCCCTTCGCCTTCTGGAGGTACTGCTCTATATACTCGTTCCGCTCTTGCTCATCTAATAAGCCTGAATCTATGGTAAACAGCAGCTGCTCCAGGTTCCAGCTCTTGAAATCTCCTGTTTTTTTCGGTCCATATTGTCCAAGCGCCACCTGGCTTGAGTAGGAAAGAAACAATATGAGTATTTTTATGGGGGTCGTCTTTATCATTTTACTACAATTTAATGAGTAATTAACATTGCCAAAATACAAAAAAAATCGTTACGCAAGCTACTGATTTCCAATTAGAGATTTACCATTTGACCTAAAAATTTACATTTTTACCGGTTAGAAAATTAATCATTTTTCACATTTCTATAACATTTCTACCAGCCCAGTTTACAAAATTACTGATGCCTGCCTTCTTATTCCTATCATTATAAAGGCAAGGTGCATAAGTTTGTCTCACATCAACCTAATTACAAACTGCTGCTTTCCCTTGCAGCGCTAACCTAAAGAATCATGAGAAATACTTTATTCCTCCTTGCCCCCGTATGTTTACTGCTTATTAATTGCGAATCTGACGATAGCTACGCAGCGGTCGAAAGAACTTTTCCTGCCTCGGCGGTGCCGTCACAAATGAGCTTCAAGAACAAAGCGGCATTTGAGACAATCATCAGCGAAATCCAGAACAGCCTCCATAATTTTCCAACTTACGATCCTGTGGCTCTCCAGGCGGAGGTCGAAGCTGCCGCGTTTAAGCATCAAGGATTTCTCAATATCGCACAGCAAGGATACGTGTACAACCTTGATTACAGCACTGCAGCTATTTTGAGCCAGGACAACGCCTTGACCGTCAGCCTGCTTTCCTTCTCCAATAACGCCAAGTCAGCCATACTGGCTATTTTGAGCAAGCCTTCATCACCGGACAGTGAAATGGGCACGCCGGCAGTTGAAGGAGATGACAAAAAACTGATAGATGAATGCGGGCGTGTATTCGATACGGGAGATGATGATAGAAGAGACAAGCGGACGCTAGCTTACGCACAGGGACGTCAATACAGTCAAGCCAACGCTATAATTGCCTGCATTCTGACCCAGTTACTGGAACATTGATAGCGCCTGAAAAAAAAATAAGCGTCCCGCATCCATCGCGGACTTGTTGGCTCCAAGATATTGATGCAGGCCCAAACCTATTCCTAACCGTTAAAGAAACATAAGATGAAAAAAAGAATAATACTGGCAAGTCTGCTACTGCCCGGGCTCCTGGCCGCGCAAAGCACAGCGAGGCGAGTGAATGATTACGTCGCAAAAAGAGGGGAAAGAATGGGCAACTGTACAGGCAGCAAAGGAAACATCTGTGGTTTCGAACAAACTGCAGGCCAATCTCCCCTATCGTTCTCAAAGGTCTCTGACGGAGAACTGAATCTGAGCATCGACCTGTCGTTGCTCACCGACAGCGAAAAAATAAGCTGGCTGGGCAAGCCTCTCTCAGAAATAGGAGAGAATGAACTAGTCTACTTCCATCAGGAAATCAATGTAGAGCTGCATAAGGGCATCGTCTCGGGACTGGCCTTGCAGCCCGGGCAAACCTTCATTTCGAAAGGATATTATCTGGTCAGCAGGAGTACGGAAGGAAAGATTGAAATGACATTTACCCTTGTAGGCAAATAACTTAAAATCCCAATTATGAAATGGAATATCTACTACTTGCTGGCGATACTTTTCGGAGCAGGTGCGTGTCACGGCGCAACCGAGGCTCCCGACGATCCCAACAGGGTCGTGCGTGAAATGGTTGAAGAAATTAGGAAGTGCAACAATGAGTACGAAGTGCAGCTACTGCGAAGGGAAGTAGAATTACTGCACATCACGGCTTCATTGGCAAAAGCAATATTAGCCGATGACAAGCTGAATCTTCTGATTGCGAAAGATGGCGTGGAGTCGGTAATACGAAAGCTCAGATTAGACAACGCGTCCGATATTTCACGCATCCGATATTTGAAAGGGTTGCAGATAATAAGGATCCTGTATGAGAAAGTCTTAAGCCTCGACC
>Ga0247817_10000813_pt1 | contig 16675 bp, 18 predicted proteins | sample UWRJL212509R1_FD_178010 | JGI IMG/M metagenome (GOLD analysis project Ga0247817, IMG submission 178010) | Plant litter microbial communities from Arlington Agricultural Research Station in Wisconsin, United States - UWRJ-L212-509R-1 | ecosystem: Environmental > Terrestrial > Plant litter >...
CCGCAGTCACTGCTCGAGAAACCCACCCCGGCGCGCATCTCGAACCTGCTCACCGTCGCGCTGCTCTCGGCACTCATCGCGGTGCAGACCCTCGCGACCGGAACGGACATCACCATCGATGCCCGCGTGCCCGCCGTACTCGTTGCAGCCGGCCTGTTTGCTCTCCGCGTGCCGTTCATCGTGGTGATCGTGCTCGCCGCGGCGACGGCCGCGGTCATTCGCGCGGTCTTTCCCTAGCAGCTACGGCGCGATATTGAAGTTGTCGCGGAACAGGTTTTGCGGGTCCCACTCGCGCTTGAGCGCGCGCAGCCTGCCGAGGGTCGGTTCGGGGAATGCATCCGCCAGCCGCTCCGGCCGAAGGTCGGTGTCGAAGCTCAGGTACAGCCCCTCGAAGTGAGGCGCGAGCAGGTCGTCCCACAGTTCGCTGACGCGATCGAGGTGCGCGCCGAGGGCCACCACGGAGAAGTTGGCCGAGCGATGGGCGTAGGCCGTGGCATCCGGAGCGACATCCGACACGGCGCCACCGACCGCGCGGATCTGGAAGAAGTGCACGGCACCACTCGCGAGCAGTCGAGCGACGGATGCCGCGAACTCGGGTGTGATGTGGTCGAGGAGTCCCGACCGCGAGGCCGGTTCGCCCTGACCCTGGCCGCCGGAGCCCTGATTGTTGGCCATGACGGCCGCGTAGGGTTTGAGCTCAACCGATTGCTGCACGAGCGGTGCGATCTCGGCGAGCGGCTGCAGGTGCTCGATGATCTCATCGGGATCGCTCGAGTCGACCATCGCGAACACCTGGGCGATCGCTTGCTGCCCGGGCCGGGTTCCGCCCATCAGCAGGTTGCTCGTCACGTCGCGCGGGGCCGCCTCGATCGTGGCACCCCACCGCTCGAGGAATCCGGCCGTGTCGGACGCGTCGTAGGCGAGCTGCGCCCAGCCGACGTCACCCACCGGGTCGACCTCGAATTCGAACGACACGGCGATGCCGAAGTTCGCGCCGGCGCCGCGCATTCCCCAGAACAATTCGGGGTTCTCGTCGGGGCTTGCGTGCACGAGCGAGCCATCGGCGACCACGACGTCGACGGCGCGGAGGTGGTCGATCGTGAGGCCGTGCTTGCGCGAGAGCCAGCCGATGCCGCCGGCGGTCGCGAGCCCGCCGACGCCGACCCCGCCGTAGTCGCCCGAGCTGAGCGCCCAGCCCTGCGCGCCGAGGGCGACGGCGACGTCAGCCCACTTCGCGCCCGGTTCGATGCGCACGAGGCGGCGATCGACGTCGAGGATCTCGATGCGTGACAGAGCGGACAGGTCGATGACGATGCCGCCGGTGTTGGTGGAGCGGCCGCTGATGCCGTGGCCTGCGCTGCGAACGCCGAGCGGAATCTCCGGGTGAAGACGTGCGACCGCGAGGGCGTCGACAACGCCGGCAACGTCGGCCGGGCGCAGCACTAGTCCGGGAGTTCCGCCGCGCATATAGGTCGAGCGCACCTTCGTGTAGGCGTGGTCACCCGGTTCGACGGCGGTGGCCGCAAGCGATTCGGGCAGGCTGTCGTAGTCGATGCCGTCGACGCGCTTGCCGAGCACGATCGAATTGCGAACCGGGCGGGAATCGACCGGTCCGCGCTCGGTAGCCACGGCCTCGCGGAGTGCGGGGGCGACTTCTTCAGCGAACTGCTGCAGGGTGCCGGGGTCGTCGGTCGCGAGGATGAATGTGCCGGTTCCGTTCTCGAGCACGAGGGGGAGCAGCTCGTCGACCCACTGGTCGCTCGGTCCGGCAAGGAAGCCGGTGCTCGCGGAGGAGAAGCGCCCGGTGATGTTGAGCAGCCGGCGGATTTCGCGCGGATCGCGCCCCGCTTCGATCGCGGCCTCGTCGATCGCGGCGTGCCCGCGTTCGAGGTCGCCGGGCTGCAGGTACGCGTAGGACGGCAGCCACCCGTCGCCCTTGCGTCCGACGAGCCGGAGCATCCGGGGTTTGAGCGCCCCGATCCAGATCGGGATGTCGTGCGCCGGCGCCGGGCCGCGCTTCGCGCCCGACAGCTGGTAGTAGTCGCCGTCGATCCGCAGCGGGGTGCGGTCGTCGACGTCCCAAATGCTCCGGATGACGGTGATCGCCTCGTCGAGTGAGCTCACCGCCTGACCGGGTGTCAGTCGCTCGAGACCCATGCCGACCATGGCGTCCCAGAAGGCGCCGGCCCCGATCGCGAGGTCGAAGCGGCCGCCGGAGAGCAGGTCGAGGCTCGCGGCCGACCGGGCTAGTACGGCTGCCGGCCGCATCGGCACGTTGATGACGTTGGCCGAAACGTGGATCCGCTCCGTCTTCGCGGCGACCCAAGACATCAGTGTCCACGTGTCGTGAAAACTCGGCTGGTACGGGTGATCCTGGAACGTGACGAGGTCGTACCCGAGTTGTTCGCTGAGCACCGCTCGCTGCACGGCCGCATCCGGAGGGCTGTTGACCGGTGTGATGAACGTGCCGAAGAGAAGAGGGTGAGCGTAATCGGGCATGCCTACAGCCTGAACCCCGGCATCCAGCCCCGCAAGTCGAGTGTTAGCTACTAATCAAAAGTAAGCGATCTAGGCCGATTCGCGTTGTTCTGCCGCGCGAGGGTGCTCGATGCCCCACTTCACGAGCGGCTGCAGAACGCCCATCAGGCTGACCGCGCGCTCGGTGAGCACGTACTCGACGAGCACCGGGCTCGTCGGCGTCACCTGGCGCACCACCATGCCCTCTGCCTCGAGCTCGCGGAATCGCTGGGCGAGCAGTCGGTCAGAGATGCCGACGACGTGCGCGCGATATTCACCGAACCGCCGGGCGCCCCGCATCCCCGCGAGCAGGATGCCGGAAGTCCACTTGCGGCCGACGATCTCCAGGTGCTCCTGAAAGTTCAGGCACAGGGATTCGTCAATCTCTTCGAAGCGGTGGATGGTTCGGTTGTCAGTCACTTACCTATAGTAAGCACGGAAGACCGGCCGCGTCAGCCCTCGAGGTCGTCGACTCCCGGCATCCAGCTCGCGCCCGGGTTGCCCCAGGAGTTCTTGCGGATGGCCTTGGCGACCGCCTTGTTGTGCGGGTGCTCGAGACGGTCGGCGTAGAGCACGCCATCGAGGTGGTCGTACTCGTGCTGGAAGATGCGGGCTAGCCAGCCGGTGGCGTCGATTTCGAACGGCTTCTCGTCGAGGTCGACGGCGCGCAGGATCGCACGATCCGAGCGAATCAGCGGGTACCGCTCGCCGGGAATGGAGAGGCAGCCCTCCGAGTCGTCGTCTTCGTCGGCGTCGCCAACCGGAAGCGGTGCGATGAGCAGCTCGGGGTTGATCGCGACTCCGCGCCACAGCACATCGTCGTCGTCGGTCCAGTTGAAAACGAACAGTCGCTTGCCGACGCCGACCTGCGGACCGGCGAGCCCGACACCGGGGGCCGCCTCCATCGTCTCGAACATGTCGTCGACGAGAGCGCGGAGTTCGGAGTCGAACTCGGTGACGGGGGAGGCGACCGCGTGAAGAACAGGGTCGCCGGTGATTCGAATACGTAGCACGGCCATTCACACAGAATATCCGAGCGCCAGCGGGTACATTTGACGGGTGCCGCCCGAATTGACTGACCTGGCCAGCGAGCTGTCGCTGACCCCCCACGCAGCCCTCGGTATTCCCATCGCTCTTGTCGGTGCGGTTTTCCTCTCGATCGGCACGCAGTTCCAGCACGCGGGAGTCGCCCACGTCGACCGCAACAGCGCGGATGACGCGACCTCCGGCCTCAGCATGAAGCAGATCGTTGCACTGCTCGGGCGTCCGTCCTGGGTGATCGGAACCCTGCTGCTCGGCCTCGCCATCGTGCTCCAGCTGACGTCGATCGGTCTTGCGCCGCTCATCGTCGTGCAGCCCCTCGGCGCCATCGCGCTCGTCATCACGGCCATCGTTAATGCGCGGGTGAGCAAGGTGAAGCTCGACCGGGCTTCGATCCGCGCCATTGCCACCTGCGTCGGTGGCATCGCGCTTTTTGTCGGTGTCGCGGCGTTCTTCGCCGAGTCGCACCCGATCACCGAAACGCAGCTCGCGGTAGTACTGACGATTCTCGCCGTCGTCCTGGCCACCTTCGGAACGCTGTTCGCCATCTTCCGCGACCGATTCAAGCCGATCTTCTACATCATCGGCGCCGGCGTGCTGTTCGGATTCGTCGCAACGATCGCGAAGGTCGTTATCGGTCGCATCCAGACCCTCATCGAGATGGAGTTCCACACCGGCTCTATCGAATGGCTCACGATCGGTCTGGTCGTCGGCCTCGCGGGAGCTGCCGCCCTCGGTTCGTACTTCGTGCAGACGGCCTACTCGAACGGCCCGCCCGACCTCGTCATCGCCGGCCTCACCGTGATCGACCCCATCGTCGCCATCACGATCGGCATCGTGGTTCTCGGCGAGGCGAGCGGAGCGCCGCTGTGGGCCATGTTCGCCTTCCTCGTCGCGGGAGCCATCGCCATCTGGGGTGTCTTCCAACTCTCGAAACACCACCCGCAAACCCAGAGTTAGCGCGGTACTGCGGTACATTAACGGCTAGCTTTCTTGACGTCGCCGCGCACACAACGCACGTCGACGCCCAACAGCAAGGGAACCCCAACACGTGTCTGATCCCGTGAACTCCGTCGCTTCACCCGAGCCAGAGTCGGCTCCGTTGAAGCCCCTGAAGATCGTTATCGGTGCCGATACGTTCCCGCCAGAGATCAACGGCGCGGCCATCTTCGCGGCGCGTCTTGCTGCCGGCCTGGTCGGTCGTGGTCACGACGTACACATCGTCGCCCCGGCTCCCACCCGCAAGCACGGAACCTGGACCGAGATCCTCGAAGGCCAGCCGATGACGGTGCACCGTCTGCGCAGCTGGCGCTGGTACCCGCATCCGTGGCTGCGTTTCGCGCTGCCGTGGCGCATCGAGCAGAACAGCGCGCGCATCCTCGATGAAGTGAAGCCGGATGTCGTGCACTTCCAGTCACACATCATCACGGGTCGCGGTCTGTCGCACCAGGCCAAGCTCCGCGGCATCCGGATCATCGGAACCAACCACTTCATGCCCGAGAACCTGCTCGAGCACACGCTGCTGCCGAAGTTCATTCGTCCCTGGGCGAGCGGACTGGCCTGGCAGGCTGCGGCGCGATCGTTTGCGCGCGCCGAAGCGGTCACGAGCCCGACCCGCAAGGCCGCCGACTTCCTCGAGAAGAACACCAAGCTCGACCACGTCATCGCGATCTCTTGCGGAATCAACGCGCGCGACTACACACCGAGCTTCGAGCCGCGCACCGAAAACCTCATCCTGTTCGTCGGTCGCATCACGGGGGAGAAGCAGCTCGACAAGCTCATGCGTGCCTTCGCCAAGCTCGATCCTTCGCTGAACGCCAAGCTCGAGCTCGTCGGCGGTGGCGACCAGGAGAACCACCTCAAGCAACTCGCGTCGCAGCTCGGAGTGCGCGATCGCGTCACGATCACGGGCTACGTCGAGGTCGAGTACCTGCGCAACGCCCTCACCCGCGCGACTGTGTTTGCGATGCCGTCGATTGCGGAACTGCAGAGCATCGCGACGATGGAGGCCATGGCATCCGGACTCCCGATCGTCGCGGCCAACGCGATGGCGCTGCCGCACCTCGTGCACGACGGCGACAACGGCTTCCTGTTCGAGCCGGGCAACGTCGATGACCTCGCTGCCCGCCTCACCGAGGTGCTGACCATGCCGGAAGACGAGCTGCAGGCGCTCAAGAACGAGAGCCTCAAGATCGTCGAGGCGCACGACATCGAGCGCACCCTCGACACTTTCGAACGCCTCTACCGCGGCGAGACCGGCGTCACCGACTCGGTCGTCGAGCGCCCGCTGGGAAAGCGCGCGAAACTGCGTGCCAAGATCCGCAGCCTGACAAGCGGCAGTGACCGCGGCGCCGAGGCTGTATCGTAAACATTCCGTGACCCTCACAGGTCGCGGATGCCGTGGTTCCTTCGCCGGAGCGCGGCACGGGGCGGTAGCTCAGCTGGTTAGAGCAGCGGACTCATAATCCGTCGGTCACGGGTTCAAGTCCCGTCCGCCCTACAACAAACATCGCACTAGAGCTCTGCGATATCAGAACGTATCCTCACCAGCACCCGCCCGACGCGTCGCCGACGTGCTCGACGTCCGCGCCGCGTCGCGCGGGGTGCTCTGCTGCGTGGGTTCTACGGCGTGAGCTTCTACTGGGCTGGCGTGGCGCTGATGCTCCAGGTGACGCCGAAGCGGTCGGTGAGCATGCCGAAGCCAGCGCTCCATGCCGACGCGGCCAGGGGTTCGACGATGACGGCGTCGACCGACAAGAGGTCCCAGTAGCCCTGGAGCTCGGTGAGGCTTTCGGAGCCGATTGAGACGAACAGCGCCTGGTCGGTGATCGTGGTGTTGTTCTCGCGACGGGTCGATCCGCCGCCGGCGATCTGGCCCTCGTTCTGGCCCGGGACGTCGTAGCCCATCACCCGGAAGCCATTCTCGGCGGCCACGAGACCGAAGACGACCCTCTCGGACCCGGGCAGGTCGGCAGGCATGCCGAAGTCTGCATAGGTGTTTACGACGAGGTGGCCGCCGAAGATGGACTGGTAGAACTCCAGTGCCGCGCGGGCGTCTCCGCGGAAGTTGAGGTGAGTGGTGGTCTGAATGGTCATTGCGACTCCTCGTTGGAACGGCGCCGGGTGTTTCCCCGACAACATCGAGCCTGACAGGGATCTAGGTCAGTTACCGTCCTAGTTGCCAACTAATCTTGGGTCATGACGACACCGACATCCCGGCTGCTCAACCTGCTGTCGCTTCTGCAGACCAGACGCGACTGGCCGGGGTCGGTTCTCGCCGAACGATTGGGCATTAGCCACCGCACTGTGCGCCGCGACGTCGACCGCCTCCGCGAGATGGGCTACAGCATTCACGCGACGATGGGGGCGGATGGCGGATACCGTCTTGATGCAGGCAGTGAGCTGCCCCCGCTGCTGTTCGACGATGACCAGGTAATAGCGCTTGCTGTCTCTCTGCAGTCTGCGACCACCACCGGAGCCGGGATCGAGGAGGCAGCACTTCGCGCTCTGACCACCGTGCGGCAGGTCATGCCGTCCCGGCTACGGCACCGGATGAATGCGCTCGACTTCACCACGATCCCATCCCGCCCCGGAGACGCTGCACCCGTGTCGGTATCGGCGGATGTCCTCATCGCGCTGTCGACGGCGGCCCGCGCTTCGGAGGTGCTGCGGTTCGACTACGCCGGACGCCACCCCGATGCTTCCTCCGAGCCCGCGCCGCCGCGGCGGGTAGAGCCGCACCACCTGGTGACCTCGCACGGTCGCTGGTACCTCGTCGCTTGGGATCTCGAATTCGAGGACTGGCGGATCTTCCGCGCCGACCGCATCACACCCCGAATTCCGACCGGCCCCCGGTTCGCCCCGCGCGAGGTCCCCGGCGGCGACGCCGCTGAATACGTATCCGCCCGCTTCAAGGGCTCCGAGAGAACCAATCAATGGCCGTGCACGGGCAAGGTGATCCTCGGTCACTCAGCCAGCTACGTTCGCCAGTTCGCCGGCGACGGCATCGTCGAAGACCTGGGCTCCGGCCGGTGCAGTCTCGAAGCCGGATCCTGGTCGTGGGTCGCTCTCGCCGCCGCATTCAACCGCTTCGACACGGACATCCAGGTCATTGGCCCGCCGGAGCTTACGGAAGCATTCGGCCTACTCGCGTCCCGCAACGCGGCGACCGCGACTGGGGAAGGCCCACCAGGCTGATAACATCACAGCCTTCTGGTCAGATGCCTGGGCTGCGTCGCTCCCTCGCGCGAGCCATGATCGCGGCGATCACGTCGGTCTTGGCATCCGAGTAGGCGTTCATGTCGGTGAAGCCCTGCTTGATCAGCGCATGCTTGGTGCTCGCATACAGAGCCCGGTCGTCGACGCTCGCTCGAAGGTGATCACGGAAGGCGAGGTAAGCGTCAATCGCTTCGCTTCCCGTTTCCAGAATGTGGACGTGGACGTCGCGGCCCGGTGTGCGCACTATTCGCCGCCCCGGCCCGCGAACCCGCAGGTCGTAGCCGGCGGCGAGCAGCGGAACGAGGTAGTCCTCTTCGGCAGTGATGTCGTCGACGATGATCAGGATGTCGATGATCGGTTTTGCTGCCAGCCCCGGCACGGCGGTCGAGCCGATGTGTTCGATCTCGACGGTCGTTGATCCAAGGGCGGCGAGCAAGCGCTCCCGCTGGTCAGCGAAGATGGCTGACCAGATGTTGTCGTAGCCGACCACTGACAGCTCGCGCACTTCGTTTCCGCCCACGAGGTCGGTTTCTTCGACATCGGGTCGGCGAGGCTTCGGCGTGGTCGTCACCACACAATTCTGCCACCGACGATCGCTACCGCCGCGTGAGCGCCCCGCCCGCTCTCACCCGCGACACCGCATCGACCGTGGCCGCGAGAATCAGCACTCCGCCTGTCACCAGGAAGTTCACGCCTCCCGGCAGGTTCAGCAGTCCGAGCCCGTTCGTGATGACCGCGATCACCAGCGCGCCGACAGCACCGTGGATGAGGCGCCCACGTCCGCCGAACAGGCTCACGCCGCCAACAACTGCGGCAGCAACTCCACTGAGCACGATGTCGCGACCGAAGGCGGCATCCACCGATCCGACTTTGCTCGCGCTGAAGACCCCGGACACGACCGCGAGTGTCGAGCAGACCGCGAACGCCGCCCACTTGATGCCGATGACCTTGATGCCGCCGCGACGCGCTGCCTCGGCATTGCCGCCGATCGCGTAGATGTAGCGGCCGAATTTTGTGCGGTCGAGAACAACGGTGCCGAGCCACAGGATCGTCAGCGTGATCGGCACGACGATCGGCACGCCCGAGACCGCGAGAAAACCGGTTCCGCGGTTCTGGTTGAGCAGGTTCACGATGAATCCGCCGACAACGGCGATCACGCCGAGCCGAATCCACATCAGCGAGATGGTGCGGTTCAGTACGCCGGCGCGGGTGCGGCGACGCCGGTCGAGAACGGATGTCCCCAGCGAAATGAGCAGCATGACAGCGAGCATCACCCAGCCTCCCCAGACCGGCAGATTGCTGTTCTGGATGGCCAGAATCTCGGGCTGCTGAATGCGATAGAGGCCACCCGATCCGATGATGATGAGCTGGAGACCCTGGAAACCCAAAAACAGGCCGAGGGTCACGACAAACGACGGGATGCCGACCCGAGCCACGAAGAACCCGATGAACAGTCCGATCAGCACGCCGGACACGAGCGACACGAGCAGAGCGAGAATCCAGTTCATGTTGAGGCCGCCGGGATTGGACAGCACGACGAACAGCGACACGGCGACGCCCGACGTCACCCCGGCAGACAGGTCGATCTCGCCGAGAAGGATGACGAAGACCAGCGCCATCGCCAGCATCACAAGGGTCGCCGCCTGCGTGAGGAGGTTGGCGAAGTTTCGCTCGGTGAGGAAGAACGGGCTGAGAACGCTGAACAGGATGCTCAGAACAACGAAGCCCGCGATTGCCGGGAGGGCCCCCATTTCGCCTCCGCGCAGGCGCTGCAGGTAAGCACGCACCTGGTCGGCGATGGTTCCCTCCTGGCCACTACCGATCAGGTCGTCGGTGCGCAGCTCTGGCGTGATCGTTGAGCTCATTCGGATGCCCCCACATAGGTCTTGCTGCCGGTGATGTACCCGACGACGTCGTCGCTCGTCGTTTTTGATGTCTCGACGGATGCGACCATCTGTCCGAGATAGAGCACGTTGATGTGGTCGGCGACGGCGAAGACGTCGATGAGGTTGTGGCTGATCATGATCACCGCGACCCCGCTGTCGGCCAGCCGCCGCACGAGCGAGAGCACCTGCTCGGTCTGGGCAACGCCGAGAGCCGCGGTCGGCTCGTCGAGGATTACCACTCGCGCCGACTTGAGCACGGAGCGAGCAATGGCAACCGTCTGCCGCTGACCGCCTGACAGCGAGGACACTTTCTGCCGCACCGACTTGACCGTTCGCACCGACAGAGAGCGCAGCGTTTCGGACGCCTGCCGCTCCATCTCGCCTTCGTCGAAGGTGCCGAACGACGTCTCCTCGCGCCCGAGAAACATGTTCTGCACGATGTCGAGGTTGTCGCACAGAGCCAGATCCTGGTAGACGACTTCGATTCCGAGTCTGGATGCCTCGCGCGGGGTGTGCAGGACGACCGGCTCTCCGGCAAACCTCACCTCGCCGCCGTCGTAGGGCTGCACGCCAGCCAACCCCTTGATGAGCGTCGATTTTCCCGCGCCGTTGTCGCCGACGAGCGCGGTCACCCGTCCAGGGAAGGCCGTCAGGCTCACCCCCTTCAGCACACTGACCGGACCAAAGCTCTTCGTGACATCCGTCAGTTCGATGAGCGGTGCATCCATCTGATCTCCCTTGAACTCACACGTGGTCGGTGGTGTCGGCACGGTGGGGCTCCGCGCCCTCGAGCGCGGAGCCCCACGTCACGACGACCAGTGCCTATTGAACGCCGTAGGTTTCGCACGCGGCAGCGACTTCGCCGGTGCAGATCTCCGAAGCGACGGCGTCCCCGGCCTCGACAACGGTCTGCACGAGATCAGCCGTGATGTTGATCGGTGTCTGTGCGATGAACGGCTTGCCGTAGAGCTCCTTGTCGACTGTCGGCGTTTCGCCCTCGAGCAGCGAGATGGCGAGTTCGGATGCGGCATCCGCTTCGAGCTTGTACGGCTTGTAGACCGTCGACCACTGCTTGCCGAGCAGCACGTTTTGCAGGCCGGCCGTCGACGCATCCTGTCCGGAGACAGGAACGGTCAGGCCGTTCTTGTCGAGAATCGTGATGACGCCGGCGGCATTGGTGTCGTTCGCCGCCCAGACCGCGTCTACCTTCCCTCCGAGCGACGTGAGGGCCTGCTCGAAGTTTGTCGCGGACTTCTCGCCGTCCCAGACACCGGTCGGCTCTGCCGCCGGCTCGATGCCCGCAGCGCTCATCGCCGCGACCGCTCCGTCGTGGAACAGTTTGGCGTTTCCGTCGGTCGGGTCACCGCCCATGTAGACGACGATCGCGGTCGCGGGTCTTTATCCGCAGCTGCGAGTCCGTCCACGACGGCCTGGCCTTCGAGTTCACCGACCTTCTCGTTGTCGAACGAGACGTAGTAGTCGGCCAACATTTCTGGAGCCTCTGCCGACCCGGAAGTGATGGGGCGGTCGTACGCAATCACTGGGATGCCCTGCTGCTGCGCCTTCTCGGTGACGGCGACGGCTGCACCGTTGTAGTCGGTGAGGATCATGACTCCACAGCCCTTGGTGAGCTGTTGGTCGGCGATCGTCGCGTACTTGTTTGTGTCGCCCTGCGCGTTCTGGATGTCAGCCTCGAAGCCGGCGTCGGTGAATGCCTTGTCGAGTGCCGGTCGGTCGCCGTTTTCCCAGCGGGGCGACGACGCCGAGTCGGGAAGGATGACGCAAGCGCGTGTTGCCGCCTCATCGGGTTCGGCGCCTCCACCCGTCGACGCACAACCAGACAACAGAAGCGCCGACGAGCCCACAAGCGCGGCGATGGACCATGAAGTCTTCTTCATGTCACTCCCTTTCTCGGGTAAGGAGCACGCTCCTCGCTGACCGCCAACGACATTGATGGCGATGGGGAGGAGTTTGGCCCGATAAAGCGGGAGAAACAACATACTTGAATCGCGGGGCATTTGGGTGTAGCAGTCGGCGTAGACACCCTTGGCGGCGGGAAAGAAGTGGGGGAGAATCTGCGCATGAGCGATCCGTTCACCAACCTGCTGGAGAAGACCGGCAAGACGATGCCAGAGTGGTTAGAGGTGGTAGAAGAAACCGGCCTCGAGAAACACGGGGAGATTGTCGCCTTTCTGAAAAGCGAGCATGGGATGACCCACGGCTTTGCAAATGGAATCGCGCTGCAATACCGGGCACGCAAGGATTCGGTGGAGGATATCGATTTGGTAGCCGTCCAGTATGAGGGGGCGAAAGCGGGGCTCCGTCCGATTTACGACACGCTCATCGATGCCGCGACGGCCTTCGGCCCCGACGTCGCTATAGCGCCAAAGAAGACAAGCGTCGCGTTGCGTCGACACCAACTGTTTGCCGTGATCACTGCAGCAAGTGCGAAACGCCTTCAATTGGGCGTCCAGCTCAAGGGCGAGTCCGTCACCGACAGGCTGGTTGCGGGTGACGGCATGTGCTCCCACCGCGTCAACCTCACCTCAATCAGCGACGTCGATGCAGAACTGCTCGGCTGGCTCCGCGAGGCCTACGACCGGAACTAGCGCTGCTGTGGTTCGTGAAACTCGCTGATGGTGAATTCGGCGCCCTGTGGATCGCGGATGTCCGCGAGGTCGGCCCACACTTGCTCGTCGGTCGCGAGTACTGTGCCGCCGAGTTTCTCTGCGATCGCGATGCTTCTCGCGCGGTTGGCAACGCTGAACTTGACCCGCCACCGGGAAGGCGCCGATGCCGCCTCGACCGCACCGATCACATCCGCGAATCCCGCGGGTGCCCCGGCCTGGCGCTCGTAGATGTGCGGGTCCGATGTCGCGGCAAGATGCTTCCCGTACCCGGGCACGGCGATCATTGCCTCGACCGTCGCGCCGAAGTTGAGGTACTGCCATCCGAAGATCTCTGTGTAGAAGCGCCGAGCGGCGTCGGGATCCGTGGTCTGCAGATCGCTGAAGTTCCAGGTACCCGGCACGTTGACAAGCTGTGATCCGGGGTGGTCCTTCGCTTGCCACAAGTGGAACTCGGCCCCCTGCGGGTCAGTGGCGATGGCGGTGCGACCGTCGGTTCCGGCGTCTCTCGGTGCAACCACGATCGTGCCGCCCGCACCTTCGATCGCCAGTGCTGTCTTATCGACGTCGTCGGTCGCGATGTAGGTCGTCCATCGGGTTGATCCTGCGTCGCTCGAGATAGCTCCCACGTCTGCGCCGTCGAGTGCCGCCATCAGGTAGGCGGGCGCCCCGGGCGGCATGACGTTGGTGAAGTGCCAGCCGAACAATGGGCCATAAAAACGGCTGGCGGCCTCGGGGTCGGGTTCTTCCGCGGCGACCCAGCAAGTGACGCCGTGCGGGTAGGTGCGTTGCTCTGCCACTGCTGGTCCTCCTCGTTTTTCTTCGACAGGCTAGACCGGGAATTGGTGCCGCGGGAGGGGGTGCGCGGGCACCTTTCTCGTGGACCTCAGCGTGGGTGTTCAGTCATCAACGCGAATCGAGGTCACCGTCGAACCTCTCGCGGGCACGCTCGACCTCTGGCATGTTCATCGTGGTCCAGCGCAACAGGGAGTCGATGAGCTCGTTCAAGGTGTCGCCGATCGGCGCTACCCGGTACTCGACAGCAATCGGGCGGGTATCGATGACGACACGTTCCACCATGCCGTTGCGTTCGAGCCTGCGCAGCGTCGTCGTGAGTGATTTCTGGCCGACGGTAGGGATCTCGCGCCGCAATTCGTTGAACCGCATGGGGCGTCCGCACAGTGAATCGAGCACGCGAAGCGACCATTTGTCGAGCACCTGGTCAAGCAATTCGCGATGGGGAGCGTCGACTTCGAGCAACGCGGCGTCGGGGTGTCGGGTGTCATCCATGACACCTAGTCTCGTTGAAGTTCCCTTTGTGCACTAGGTAGACATGAGATACCTGTTCGCCAAACAAAGGAACCCAATGTCCGTCCAACTCTTTTCTCCCGACGGAATGTTTCAGCCCGTCCCATACGAGCACGTTGCCGTTGCGACCGGCACTCGTCATGTGCACGTCGCTGGTCAGATCGCCCGCGACGCCGACGGCAGCCACATTGCGATTGGCGACCTCACCGGTCAGGTCGCCCAGTCTCTGCGAAACACCGCTCGCGGTCTGGCTGGTGCGGGCGCGACCTTCTCCGACGTGGTGCGCTTGCGGTTCTTCGTCACCCGGTGGAAGCCCGAGATGATGGGCGCCTTCCTGGCTGGTGTCGAATCGGTAGCCGAAGAGCTGGGGCTGCCACAGCCGTTGCCGCCGGCATCGCTCATCGGCGTGGACATTCTCTTCGAAGAAGACGTACTCGTCGAAGTCGAGGCCTACGCCGTGCTCGAGTGAGTCTTCCGCCGCGCGATAGCATCGAGCTTTGCCCTCCGAAAGGACTCCCGTGACCCCGACCCGAGCCCGCGTGTACACCGCAGGACCCGCCGTCTTCTTTCCCGACCTGGCTGACCGGATCACGGCATCCCACCGCAACGCAGCAGCGCACGGGCTCGAAGCAATTGTTCCGGGCGACGTGCTTGACCGGCCGGCGGGCTTTCCCTCGAGCCCCACAATGCGCGATATCTACCAGTTGAACGTCGACCGACTCCTGCGTTCCGACGCGGTCGTCGCCGACCTCACACCGTTTCGCGGACCGAGTGCGGATGCCGGAACGGTCTGGGAGATCGGCTTCGCGATCGCGCTAGGCAAGCCGGTCTTCGGCTACACCTCCGACACTCGCGAATACCGCGAGAAAGTGACGCCCGACGGACTTCGGATCGAAGACCACGGTGTGATCGACAACCTGATGATCTCGGCATCCGTCGAATCCGTCGTCGCTGATCAGCACGAGGCGATGGCCGCCGTTGCGGACTGGTGGAAATCACGCGCCTAACCGGTTCCGTGGTGAGAAGTCCGCCTATGCTGTGGTCGTGACTGACGATGTGAGAACGAGACCCAAGAACCGGCGGGAGTTGATTCTCGCCGCAGCCAGCGTGCGTTTTCATCAGCGCGGCTACGCGGGCACGAGTCTGGAGGATATCGCGGGTGATCTCGGAGTCACCGCGCCAGCTCTCTATCGTCATTTCAAAGGAAAAGACGACCTCTACACCGCCGCACTCGAGGTCAATCTTGGCCACCTGGAGAAGTGCATAGTCGACGCGAAGTCAGCCGACGAGGCGATCCTTGGTCTCTCTCAGGTCGCGGTCCACTTTCCAACGCTCGGTGTTCTGTGGAACACCGATAGACGGCGTCGACTCGTCGATCCCGGTGGCTCGATCGAACAGCGCCTCGGGACAGTTGCCGACGAGCTTGGGCTGTTGCTCGAAGCACATGCCGACCCCGAGCTTGCGCAGTTGCTCTCGCGGAGCGTGCTGGCCGCGTCGTCGAGCACCGGCTTCTACGAAACGGGGCTCGAGGCGCCCGATCACGCCTTGCAGGTCGAGCGCGCACTCACCGCCGTAGCCTCATTTCGCCCGACCCGCCCTCTTGTCGCTCTCGAGGTTACGACCGAAAAGGTGGTGGCACGGCCGTGGACAACCCGACGGTCAGCCCTGCTCGACGCCGGCGCGATTCTCGTTGTCGGGCGCGGCGGCTACCAGGCGGTGACCGTCGAGGAAATCGCCGCGGCTGCTGGGGTGAGCCCCAATACGCTCTATCTGCATTTCAGTGGCAAAGCCGACTTGTTTGCCGCGGTCCTGCGTCGCGCGGCGAGCTGGTTGACGTCAGCCTTGCAGCGCGCCTCCGCCCAGGCGTCAACCTCTGAGGAGGCTCTGCGGCTGGCGATTGGGGCATCCCTTGAGCTCAGCGCGCAGCACCCATCCTGGACGGGAAGTCTGGCAGACGAGATAACGAACCTGCCTCCGGATCACATCGCGGACGTGATGACCGCTGTCGATGAGTATCTCGACGAGTGGTTCGCGCTGTGTGTCGCCAATGCCCCGGGTCTATCGCCGGAACACGTGCGCGTTCGAATGCGCGCGGCGCTTGCCGTGCTTGATGATCGTGCACTTGAGGCTGTCGGCGGGCGAGTGTTCTCCAGCGAAGATAGCGCCAATCTGGCACTCGCCATCCTTAGAAGTGAATAGGCAATATTCAACAAGCATCTAATGTTCCCTTTTGTTAGGCGATCTAGCGTGATAAGTTAATCGTCAATCAGGGAGGCACATTGTGGTGCAGGCACAACCGACAGTAAAAACTGAGAGTGGACTCGTTTCTGGTGTTCACGACCGAGGCGCTATCCGATTCCGTGGCATTCCTTACGCTTCCTCGCCATTCGGTGCCAACCGTTTCCAACCTCCCGCTCCCGTAGCCGCGTGGGACGGGGTGAGAGACGCCTCTGACTACGGGGATGGTGTTCTGCAGGCCCGTTTCGACGGAGATCCGTTCGACGCGTATTTCAATCCGTTGAAGCAAGGTGCCGATTGTCTAAATGTCGATATCTGGACACCGGATGTCGCTACCTCCGGCCTTCCGGTGATGGTGTGGATTCATGGCGGAGGGTTCATGACGGGCACGGGCTCAGCCCCGGCTCATGATGGCTTCACTTTCGCCCGCGATGGCTTCGTTCACGTCGGCATCAACTACAGACTCGGCATAGACGGTTTTACGTTCTTCGACGACGGCATTGAAAACCTCGGTCTCCTCGATCAAATCGCTGCCCTCGAGTGGGTTCAGCGCAATATTGCGGCATTTGGTGGCGACCCGTCACGCGTGACAGTCTTCGGTCAGTCCGGTGGTGCCGTTGCCGTGATGGATCTGCTCGCCATGCCCGGTGCCCGCAACCTGTTCTCACGTTCGATCGCGATGAGCGGGTCGCCGGTGGCGGCCGCTACACCCGGGAGCGCGCTCCGGGTCACGGCTCGACTCGCCGAGCGTCTCGGCATTGAGCCCACCAGAGAAGCGTTCGCCGCGGCTCCTCTCGCGCGGACGATCGCCGAGACCATCCCGATGGCGATGGAGTTTCT
>Ga0247817_10000815_pt1 | contig 16673 bp, 16 predicted proteins | sample UWRJL212509R1_FD_178010 | JGI IMG/M metagenome (GOLD analysis project Ga0247817, IMG submission 178010) | Plant litter microbial communities from Arlington Agricultural Research Station in Wisconsin, United States - UWRJ-L212-509R-1 | ecosystem: Environmental > Terrestrial > Plant litter >...
GCTCTTTTTAGTTTTTTTTATTAGATTTTTAAAATATAGAGTATCCAAAAACCAATGCAAAAGATTGGTATTTAGATGTCCATTCCAGATAGTTGCCTAAAACATTTTTAAGGTTAGTTCTTGCTTCGATACTATATTTTTTCTTATAATTATAACCTAAACCCAATGCAAAACTATTATTAGGTGTAATTTCTAATTCGGTAATATTATCATAATAATTAGCAACAACTTTAGAATTAGAGGAAACATGTTCTATAACATATTGAGCATTTATAAAAAGCTTAGAATCATTATTCAAGAACATATAATGTCTAAATCCAGTAGCAAACTCGATATAGTTGTAATCTGCAGTAAAATCTCTTTTGCGGCCACTAGGATTTACGGTTGTACTTTCAGCTTTATAAGAAGAATAAGTAGGCTCAAAAATAAAAGACCATTTGTTCTTATTAAAAGGGAATATAAATTCAGCTTCTAAACCTATTCTAAAACCTATTTTATTCGTAAAATCTGCATATCTATTATTATTTGGACCATAATTATCGTTTAGTTTACTTGATACAGACAAACTAGAACTTGTTATTCCAGGTCTGATCGTTAGATTAAAAAAATCACGGTCTTTTTTCTCTTTAACTTTATAGTCGACAAATTCAGAATTATTACATTGATTGTATTTTATGAAGAATTTGATTAACCTGTTTTTCTTATAACTAAGGTTTTCAACTTCATTGATAGCAATGTTATCACATTTTAATCCCATCCATAACTGTTGCTTATATTGATTGTTTTCAGCAACTTGAGCTTCTGTAATTTTGTATGATTTATGAATAAGTTGTGTAACAGGCAAAGAGTCTATTTTAAAAAAGTAACGCGTTAAGTTGTCATTATTGTATTCTAATAAAGTAGCTTTTCCTTCTATTAAAACTTTTAGCAGTAAATCTTCACTTTTGAATATTGGATTTTTATCATATCCCATTTCGCTTAAAATTCTGCTCGATCGATCAATATCTACGGTGTGTTTTTCATACTTTGATTCATTGTCTATTCCAAATGATTTCAATTGTGAAATATTGATTTTGATGGGCTGATCTTGTTCATCCAGTTTGTATTCAAGATCTGTTGGGTTATTTAACCAATCTAAATTTTTAATTAAGCAATCAGTTTTTTTATTGTTGTTGTCAATAAAATATCCTTTTTGAAATGTAATTTGCGAATAGGAGTGGATACTAAATAAAAGAAAAAGGCATGCAAGTAGTTTTGTATTCATTAGTTTTGGTTGTATTTATTTTCTGTAAATTGTGGCAAATATAGGTATACATTCTACATAAAGAAACACATTTCAATTGTATTTAGGCTAATAATCTGCTTTGCTTAATTCATATTCAAAATGTGGTAAATCGGCACCATTGCTTGTAACCATCATTTCTTTTGTTTTAACAGCTCCTAATTTAGCAACTGCTTTTTGCGAACGAATATTTTCGGCACCGATATGAAATACTACTGTATTTACATGTTTAAAAGCATAATCAATCAATAACTTTTTATTCGATTTATTGTGTAAGCCGCCCCAGAATTTACGTCCGATAAAAGTAAACCCGATTGCAATACTTGATTTCTCTGCGTTGTAGTCATAATAGCGCGTGTTGCCCACAATTTCATTAGTGTTTTTATCTAAAATTAGAAAAGAACTTTGCGAATTAATTGCTGCATCAAAAAAAGATCGGAATACTTCAATTTTATATCTGTCTTTCATAGGATGCTGTTCCCAAATTAAAGGATCTGAGGCTACTTCATAAAGGGCGTCAAAATGGCTTTCTTCTAATGGAATTAATTTGGTAATGTTGTCTTCTAAAACTTCAGGCTGTAAATTAAAATTGGATGCGTTCATTGTGTTTTTTTTTATATTTTTTGGTCTAAAAGTGAAAGTTGTGGAGTTAATTTACTCCCTTCCACCATTGTTGAAATATTTGATTTTCATTTTTAAGTTCTACTAATTCCCCAATCATTGGTGTAATTAGCGGAATCGGATTTTCTGAATTTGAGTTCAATTCTGTAACTCTAATCAAAGGCTCATCCCATGCATGCAGTGACAATGGGAATTTTGAAGAATGAACTGGAAAAGCGCGTTTTGTATTTAAATCTATCATGGCTTTGACTACATCTTCGGGTAAATTATGAATGTATCTCCATGCCGGATTATATTGCCCGTTATCAATAAGTGCAATGTCAAAAGGACCAAATTTAGCGCCTATTTCTGCAAAATGCGTATCATATCCGCTGTCACCTCCCAAATACATTTTAAAATCTTTGGTAGCAAGAACATAAGAAGTCCAAAGCGTATTGCAACGTTTAATGCTTCTACCTGAAAAATGCCTTGATGGAGCTGTGTAAAGCGTTAAATTCTCATCAAGTTCTATCTTTTCGTTCCAATCTTTTTCGATGATAATTTCATTCGGGAATTTCCAGAATTCAAAATGAGAACCAACACCAAGCGAGCAGATTACTTTTTTGATTTTTGGCTTTAAATCCATGATTGTTTTATAATCCAAATGATCGTAATGATCGTGTGTGATTACTAAATAATCTATTTCCGGAAAATCAGCTGCAGTGTAAATGTCAGTTCCTTTAAAAGCTTTAGTAGTTCCGTAAATGGGAGAGGCATTTCCGCTAAAAACAGGATCAATAAGGAATCGTTTTCCTTCTAGCTGAATAAAATAAGACGAATGTCCAAACCATACCAAAATGTCCTGATCAATAGAAAGTTCCAGTAAATTGGTTTTTTGAGTAGGAATACTATCCGTTGGAATTTTTCTTTTGACTTTTTTAAAGAAAAAATCAGAAAGTACAGTCGAATAACTATAACCCTCAGCTAGTTCAGGTGTATAACTAATATTCTCGAATTTCCCGTTTTTATAATTTGGTGATTTTTGCATCATTGCAAGTCTTTCACCATCGGGTGCTTTGCCGTATCTAGGATGTTGAAAAACCAGAAGTAGAAGAACAAAAACTAAAATAAGAAGTGTAATAATCATGATGCTGCTAATTTGAAGGGTATAATTGTTGTATTTCCTGAACTGAAACAGAAATCATTTTTTTGAGAATTTCAATGTCAATATCGGCTACTTTTTTGATGTAAATACAGCCTTTTCCAGCCATGTATTTTCCAAAACGAGAAAGTAAATCTTCTTTATTCTCAAATGATGGGTATAAGTATAGCGAAATTGCTTCTTTTCTTGGCGAGAACGCAACGAGTGGAGCATCGCCTTCATGTCCGCTGGTATATTTGTAATGATAACTTCCAAAACCAATAATCGATGTACCCCACATTTTGGGTTCAAAACGGGTTTGTTTTTTCATGATTTCGATCAGTTCAAAAGAATCTTTTCTTTTAACGTCGTTCTCAACAGTATTCACAAAATGAGTAACACTGCTATCGGTTTCGATTGTCTTATTTTTTGCCATTAGATTTTACGTAATAATGCACTTTTTAGTAAAATGTTTTTGATTTTAAATTCAGAAGCATAAAACAAATCAGGATTATCAGGCATTAGATTTTCCATCGCAATCAAGCTAACATCGCTTTCAGGAAAATATATGTTTACAGACGAAAATCCGTCGCCTAAACCCGTGTGTCCTATGTATTTTACAGCTTCTTTTTCGATGATGCGTATCGCGTAACCATAACCTTCTTTTTCTTTCCCAAAGAAATTATGCTGCGATAAAATAGTATAGCGAAGCATCAACTGATATGTTTCTGGTTTAATGATTTTTCCTTTGTGGAGATTATTGTTCCATATAGCCAAGTCATCTACCGTAGATAAAACACCAACCGCACCAAGGTTATCAGGGTTAATCATAGAATTTGTTACAGGTTTGTAAACATTGTTTTCAATAGAATAACCCGTTACTAACTTCGGAAACTGATCTTTAACATATACGTTTGTGTTTTTCATCTTTAATTTTTTGAAAAGAGCATTTGCCAGATCTGAATAGCTTTTTCCTGAAGTACCTTCTACAATTTTACCTAATAAGCTAAAATTTAGATTTCCGTATTTATAATCACTTCCAGGTTTAAAAAGCAATGGTTTATCTAATGCGATTATTCCGTGCGTATGATTTAGTAATTGATGCACCGTAACTGAATCTGCCCAGGTTTGAGTAAGTTGAGGAAGGTATTTTTTTATTGGTGCATTCACATCTATTTTGCCTTGCTCCACTTCAAGTAAAACTAATACAGCAGTAATTAGCTTGCCATTTGACATAATCTCAAATTGACTGTCTTGCTGTAGAGGTTTTTTAGTCGTAAAATCAATAACTCCTTGTATCTTTTTGTATAACGTCTTTCCGTTTTGTGAAATAAGAATCGCTCCATTAAATTTTGGATTAGCTACTTTTATTAAACTGTCGATTTTTGCAGTATAATCATCCTTTTTTTGAGCATTAGAATTACAGCTTGAAAAAATAACCAATGTTAATAATAACGAAATTTTGAGGAAAGAATTCATGAAGTGTTTTGTTTTTTGCTGATTTACGGTTGATTTTTAGAAGTTCTGATTCTTAGTTTTAAAAAGGAAACTAAGTTATGAAAATTAGCGGTTTAAGGACTACAAAAAAGGACTAAAGAATTAAACATTTTCAATTCCTTAAATCAAGCAGTTTTTAGGAAGGAAGTGTAAATTTTGCAGGAAATAAAAAACCTCTTTTTATTCAAGACGTTTAAACTCGTAGGCAGTATTGTAACTCACTCCGGCTCCCATAAACAATACTGCGCCTTCATTGCATACCGCTTCGTTTATGATCAGATTGTTTTGTTTAGAAACAGCAATGCGTCTTTTGTTATTCTGACAACCACCAAATAGATAAGGGATTCCGTTGCATTCCAAAAATTTATTATCCAGATAAAACATTCCGTCCTTTTTGAGTTCGCCTTTAATTTGTTGTTTCTTAACGCTCTGATTATTTTTAAATAATTCGAGATTCAGCGTATTGTTGTCGGTTAGAATTAACTCTAAATGGTAGAAGTGAAGACCATTTAGTGTAGAATCCAGATCAGTAAATTTTACAATTTCATTGGTCATGTAATTGTATGAGTTGATGTATTTCTTTAAGCTCTCTAAATTAGAATGCTCCTTTTTTTTGTCAAACTTTTTTATGGGAAAGAAACTATACTTTCCGTTAAGAGAAAGTATAGTTTCCGGATTCATTTTGTTATAATCGTTTTTAAATGTTTTATTTGAAAACGAGGCACAATTTAATAGAAAAATGGAAACCAGTAAAACCGCAAATATTCTCAATGTTGTAGCCATGCTTGATTTTTTTTCTATAAATGATTAGTTTTTAATGCGTTGAGATTAATTTAATACCTACAAGGTTTTGAAAACCTTGCAGGACGAGCAGTGTAAATACCCCTTGAAATTAATTATTTAATACTAGTTTCTATGTTCTTTTGTTTCGTAAATAAAAATTAATACGTTATAAATTTGGTGCCATTTCCTGCAAGGTTTTCAAAACCTTGTAGGTGTTATTGAGCTTTCTATTGTGCTTAAAAGCTTTACTTTCTGGTAAGATCAGTAATGAGCAAAGGATTATTTTCTTTCAGTTTATTTACCAGTTCCTCAGCTGTTTCCGGATTTTCTTTTAAAGCTTCAAATTCCGCAGTTGTTATTCCTACGACTTGCAGGAAAGTAACTTCACCGTGTGGTGTTTGTATTTTTTCGATTTCAGGATCAGCAACAAATAACAATGCTGTAATTTCGGTTTCGGTATCAAGTCTTATAGGTCCGTTCGCTGGCATGTAATGCAGTTCTTCGAACCAGTTTCCGCTGCTAAAAACATATTTTGCGATGTTTTGTAAAAGTGGAATTACCCAAGTTGGTGTTTCATTATCTTCAGAAAATGGTTTTAATCTGAAGGTAAGTTCAAATCCCCATTTGCTAAACTCACCGTCTACTTTTTCTTCGTCATAATACAGTTCCGAAAAGCCGTACGTAACATAATGAAAATGATTTGTTTGTTTTGTACTTTCATAAATACTTATACCATCCAGCGGATCTGACCCGCCGAGCATGTAATGTATTGGAGGGGCAAAGTGTTTAGGCTCCTGATTAGGATATAGACGATCAAATTCTTTATCGATGGATAACCAGCCAACGGCATCGTCTTCTGAAAATTGTTTCTTATATTCTTCTAATGTCATATACAAGTTTTTTAGGATTAAAAACTATGATACAAGATAGAGATTTCGTCGGAAAAATTAAATTTTATTTTGCTTCCAGTTTTTGCATTATTTGGGTTACAGAATCTTCCATGCCTTTATAATAGTTTCCTTTTTTAAATTCGGGAACGGTATAATTAGAAATAATTTCGGTGGTTTGACTATCGTCTAGTTTGTATTTGATAAACGACGAACCCAAAACCTGAATTTGCCTCATTTGTTTGCTTACAACAATTAAAACGGAAGGTTCGGTTTTTAAATCAGTAGTCAGATATTTGTCTAAAGCCTGAGAGTATTCAGAAAAATTTACGTACGAACCTGCTGAAGAAGTGGTTACGATAATGATTTTGTATAATGCCTTTTTTTCGAATGATTTTAAAGTCGTATTTAAAGTCGTGATTTGAGTTGGAGTAAGTATTTTCTCAAAGTCATTTACGTAATCGTACGCTTTTGCAAAATCTTTGTTTATTTCTGATTTAGCTGTAACGTCTTTTTTTGTTTGAGAATAAATGCAATTAATTGATAACAAAGCAATTGTAATAATTAAGAAGCTCTTTTTCATTGTATACTCAGGATAAGATTTGGTACCGCGAAAATACCGCTTTATTATTATAAATTATAATGTATTGGTATACTAAAAAGTTAATCTTTTGCAATTTTTAAATGCTATAACAAAAGTCATATTTGTTGTTAAGTTTGTTTAAGGAAAAAAGAAAAAAAAATCCGATGTGTTCTCACAAATCGGATTTAAATAATGTTATAAAAGCGTAAGCAGGTGTTCCCATTTTAAGCTTTCAGCAAAATCTCTTGCTGTTTTGTTGGCATGTGTTTTTGCATTCTTGTCTGCTCCTAAGTCTAATAATACCTTAACAATGGTACTATTTCCTGCAATGGCTTCACGATGCAAAAAAGTATATCCAAATTCATCCTCACCATTTAGTTCATTTGGATTTTCTTTTATAAAATTAGCCAAACTGTCTTTCATATTAATGCTCATTGGATGTTCCGTAAGATTTTCTGGTTTTTCTTTTTGCTCGTAAGCAACCAGAATATCATTATAATCTCCAAAATCCAGTCCCCAGGCATCATCGTGTTCTTGTCTTTCAGTTTCGGTCATTTCAGATCGCATTGCCTGAATTGTAAAACCTCCGTATGTTTTATCCTGAGTTGCGAACAACCAATCGCTGATCTGGTTGATCGGAATTTCAACGTAGTCACCATTACTTACATTGGTAAGATCATTTGGATCGTTGACCAAAATTCCTTTGATTTTTTCGCCATCAAAGTTGATCTCGTTAATCCACATGTGCTCCACAATTGTTTCGCCCTCAATGTCTTGTGTAAAGGCTAGTTTTACGCAGGCAACGTCAAGTGCGGGAATAATGCGTCGGTATTCCCAGGATAATTCTCTCCAGAAATATTTAAATGTTTCTTGTGCTTTCTCGAAGGCGTTAATCATATTTTGACTTTCTCCGTCTGCAAAGAATATTGGTGTGTTTTCCATTAGGTATTATTTTAAAAGTATTATTTTTTAAATAGTTCTGAGTAATTTTAAACGAATAAAAAACCGATTTGTTTTTTGCAAATCGGTCTTTTTATACTCAAAACAAAGTAAGATTAGAAATTTACATCGTCTGCAATATTTCCGCCTTGTTCCGCTGCAAATTTAGCAGCATATTCTTTTTGTTTTCCTTGTTGATAATCATGAAAGTGGTGAATGTCGTCTGAACTCCAGTTTTGATTTTGCTCTGTCATCCATTGCATTGCTGCAGATTGAAAATCGGCAAGGTTAATCCCGAAGTTTTCCAGAATCCATTGTGCACCGTCAATTCCGTATTCGTAAGCTGCTTGTCTCGCTCCTGCAAGTTCTTCGTAGAAATAACGGTCTGTTCTGATTTTTTCAAGATTTGCCGCTCCTTCTTCTGAAATCTCAGCGTTTACATTTTCTAATTGAGGAAGAGTTACATTTTCAGCGAAATATTGTCCAAATAAAGTAGTCACAGTAAACGAAGTATCTTGTGCCATACGTTGTGGCCAAATAGTATTTAATTCTTCCCAAACTGCAGGTTCGATACCCATCGCTTTACAAACTTCAAGGTAATCTACTCCGGCACTGATTTTAAGAGTCATTGCAGTATAAGCTCTTAAATCGATACCATGTACCGGCTCAAGAAACGGATTGCCATCAGCAACTTTTACAAAACCTGAGGTTTGAACTCCAGTGTATTTTAATGAATTAGCGTGCTCAAATCGAATCATTTGATCGGAGTCGCAGTTATTCCATTCTGTGTAAACTTCTCTTCTGTAATTAAAGTAAATGTTTTGAATGTCTTTTTCGTCAAGATCTTCACCGCTTTCGCGTTCGTCTGCGATCCAGGCTTCAGCTCTTTCAGTAACTTCAGCGTCAAAATCTTCGACGTCGTAATGAGTTCCGTGCAACGTTTCAGGATCGTATTCTACTTCTTGATACTCATTGTCGTAATTATCATTTGAAGCTTGTGCTTGTTCGTGATTTTGATTTTCTTGTTTATCGTCTCCAGCTAGAGATCCAAAAAGGTTTTTAAACATTGTTCTGTCTTTTGGGGTTAATATATAATTTATTGTGTAATTTGATTTTGATACATTTTTTCGTTGTGTTCCTTTAAATCTGGGGTAATTTTATTCCATTCGTCATACATGGCTCTCAAATAAACCTGACGTAATTTTGGAGCATTTTTAATAGCAAATTTCCTTTGTTCATCAAGATCATTCATTTTAGACTGGATTTCGCTGAGCACTTTTTTGTCTGATTGGTGAATTTTGCTCAGACTTAATTCATGACGCTGCAGGTACAATGTGTGTTCTTTGCCACTTTCGGTTTCAAATTCCTGGTACAAATGCGCCGTTCTTTGTTCAGCTAAATCTCGGGCAATATTTTGCAGATTTCTACTTAATGTACTTGGTGCAAATGTGTTTTGTGTTTGGCAATACTGACAGGTAATATAGGTTTCGATCAAAAAGATTTTTTCGATTAGAATGCCGGCACCGCATTGTGTACAATGAAATTTATCTTTAATAGTTTCGTATTCGTCCAGTATTTTTTGATATTCGATTTCGAGATCACGTTGTTTCGTTTTCTCGATTTGGTTTCTCCAATAATCATATTTATTTTCAAAATCCTGATACCGATCAGAACAGCGGTTTCTAAAATCAGAAACTACATTGTGATGTTTGCTTAAAACAGAAATCTGCGAATTGTAATCGTAGTATACATTAAGTATTTTTTCTTGGTAAGTCTCTCTGGCTTTTTCGCGGATATTTGACAATTGACCATTTACCCCCGAATACACGTTATGAAATGTTCTTTTGTATAGATCTTCATCCGTTTGCAAAATTTCTTTTAATTCGGGAATAGCGGCATTGGCAAACTCTTTCATTTTTGCTTCTAATTTTTCTAAAAAAGTAAACCATCGTTCTTGCGATTCCTGAAGTTCAGCGTACCATTCCGGAGTGGTTTCGTCTTCTTTTTGTTTTTTAAATAATCCGAACACTATTTTTATATTTAAATTGAATTGTCTTCTTTTTTAATGTAAACACCATCAGTAAGTTTGATGGTCAGGAACTCAAATCCGCAATAGGCGCAATTGGTTATACCATCTTTTTTGGCTCTTCCGGCACCACAATTAGGGCAGTCTCTTGTATTGAGTTGTGCTTCGTTTGTTTCGAAGTCGCCACCGTAATTGGTTTGGTTTTGGGCTCTTTGTTTTAGTTTGTCTAAAAACGAATTGACTTTTTTTTCTTCCATTACAATTGGCTTAATAATTCGATTTCATTATTTATAAAGAATAAAAATAAGAATTTTAAAATGAGGAGAATATTTTTTTATGTCAAGTTTTTAACAAATTTTTATTTGGTAGTATCTTCTTTATAAATGGATTGAAATACTTTGTAATTGGATATTGCCTATTTGAGGTTGTTTTTATTAACAATGGATTCCTTGTTAAGTGTTTTTTTGATTTCCTGCAAGGTTTCCAAAACCTTGTAGGTATAAATAAGGCGTCGGTTTGAATATCAAAGACGACCTACAAGGTTTTGGAAACCTTGCAGGACTGAGAACCGACTAATGCGTAGATTGGATTTTTGTTCTGGAGTTTCTACTGGACCACAGGGCGATTCTTGTGCTAGTAAAGGACTAATTTATGTGAAATATTTTTCAATATTTCGCTATCGGGTATTTTATACAAAGTTCCGTAGGAACGATACATTTTGTAGCAACGGATTTTAATCCGTTGATTAAATAACGACAGTAGCTAAAGTTCCATAGGAACGATCTATTTTGACCAGCCTTGCCTAAGAATATGCATAAAATATCGGCCGATCCTATGGATCTTTTTTTCTATTCTGTACGATAAAACCGGATTATAATCCGGTTCTACAATATTAGCCGAGCCTATGGCTCTTTACAGACAAAGCCTAATAAAAACAAGTCAAATACCTACAAGGTTTTGGAAACCTTGCAGGAGAAATATCTTTAACTGGTTTAGCGTGAAGGATGGGAGCGGCATCCTTTTGTGGCGGGGTTCGCCATAAAAGATACAGCGGACAGCCTGACCCGGAGGGACACGCCATAGTAACTGGAATGAATAAAAAAATCCGATCTGTTTTCACAAATCGGATTCTTTAAATTGAAAATTATATATAACCGTAAAACGGTCTATTTTTACAAGTGAATTACTTCGCCGTAAGCATCTGCTACAGCTTCCATAACTGCCTCGCTCATTGTTGGGTGAGGGTGGATAGATTTAAGGATTTCATGACCTGTAGTTTCAAGTTTACGAGCTACAACTGCCTCAGCAATCATATCTGTAACACCAGCACCAATCATGTGGCATCCTAACCATTCTCCGTATTTAGCATCGAAAATTACTTTTACGAATCCATCAGCAGCACCGGCAGCTTTTGCTTTTCCTGAAGCTGAGAATGGGAATTTTCCAATTTTTAATTCGTATCCTTTTTCTTTTGCTTGTTTTTCTGTCAAACCTACTGAAGCGATTTCTGGAGTTGCGTAAGTACAACCAGGAACGTTTCCGTAATCGATTGGGTCTACGTGTAAACCTGCAATTTTTTCTACACAGTTGATTCCTTCTGCAGAAGCTACGTGAGCTAAAGCCTGACCTGGAGTAACGTCTCCAATTGCGTAATATCCTGGAATGTTTGTTTGGTTGTAAGCGTTTACTAAGATTTTATCTCTGTCTACAGCGATACCAACTTCTTCAAGTCCTATGTTTTCGATGTTTGTTTTGATTCCAACTGCAGAAAGTACAATATCAGCTTCAAGAATTTCTTCTCCTTTTGCTGTTTTTACAGTTGCTTTTACGCCTGTTCCGGTAGTATCAATTTTCTCTACAGAAGAGTTTGTCATGATTTTAACTCCTGCTTTTTTCATAGAACGTTCCATTTGTTTAGAAATGTCTTCGTCTTCAACAGGAACGATGTTTGGCATAAATTCTACAATGGTAACTTCTGTTCCCATTGAGTTATAGAAATGAGCAAATTCTACTCCAATTGCACCAGAACCTACAATAATCATAGATTTTGGTTGTGTTGTTAATGTCATTGCCTGACGGTATCCAATTACTTTTTGTCCGTCTTGTGGTAAGTTTGGTAATTCGCGAGAACGTGCTCCTGTAGCAATTATGATGTGATCTGCGCTATATTCTGTTACTTTATTGTCTTTGTCTGTAACGTCAAGTTTTTTTCCTGGTTTTAGTTTTCCAAAACCTTCAATAACGTCAATTTTGTTTTTTTTCATTAAGAATTGAACTCCTTTGCTCATTCCATCAGCCACACCACGGCTACGTTGTACTACTGCTGGGAAATCTTTATCAAACTCAGAAACTTTCAATCCATAATCAGAAGCGTGCTTTAAATAATCAAAAACCTGAGCTGATTTTAATAATGCTTTTGTTGGGATACATCCCCAGTTTAAGCAAACACCACCTAAATTTTCTTTTTCAACTACAGCTACTTTAAAGCCTAATTGAGATGCTCTAATCGCAGTAACATATCCGCCAGGACCACTTCCTAAAACAATAACGTCGTATTTCATTTTTTTTGTTTTTAGTATTTATTACCGAAAATGAAGTTCATAAGTCCGAAGATCATTTTCTCGTTTTTCTTTGTGATGCGAATTTAAGGATTTATTTTAAAAAACGCTTTAAAAAAAAGTTGAAAGTCGTTAAAGTCATGAAGTCAAAAGTCAAAAGTCGAAAGTCAAAAGTCGAAAGTCGAAAGATTGAAAGATTGAAAGTCTTAAAGTTAAAAACGAAATCCAGAACCTTTATTTTTAAAAGTGCTGGATTTCGTTAAGTCTTTTTAGTTTTAAAGTTTTTTTAGTCTAAAGTCAGAAAGTCAAAAGTTAGAAAGTTGAAAATCTAAAATCTAAAATCTGCATTCTAAAATCTAAAATCTAAAATCTAAATTTTAATATGTCCCCAGTTTTCGCCGCTGGCAATTCGTCTTATTTGCATTTCGCTTACTCCAAATTGTTTGGCGATCATTTTTAGACGTGTTTTTTGTTCCGGTCGGGCTAAGATCTTTTTGATTAGCATGACTTTGGTGGTCGTTAGTTTTCTGCCGTCAGATTTTAGGTTGTGTTCGATTAGATTTTTTTTGGCTTGAATTACATGGGGACTTTTACGGCTGTGCGCCATCATTTCGGCTTTTGTAGCCCAACGTAAATTGTTGACATCATCATTACTGCGGTTGTAATCCAGATGCAATACATATGTTTGCTCTTCGGATTCTTTCGGGATAAAATATTGCGCTACCAATTTGTATAAAAAAAGATATTTATTTACAATTTTGTCGTCTTTCTTAACCTTAAATCTGAAGGTTGGATATCCGTCGCTTAAACCTCCTTTGAGGATTCTTCCGTTTTCTATTTTGTCAGAAAAACTAATTAAACGGCCGCGGTTTGAAATGGCATATTTAAGTTGTAATGATGCGTTAATTTCTAATTCTTTAAACACTTCGTTAGGATAAAATCTATTTTTAAGCATTGTTCTTTTACATTTGATTTATATTCTTATTATATTCTCAAATATAAAAAATTCAAAATCGACTTTTCTTAATATGCTGGTGTTGAGCGCAAGTTTTATGATTCTTATAACGGTATTTTAACTTTTTTAAGATTTTATTTGGTATTTAAAATGTCGCTTTTCGTCGTAAATCCATTAAAAAATTAAAAAAGTAAAAATAGAAAAGGCTCAATTTTATAAAAAAATGAGCCTTTGACTTGTGATTTAGCTAAAAAACTAATTCGCTACTGAAAATTGTGAATCGTATAAGTTTTTGTAATATCCATCTGTTTTGGTAAGCAATTCATGATGTGTACCTTGTTCTACTATTAAACCTTTATCCATGACAACAATTTTGTCGGCATTTACTATCGTAGCCAATCGATGCGCTATGATAATAGAGGTTCTTCCTTTTGTAATCGTTTCTGTAGCACGCTGAATAAGTTCTTCTGAATAGGTATCTATTGATGATGTGGCTTCGTCTAATATTAGAATACTCGGATTGCTAACATAAGAACGCAAAAACGCTATTAACTGTCGCTGTCCTGACGAAAGCATTACACCGCGTTCCTTAACATCAAAATCATAATCATCCGGTAAACTCATGATAAAATCATGTACACCGATTATTTTAGCTGCATTTATAACACGATCGCGCGTGATTTCGGGATTGTGCAAAGTAATATTGTTGTAAATCGTGTCAGCAAATAAAAAGACGTCCTGTAGTACGACAGCAATTTGTTTTCGTAAAGATGCCAAAGTATAGTTTTCGATATTCTGACCATCTATATAAATAGTTCCACTGTTAATTTCGTAAAAGCGATTTAATAAATTAATAATGGTCGATTTTCCTGCTCCGGTAGATCCTACAATGGCAATGGTTTGTCCGGCAGAAACAGATAAATCAATTCCCTTGATAACTTCTTCTTCCGGAATGTAGCTAAAATGAATGTCTTTGAATTCGATGCTCCCATTAAAAACAGGGGCTTCAATCGTTCCGGTGTCCTGAATGTGGTCTTGCGTATCAATAATATCAAAAACACGATTGGCAGCAATCATTCCTAATTGCATCTCATTGAATTTATCTGCAATCTGACGAAGCGGATTAAACAACATTCCAATAAACATGGTATAGGAAAACAAATCTCCAAACGTAGTAAAGTGATTTCCGCCTAAGATTTTAAATCCGCCATAAACGACTACTAATCCTAAAGTAATTGAGGATATAATATCCGCAATTGGAAAAAAGATAGAGTTGTATAAAATCGTTTTTATCCACGCAACGCGGTGCTTGTCGTTGATCTTTTTGAAGTTTTCTGCTTCAATTTTCTCTCTGTTAAAGAGCTGAACGATCTTCATTCCGGTAACACGCTCCTGTACAAAGGAGTTCATGTTAGCGATTTGTGTACGAACTTCCTCGAATGCGACCTGCATTTTGCGCTGAAATATTCGGGTAATAAAAACCAAAATTGGCATGGCAACAACGACAATCCAGGTTAATTCCCAGTTCATATAAAACATAAAGATAAGCACGACAAGCATTTTCATCAGGTCGCTTATAATCATAAATAAACCCTGGCTAAATATTCTGGCAATAGACTCAATGTCTGAAACGGATCTTGTTACCAATTGGCCTACTGGAACCAAGTCAAAATATTTCATTCTAAAACTCAGGATATGCTTAAAAAGCTTTGTACGTATATCTTTTACAATATCTTGTCCGAGCCAGTTTGCCCAGTAAACAAAATAAAATTGTGAAAATACTTCCATTAAAAGGACTACTCCCATCAGGATAATATACATCAACAAACCATGTTTATCATGTGTCGTAATGTAACCATCGACGGTTTGCTTTAGTAAATAGGGGCGAAGTGCTGCAAAAACAGATAAAGACACAGCGAACAAAATAACGCCATAATAACGCCATTTATAAGGTTTGGTATATTTTAAGATTCGTTTGAATAATCCGGTATCAAATGCTTTTGCTTTCATTTCTTTTTTTGCTTTAAGCTTTAAGCTGTAGGCTTTAGGCTTTTTTTATGTTGCTTTTTATTTCGCTATAAGCTATAGGCAATAGGCTTAAAGCCTAAAGCCTACAGCGTTACAAATAGTCGTAATCTATTTCAGTTAAATACAATCCATGTGCGGGAACTGAAAATCCTGCTTTTTCTCTGTTTTTGCTGGCAATTATTAGCTCAACATCTTTAAGCGTAATTTTATGCATACCAACATTTATTAATGTGCCTACAATAGCACGAACCATGTTTCTTAAAAAACGATTCGCCGAGATTGTAAAAATCAGTTTGTTGTTTTCTGTTTTCCAATGCGCCTGATAAATGGTGCAGTCAAAAGTGTTAACATCTGTGTTTACTTTAGAGAAACACTGAAAATCGGTGTGATTCAATAAAATTTTTGCAGCATCATTCATTAAAGCTACATCCAGATTTTGATTAAAATACCAGCTTAATTCTTCTAAAAATGGGTTTTTAACCGTATTGATGTGGTACTCATACGTTCGTTTAGTAGCATCAAATCTGCAATGTGCATCTTCGTGAACCCGAAAGATATTAAAAATGGCTATGTCCTTTGGAAGATAAGAGTTTAGTTTGTGTATTAAAACAGCAGCATCAATCTCTTTTTCATAATCAAAATGAGCATACATTTCCTGCGCATGAACACCCGTGTCTGTTCTTCCGGCTCCCATCGCATTTATCGGAGAATTTAATAAAACCGAAAGTGCTTTGTTTAAGGTTTCCTGAACAGATGATGCGTTAGGCTGAAATTGCCAGCCATGATAATGCGTTCCGTTATAAGCGAATTGAATAAAATATCTCATTTTAAGGGACAGAGGTTTTTTTAAAAGGTCCTGAGTTTCTGAAGTACAAAGGTACAAAGTTTTCTTCAATATGGGGTTAAGACACTAAGTTGTTAAGGGTGTGTAAGTTTTGTTTTTTAAATTATTGCTGTTACAGATTAATGATTCTTTAGAGTGCTTCGCTACAGAAAACCTTTGTACCTTTGCAGCTTTGAACCTTTTTTAGCCTTTTGAATGAAAAAAATTCTTCTCCTTTCTGATACGCACAGTCACATCGATGATACTATTCTAAAATATGTTGCACAAGCTGATGAAGTTTGGCACGCAGGCGATATTGGAGATTTGAATGTTACCGATACTATAAAAAAGCTAAAACCTTTGCGTTGTGTATATGGAAATATTGATGATGCAAAAGCCAGATTAGAATTTCCGCTTCATAACCGATTTTTGTGCGAAGACGTTTCGGTTTGGATTACACACATTGGGGGATATCCCGGAAAATACAATCCCAATATAAAAGAAGAAATGGCTTTGAATCCTCCAAAGTTGTTTATTTGTGGGCATTCGCATATTTTGAAAGTTATTTACG
>Ga0247817_10000817_pt1 | contig 16657 bp, 16 predicted proteins | sample UWRJL212509R1_FD_178010 | JGI IMG/M metagenome (GOLD analysis project Ga0247817, IMG submission 178010) | Plant litter microbial communities from Arlington Agricultural Research Station in Wisconsin, United States - UWRJ-L212-509R-1 | ecosystem: Environmental > Terrestrial > Plant litter >...
TGATCGGTGCCGTCGCGGATGCCAGCGGCCTGTCGCGTAGTGATGCGACCAAGGCAGTGGAAGGCGTGTTCGACACGATCACCCACTCTTTGTCGAAGGGGGACGAAGTGCGTTTGGTGGGCTTCGGCACCTTCTCGGTTTCGAAGCGTAAGGCCTCGATCGGCCGCAACCCGCGCACCAGCGAACCGATGCAGATCAAAGCGTCCACCCAGCCCAAGTTCAAAGCGGGCAAGGGTTTGAAAGACGCAGTGAACTGATCAGCACATCGGTGAGCGATTAAAGGGCCGTCTCCAGATTGGAGGCGGCCCTTCGCCTTTTGGGTCAGGTGCGCGTGGCGATGGCGTAAAGCGCAATCGCGGCGGCATTCGAAACATTTAGGCTTTCCATCGCCGAACTGATCGGCAGGCGCGCAAGTGCATCGCAATGAGCCGCCACATTGGCACGCATGCCTTCACCTTCGGCGCCGAGCACCAGTGCCACAGGGCCCGTCGGCAGCGCTTCGCCCAGCGTCGCTTCCGCTTCACCGGTCAGTCCGATGCGCCAATATCCGGCCTCGGCCAAATCCTCTAGCGCGCGGCTAAGGTTCACTACCCGGACCCACGGCACGATTTCCAACGCGCCCGATGCAGCCTTGCCCAACACGCCGCCTTCAGACGGGGCATGACGGTCCTGCGTAATAATCGCGGCGGCATTGAAGGCCGCAGCGGAGCGCAAAATTGCGCCGACATTGTGCGGATCAGTGACCGAATCGAGCACGATGATCGGGCGGTTCGCCTCGCCGGTCATCACGTCTTCGATGAACAGGTCGTCGAGCGGATCGCATTCCAGCACCAACCCCTGATGCGGCGCATCGCGCGATACCAACCGGGCAAGATCTTCCGGCCCTGCCAGTTCGAGCGGGAAATCGGCCGGCAAGTCACCGTCGAGCGTTTCCACGCCTTCATGTGTCGCCCACAACTTGCGGAACTGCCGATCAGGATTACGCAGCGCGGCTTCCACTGCGTGCCGGCCCCATAGGCGCACCGCGCCCTTGGAACCCCGGCCGGAACCGCGCCCGCCCTGCATCCGCCCAGCGCGCCCGCGCAGTGCCTTTTTGTCGCCTTGCTTAGCCATCGTCTATCCTGTTTCGAGCCGCCCTGCTGCCAGCGCCGCCAATATCAACCGCGCCCCTGCCAGCCCAGCCATTGACAGGCAAGCGGTGCTTCGCCATTGGGGCGCCTCTCGGCTGAAGGCCCCCTCTCGAAAGGGGCTTTTTGCAAGAGCGGCAACAGCCGTTTTTCAGGGCAACTGTGTGGACAGGTGGCCGAGTGGTTAAAGGCAGCAGACTGTAAATCTGCCCGTGCAAGCGTACGCTGGTTCGAATCCAGCCCTGTCCACCACAGGCCCTCCTCGATCGATACCGCCGGGTGATTCAGATTGCTTTGGGTTATGCAATGCCCGGTTGCGGGCATTGCGCGGGTTGAGCCTGGCGTCCGTAGTCCCTAGGTAACGCGGATGGCAGGTGAACTCAGAGACAATCGTGGCCGGGGCGAAGCCGAATGGCGCTTTCCGGCAATCCATCCCGAGGGACGCAAGTTTGGCGCAATTGCAGTGGCGATCGCGCTGCTGGTGTTGTTGGTATTCGATTGGGAAATCCTGGGCTGGCCATTGCTCGCGCTTTCCGCAGGCGTGTTTGCGTTTTTTCGCGATCCGGAACGGGTAGTGCCGCTGGGCGACAAGCTGATCGTTTCGCCTGCTGACGGTTTGGTGTCGCTGATTATGCAGGTGCCGCCGCCGCCGGAATTGCAGGGCAGCACGGAACAGGGCGGGGCTGGCCTCAGCGCTGAACCAGTGACGCGGGTGTCGATTTTCATGTCGGTGTTCGATGTGCATATCAACCGCGCTCCCGTGGGGGGATCGGTGAAGCGCGTGGTGTATATCCCCGGCAAATTCATGAACGCCGATCTCGACAAGGCGAGCGAAGAGAATGAACGGCAGCATATTCTGATCGAGAAATCGGATGGCACGTCCATCGGCTTTACGCAGATTGCCGGTCTAGTGGCTCGGCGGATCATTCCGTTTGTGAAGCCGGGCGATATTGTTGCGGCGGGCCAGCGGGTCGGGCTGATCCGGTTCGGCAGCCGGGTGGATGTGTATTTGCCTGCGGGCACCGATTCGCGTGTGCTATTAGGCCAGCGGGTAATTGCGGGTGAGACTGTGCTGGCCGAAATCGGCGGGCAATACCTGATCGAAGGTGTGAGCCAGTGAACGACGACGACAATCTCGATATGGGCGGCCCGGAATCCGGCCGGGCGTGGCTTGGGCCTAAGGCGAGCGAGGGCGAGTCCGTTATGCGTTCTCCCGCCGCCAAGGGATTGTCGCTGCGGGCGGTTTTGCCCAATGCGATTACTGCAGCGGCGCTGTGTTCTGGTCTGACCGGCATTCGCTTCGCAATTGAAGGCGATTGGGAGCGGACTTTGTTCGCTATCATCCTGGCCGGGATGCTGGACGGGATCGACGGGCGGATTGCCCGCTTGCTCAAGGCGCAATCGCGGTTTGGCGCGGAGTTGGACAGTCTGGCGGATTCGCTCAGCTTCGGCATGGCGCCGGCGCTGGTGTTGTTCTTGTGGTCGCTGCAAGATTTGCCGCGCTTCGGTTGGTTGGCTGCGTTGGGCTTTGCCATTTGTTGTGCACTGCGGCTCGCGCGGTTCAATGCGCAGATCGATGTGGACGAGCAACCGCACAAGTCGGCCGGCTTTCTTACGGGTATTCCCGCACCGGTGGCCGCGGGCCTGGCATTTCTGCCGCTTTATCTGTGGTTGGCGAGCGGGTTGGAATTTTTCCGCGAGCCGTTGCTGGTGGCTGCATGGACGGTAACTATCGCCGTGCTGATGATTTCCAATCTTGCCACTCTGAGCTGGAATTCCATCCGGCCGGGCCGCGATTTTCGGATTGCCGCCATCGCGATTACGGGGCTGGCGTTTGCCGCATTGCTTACCGAACCGTGGTGGACGCTGGCGCTGATCTGCGTGATCTATCTGTTACTGATGCCACTCGGCTATATTCGTTATGGCCGTATCAAGCGCGCGCGAATTGCAGCAGCTACGCCTATGCGTAAGCCAACCGCCCTCGAAGAACTCGGGTTGTTGCCACCGTCGTCGCGCGATCAATAGAAGCCAATTCAGCGCGGATTACCTGCGCGGCGCGAAATCCACGCATGATCATTGCCGCATTCACCACTATCGCAGCGGCCGCAACGAAGCCGAAGAACAGGGAAATTACCAAGGTCAAGGTCATGCTTATTCTCCTTGCTGGAGGGGGGAACGCCTGATAATCACCTTTTGTTCCTGCGGCCTTTGTTCTCTTTCTGTTCCTACGTGTCAAGCGGAATATTTTGTCGCGGATCGCGCCGTTGTCTCCGCGGTCTAGCCTTCTTGGATTTGAGGCTGGATTTCCGTACCCACCCCAGCTAAGGCGCAGCCGCCGGGCGGGTGTTTCGAATCGCGAAGTCGCCCATCATCCCGGCAAATTCACATGGGAAGCACACATCCCGGTGCTGTCGGCTTAGCCAACAGTTCCCCGCTTCCCAGAGGTCTAACCGGAAGGAATTATTTATGGCGGGTCCTACCGTCACGATGCAGCAATTGATCGAAGCTGGAGCCCATTTCGGCCACCAGACCCACCGCTGGAACCCGCGGATGAAGCCGTATATCTTCGGCAGCCGCAACGGCGTCCACATCATCGACCTGTCGCAGACCGTGCCGCTATTTGCGCGTGCGCTCGATTTCGTGCAGGCTTCGGTCCGCAGCGGCGGCAAGGTTCTGTTCGTGGGGACCAAGCGTCAGGCGCAGGAGCCTATCGCTGAAGCAGCGCGCGCTTGCGGCCAGCACTTTGTAAACCATCGCTGGCTCGGCGGAATGCTGACCAACTGGAAGACCATTTCCGGTTCGATCCGCCGCCTCAAGGCGCTGGAAGAACAGCTTTCGGGTGACACCAGCGGCCTGACCAAGAAGGAAGTTCTTCAGCTTACCCGCGAAATGGGCAAGCTGGAAATGTCCCTCGGCGGTATCCGCGACATGGGCGGCATTCCTGCCGTGATGTTCGTGATCGATGCCAACAAGGAAGATCTGGCGATCAAGGAAGCTGGCGTGCTCGGCATTCCGGTCGTCGCGATCCTCGACACCAACGTTGATCCGAACGGTATCGCTTTCCCGATCCCGGGTAACGACGATGCGGCGCGCGCTGTGCGCCTGTATTGCGATGCGATTGCAGCCGCTGCCCGTGCGGGCAAGGGCGAAGGCGTGATCGATTCGGGCGCTGACATCGGTTCGATGGTTGCTCCACCAGCAGAAGTTGTTGCCGCTGTTGAAGCACCGGCAGAAGTTCCTGCTGAAGCACCTGCTGCGGAAGCTACCGCAGAAGCATAAGCGATTGGCGCCACCGTAAGGCGCCTGTCACATTCACAACTCAAGGCGCCGGTTCCGTAACCACGGGCCGGCGCCCGCACTACATTAAAGAGGAGCCACAAAGATGGCAGCTTTTACCGCCGCAGACGTCAAGACGCTGCGCGAAATGACCGGCGCGGGCATGATGGATGCCAAGAAGGCGCTCGAAGAAGCCAATGGCGACATCGAAGCAGCAGTTGACGGCCTGCGCGCCAAGGGCCTGTCCATTGCCCAGAAGAAATCCAGCCGCACCGCTGCTGAAGGTCTGGTCGGCGTCGCCGTTTCGGGCACACGCGGTGTTGGCGTTGAAGTGAACTCAGAAACCGATTTCGTTGCGAAGAACGAACAGTTCCAGGATTTCGTGCGCAAGACTACCGAAGTCGCGCTGGGTCTGGACGCTGACGATATCGACGCGCTCAAGGCTGCTGCTTATCCCGATGGCGGCACCGTGACCGAAAAGCTGACCGCGAACGTCGCCACCATTGGCGAAAACCAGCAGGTCCGCCGGATGAAGACCGTTTCCGTCTCCAAGGGCCTCGTCGTGCCATACATGCACAACGCTGCTGCACCGAACCTCGGCAAGATCGGCGTGCTGGTCGCGCTGGAAAGCGAAGCGGGCGCAGATGTGCTTGAACCGCTCGGCAAGCAGATCGCGATGCACATCGCGGCCGCTTTCCCGATGGCGCTCGACGCCAGCGGGCTTGATGCTGACGTGATCGAGCGTGAACGCAAGGTCGCTGCTGAAAAGGCTGCCGAAAGCGGTAAGCCTGCGGAAGTTCAAGCCAAAATGGTTGACGGCGCAATTGGCAAGTTCGCGAAGGAAAACGCTCTGCTTAGCCAGTTGTTCGTGATGGACAACAAGACCCCGATTGCTGACGTGGTCGCCAAGGCGGGCAAGGAGGCTGGTCACACGATCGTGCTGACCGACTATGTTCGCTTTCAGCTTGGCGAAGGGATCGAGAAGGAAGTTTCCGATTTCGCAGCCGAAGTAGCGGCGGCGGTGAAGGGCTGAGCCTTTCCTGCGCTTAACTAGCGAGTGAATTTAAAGGCCGTCGGTCCCACTGGGATCGGCGGCCTTTTCATTGCGGTGCGGTCAGTTCCACCAGCCAGATTTCCGCCTGCGTGAACAACCGCACCGGGGCTAGGCTGGTCCCCAATCCCGCGCTCGTAATCACCGTGCGGCTGCCCTCGCGGTGCAACCCGCAGGCGAAGCGGTCGCCATAGCGCGACATGGTGGCGGGGGAACCGCCCCACGGGTAGGCGATTTGCCCGCAATGGGTGTGTCCAGCCAGCACCAGTGAAACCTCGCCTGGAACTTGCGGAAATACGTCGGGGCTATGGGTGAGGATCAGCCGCCCGCCTTGCATCGCGCGCATCTGGGCGAGCACCGGCGGCATATCGTCGCGCCGTGTATACGCATCGTCCACGCCGCCAATCACCAGCGGTCCGATCTGCGCGGCCTCGTTCTGCAACACCCGGATGCCGTGCGCGTGCAATTCGCGCTCCAATGCTGGCCAGTCGAACCAGTGATCGTGATTGCCCGGCACCACCACCACGCCGAGCGGTGCAGCGAGCCCCGCCAGCGGCGCGACGATTTCGGCTGCGGTATAGGCGTGCGTGGATAGGATTTTCTCGCTCACCAAATCGCCCGCAATCAGCACGATGTCTGGCCGGAGCGCGTTGATCTGCGCGACGATCCGGGCGAGGCGGGCGGGCGACATGTCCGGCCCCGCGACGTGAATGTCGGAAATCAGAGCGGCAGTGATCGGCGGTGTGCCCGGCGCCATGCCGCGCAGAGTGACAGCCGCGCGATGGACCTCGGGGGAGCCCATGGTGTCGGACCATATCTTGAACGAGATTCCTGCGCCAAGGACCGCAAGAACGGCAAACAGTTTCGGCCGCAGCAACCAACGCAGGATCGAACGCATCTGCAAGAGTCGGGTCAGCTGCCCGGCAGCTTGTTCTTGCGGTTGATAATGGCGAACGGCAGCCGCAGCCCCAGCAATTTGCGAGCGATACCAAGTAGCGGATTTTCGATCAGCAGATGCGCAATCACTCCGCCGACCAGCGTTAGAAGCAGAACTACAAATGCGGTAAGCGCCGTGGGGAACGGGGCAAGCCAACGCGTCAACAGATAGGCGTACGCAATCACAGCGATCGGGTGCGTCAAATAAATGGCATAAGACGCATCACCCAGTAATTCGCTTGTCCGCGCAAACGGCCCGGTACCGGGTTGGATTTTTAGCACAGACAGCAGCAGCACGACTGATGGCAGCCCCCACGCAAAGAAACGCGGCCAGCCAATCAAACCCTCGGTATTAGGAAACCCGGTAAACATCGGGACCACTATTAGCACTACCCCAGCGGCAATCCCACACCATAGCGGAACCGTGACGCGGTTACCCCAGATGCGGAATGCGAGCGCGGCGAACATGCCGCAAGCAAATTCAAAGATGATCGGCCGCGCAAGGAAATTGTGCCACCGACCTTCAGGCATGGCCACGTTGCCGGCGATGAACACCAGCACCAGAAGCACGCTTGAAATAGCTACGACCAAGCGCTGGTTATGGGCGAACAAGGCCAAAGCGAAGATGAGGTAGAACAGCATTTCGTAGCTTAGGGTCCACGAAACGCCGATCAGCGAGTGAATGGGTAGCAATGTCAGGCTGGAAGCAATGGCTACGGCCGAAAAGTCCATCTGCCTGTAGAAACCGAGTGCGCCCATCGCGATGACAAACAAGCAAATGAGCCAATAAAACGGAAAAATGCGTGTTGCCCGGCGCAGCAGAAACTTGCCCGGGCTGGCGCTCGCTCGGCCTTCGGGGAAGCTGACGTGGACCATGATGAAGCCACTGATGACGAAGAACAAATCCACGCCAGCAGCGCCGCTCGTCACGAACCAATCAGGTATCGAATTACCGAATGGCGTGTCACCGACAGTTTCTAGGAGATGGTGCAAAACTACTGCCACCGCTGCGATTCCTCGCAAATATTGGATTCCGACTATTTCGCCTGTTTGTCGTTCGGCAATCATCGATATTTCCCCAATTCAATGCGATGTCTTTAGCAGTCGCAAATGGGGATGAACAGTACGCCCTCGGAATGGTCGCGTATCGGGACGGTTGCAGTTCCACTCGATTGGCGGTGCATTGTGGGGCAAGCAGGTTGGCTTTGGCGGCATTGGCCTTTAAGGGCTTGCAATATTAGCGCCAAGGAACCTGCCTCCCATGATCTTGCCGAACATCAAGCGTATCCTGCTCAAACTATCGGGCGAAGTGCTGATGGGGACGCAGGAATATGGCATCGATCCAGTGTTCGTGGCGCGGCTGGCGGAGGAAGTGAAGGCGGCGCGCGATACCGGGCTGGAAGTGTGTCTGGTCATCGGCGGCGGCAATATTTTTCGGGGCATTGCGGGTGCGGCCAAGGGGCTGGACCGGACTACCGGCGATTACATGGGCATGCTCGCCACGGTGATGAACGCGCTGGCGATGCAGAATGCGCTTGAACGGCTCGGCGTGGAAACGCGGGTGCAGAGCGCAATCCCGATGGCGACCGTGTGCGAACCCTATATCCGCCGCCGCGCAGAACGGCATTTGCAAAAGGGGCGCGTAGTGATTTTCGCCGCTGGTACCGGCAATCCGTTCTTCACCACCGATACCGGCGCAGCGTTGCGCGCGGCGGAGATGAGCTGCGATGTGCTGCTCAAGGGCACCAGCGTGGACGGAGTTTACGACAGCGATCCAAAGAAGAACGCAGATGCTGTGCGGTTCGAGACAATTACCTATCGCCAAGTGTTGAGTGACAATCTCAAGGTGATGGATGCGGCAGCGGTTTCGCTGTGCCGCGAAAATTCTATCCCGATCGTGGTGTTTTCCATCCGCGAAAAGGGCAATGTCGCCAAAGTGTTGGCGGGCGAGGGTGTTCAAACCATCGTGAAGGGAGACGAGTAATGCCGAAATATGTGAAGGCCGATATCGACCGCCGGATGACCGGTGCTCTGGATAGCCTGAAGAGCGATCTCAACGGCTTGCGCACTGGCCGCGCGAACACCGCGCTGCTCGATCCGGTTATGGTCGAGGTGTATGGCGCGATCATGCCGCTGAGCCAGGTGGCGACCGTGTCCGCGCCGGAACCGCGCATGATCTCGGTGCAGGTGTGGGACAAGGCGAACGTGATGGCGGTGGAGAAGGGCATTTCGCGCTCCAACCTCGGGCTCAATCCGATGATCGACGGGCAGACGCTGCGTTTGCCGTTGCCGGATCTCACCGAAGAACGCCGCCGTGAGCTGGCCAAGCTGGCGGGCAAATATGCCGAGGGCGCGAAAATCGCCATCCGCAATGTGCGCCGCGATGCCAACGAACTGCTCAAGGAAGACGAGAAGAAGAAGGAAATCTCGGAAGACGAGCGCAAGCGGCTTGAGGAAGAAGTGCAGAAGCTGACCGACAAGTTCGTGGCCGAGGTAGATAGCGTCTCGGCGGCGAAGGAGAAGGAAATCATGACCCAGTAGGGTTCTGGGCATGACACAGCCGCGCCACATCGCAATCATCATGGACGGGAATGGCCGCTGGGCCAAGGCCCGCCATCTGCCGCGTGCTTTGGGGCACAAGGCGGGCGGCGATGCGGTTAAACGCGTGGTGGAAGCGTGCGGCGCGCTCGATATCGAATGCCTGACCTTGTACGCGTTTTCGTCGGAGAACTGGAAGCGCGATGCGGAGGAAATCTCTGATCTGATGGGGCTAATGCGCCGGTTCATCGAAGCCAATCTGGCAGACATGGTAGAGAAGGGCGTCCGTCTGAAGTTAATCGGGGATTACAACGCGTTCGAGCCCGATATTGTCGCCAAGTTGGAAGATGCTTTGGCGCGCACCGCCGGAGGGTCTAGAACCCTCGCCGTGGCTTTGAACTATGGTGCCCAGCAGGAGATCGCCCGCGCCGCAGCGTTGGCGGCGGGAGAGGGCGAGATTACGCCCGAGGCGATTGAGCGCCACCTGTTCACCGCGGACCTGCCGCCGCTGGACCTGCTGATCCGCACTTCGGGTGAGGTTCGCTTGTCCAACTTCCTGCTGTGGCAGTCGGCCTACGCCGAAATGCTGTTCATGGATGTGCTGTGGCCTGATTTCGGCGAGCAACATCTGCGCGAAGCGATAGCGGTGTTTGCGCAGAGGGAGCGGCGTTTTGGCGGGCGCTGACGAACCGTTCGAGCGCAAACGCGACCGCATCCGGCGCGTTGCCATGCGCGCAGTTCCAGTGCCGCTCAGCGTTCGCACCAGCGATTTGCCCAAGCGTGCGGCCAGCGCCGCCGTAATGATGGCGCTGACCGCCGGAGCGGTTTTGGCTGGCGGCATCGTTCTTGACGGGTTTATCGTGCTGGTCGCGCTGATTTGCATCGGCGAATTTGTGCGGCTGGTGTTCCGGGCTGCGCATCTGGTGAGCACGCGAATATTGGGGTGCCTGTTCGGCATTGCCTACATAGCTTACGCCGCGATTCTGCTGATTCAGATCGATAACATCCGCCTTTTGTCGCTCATCGTTGGCGCAGTGATCTGCGTCGACACATTTGCCTACTTCTTTGGCCGCGCGATTGGCGGGCCGAAAATCGCGCCACAAATTAGTCCATCAAAAACGTGGGCAGGCCTGCTTGGCGGCGTGTTCGGTGCGACCTTGGCATTAATCGCCTATTTCATGGTCGCGTTTGGCGAGTGGGAATTCAGTATGTTGGCGCTTGTGCTGCCCGCAGCGCTTATCGCCGTGCTGGCGCAAGCTGGCGATTTCTTCGAGAGTTGGCTTAAACGAAAGGCCAGCATGAAAGACAGTTCACGGCTGATCCCAGGTCATGGCGGTGTGTTTGACCGGATCGACGGATTGTTGCCGGTCGTGATTTTGGTGGGAACTGTCGTGGTGCAGGTCTACCCCCATTGGTTGAATCACTGACATGACCAGCAACCTCACAATGCCCCGTTCGATTTCCATTTTGGGCGCAACCGGCTCGGTCGGCGAATCCACGCTCGATCTGATCCGCCGCAACCGCGATCAGTGGCGCATTGTCGCCTTGACCGCACAATGTTCGGCGGAGAAGTTGGCGAAGCTCGCCATCGAATTCGGCGCGGAACTGGCCGTTGTGGGCGACGAAAGCCACCTTGCCGAACTGCGCGGGCATCTCTCCAGCACCAATATCGAAACCGCAGGCGGCGTGCAGGCGCTATGCGATGCCGCTGCGCGGCCTGCCGATGTTACGTTGGCGGCTATTGTCGGTTGCGCGGGACTAGGTCCGGTGATGGCGGCGATTGAGCAGGGCAACACTGTCGCGCTGGCCAACAAGGAATCGCTGGTTTCGGCTGGTGAAGTGCTGACCCGCGCGGTTGCCCGCACCGGGGCCACGCTGTTGCCGGTGGACTCGGAGCATAACGCCATATTCCAGTGCCTTGCGGGCAACAGCATCGAGCAGGTCCGCTGGATCACGCTCACCGCCAGTGGCGGGCCGCTGCGCACCAAGACCTACGCCGAACTGGATGCCGCCACCCCCGCGCAGGCTATCGCGCACCCGAATTGGGCGATGGGCGCGAAGATCAGCGTCGATTCCGCCACCATGATGAACAAGGGGCTGGAGTTTATTGAGGCGCATCACCTGTTCCCGGTCGGGCTCGACAAGTTGCGCATCCTGATTCACCCGCAAAGCGTGATCCATTCGATGGTCGAATACCGCGACGGATCGACGCTCGCCCAGCTCGGCCCGTCCGACATGCGCGTGCCAATCGCCAGCTGCCTTGCCTACCCCGAGCGAATGGAAACCCCGTGCGAGCCGCTCGACCTCGCCAAGATCGGAAACTTGAGCTTTTTCGCGCCCGACGAGGAGCTGTTCCCCGCCACCAAACTGGCGCGCGAAGCGGTGCAAGCGGGCGGCGCGGCGCCGGCCATTCTCAACGCGGCGAATGAAATCGCGGTCGCCGCGTTCCTCTCCGGTCAGATCAGGTTCACGCAAATTTCGGCAATTGTAGCGGATACTCTCGACAAACTGGTCCTTCCCGCGCCATCTACGCTTTCAGAAGTGCTGAGCGTGGATGCCGAGGCGAGGGCCAGAGCGGCGCAAATGCTGGAGATCGCCTGAATTGTTCGAATCCGTACCACTGTGGATGATGATCGTCGGCTTCTTGCTGATGCTCGGCCCGCTCGTCACGTTGCACGAACTCGGCCACTATCTGGTCGGCCGCTGGTTCGGAGTGAAGGCGGAGGCTTTCTCGGTCGGGTTCGGCAAGGAAATGCTCGGCTATACGGATAAGCGCGGCACCCGGTGGAAGCTCTCGATGCTGCCGCTGGGCGGATATGTCCAGTTCAAGGGCGACATGAACCCGGCCAGCGTGCCCGATCCGAACATGCCGGTCGGTGAAAACGAAGGTGCATTCCAGCACGCGAAATTGGGTCAGAAGGCGCTGATCGTGGCGGCTGGTCCGGTCACGAACCTTCTCATCGCCATTCTGATCTTCGCAGCGTTTTTTATGGCTTACGGCAGACCGGTGGCTGCCGATCCGGCCCAAGAAAACTACGTTGCGTCGTTCTCCGACGATTCGGCTGCACGCGAAGCGGGCATCCGTGTGGGCGACCGTATAACTGCGATCGACGGCGAACCGATGCGCGATTTCCGCCAGGTGCAGGAAACTATCTTCCTGTATCCCGGCAAGGCGATGGAAGTGACGGTTGAGCGCGCAGGCGAACCGCTGACCATCCCGGTAACCGCACGCTCCAGCGAAATTACCGACCGCTTCGGCAACGCCATGACCATCGGGTTGATCGGCGTGCTGACGCGCGAGACGGAACAGCGCTATCAATCGGTCGGGCCAATCGAGGCTGTTGGGCTCGCCACGCGCGAATCCGGCAAGGCGATGATGCTAATGGCGACCGGGATCAAACAGATCATCGTCGGTGATCGTTCGGTGAAGGAACTGGGCGGGCCGCTCAGCATGGCCAAGTTCTCGGGCGAACAACTCAGCTTGGGCCCACGCGAGTTTGTCGCGTTCGTAGCCTTTATCTCGATTAACTTGGCATTCATTAACCTGCTGCCAATTCCAGCCCTCGACGGCGGCCATCTGGCTTTCTACGCGGTGCAAGCCATCCGCCGGAAACCAGCCAGCCCGCGCAGTCAGGAATTGGCCTACCGCACAGGAATGGCATTGGTGCTCGGATTGATGGTGTTCGTTACGCTGATAGATATTGCCAAGCTGCCGATCTTCAGCAGCTAAGTAGGATTGAGGTCAATTCGGGGATAAGGAAGCCACGTTACGCCTGCATCCGGCATGTTTACTTGATCGCCGCCCACGCTTCGGGCAAGGGCGCTCATCGCGCTGCATCCGGTAGTAGAACGGCCCTAGAGGCCAAGATCAGCCAGGCGGTTTCGCGCGTAGCGCAGTGCCCGACAAGAGTGGACGAATGATGGGTTCCAAGACCAGTACAATTTCAGCATCCCGAACAGCCGGGCATTATGCCGCGGCCCTGATGGGTTGCACGATGCTTGCCGGGCTGCCCGGCACAGTGCTGGCACAGGATGCGGGCGCGACTCCTGCGCCGCCTGCTGCCGTACCGACGCTCAACCCGGCACTTGCTCCGGCACCAGCCGCCCCTGCCGAAGTGGGCGATGTGATTCGTTCGATCGGCGTATCGGGTGCGCAGCGGCTCGAGCCGTCCACCATCGTCAGCTATATCCAGCTTCGCCCCGGCCAGGTTTACACCGCCGCGCGTGCCGATCAGGCGCTGGTCGATCTGGCCGCGACCGAATTGTTCGCCGATTTCTCGATCGCCAATACGGATGGCGTGGTGGTGATTACCGTCACCGAAAACCCGGTGATCAACCGCATCGTGCTGGAAGGCAACCGGCGGCTGGACGACGACAAGATCTATCCAGAAATCAATCTGGCCCCGCGCCAGATCTTCACCCGCTCCAAAGTCCGCGCCGATGTGGCGCGCATTATCGAACTGTACAAACGCCAGGGCCGGTTCGCCGCCAGCGTAGAACCGCAGATGGTGATGCTCGATCAGAACCGGGTCGACGTGATTTTCGAGATTACCGAAGGTCCGAAATCGAAGGTCCGCCAGATCAACATCATCGGCAACGAGGTGTTTTCCGATGGCGACCTGATGGGCGAAATGGTCACGCAGGAAGCCGGGCTGCTCAAGATTTTCAGCTCCAACACCAGCTATGATCCTGACCGCTTGGCGTTCGATCAGCAGAAGCTGCGCCAGTTCTACCTGACGCAAGGTTACGCCGATTTCCGCGTGGTTTCCGCTGTTGCCGAACTGACCCCGGACAAGCGCGACTTCATCATCACTTACGTGGTGGAAGAAGGCGAACGCTATAAGTTCGGCGATGTCGAGGTGGTCAGCCAACTGCGCGATTTCAGCAGCGAATTGCTCACCGGCACGTTGCAGATGAGCGCGGGCGACTGGTACAACGCGCAGCAGGTGGACAACACCATCGAAAGCCTGACCGAAACGGCAGGGACGTTCGGTTATGCGTTCGCCGATGTTCGCCCGAACATCGAAATCAACCGCGAAGACCGCACGATGAGCGTGACGTTCACCGTGGCCGATGCGCCGCGCGTGTATGTGGAAGCGGTCGACATCAACGGCAACACGCTGACGCAGGACAAGGTGATCCGCCGCGAATTCCGCCTGACCGAAGGCGATGCGTTCAGTTCGCTGCAAGTCCAGCGGTCAACCGCTCGGATCAACTCGCTGGGTTATTTCCAGGAAAATTTCGCGGTCGAGCAGGTCGAAGGCTCCACTCCGGACCGTATCGTGCTGCAAGCCAATTTGCAGGAAGAACCGACCGGCGAATTGTCGCTTTCGGCAGGCTTCTCCAGCCTCGAAAGTTTCATTTTCCAGGGGTCTATTCGGCAGAACAATTTCCGTGGGCGCGGGCAGACTATTGGCCTCGGGCTGAATTATTCGCGTTATTCGCGTTCGGGCAATATCAGCTTCACCGAACCGCATATTTTTGACCGCGATATTGCCGTCGGCGTCGATCTGTATCGGCAGGATCAGAACAACGGCTATTACGACCGCCAGAGCGCGACCTACGAACAGGCCACGACCGGCATGGGGCTGCGCACCGGCATTCCGCTCACCGAATATCTGAGCGTGCTGGCGCGTTATACGCTGAATTTCGAGCAGGTTTCGATCGACGAAAATCAGTTCTTCAGCGATTTTGACGGTGACGGGGTTCGCCAGTGCGATTTCCGGATCGCCGGGCGTTATCTGTGCGAGGCGCTGGGTGATCGGACGCAGTCAATTCTTGGCCTGTCGCTCAATTACAATACGCTCAATTCGCGGTTGCGGCCGACCAGCGGGCAAACTGCGACTGTTAACGTCGATTTTGCCGGGCTGGGCGGGAACACCCGTTATATCCGTGCGCGGGCGGAAGCTGCGAAGTATTTCAACGTCGGTAGCGGGTTCATTGCCTCGCTCAGGCTTGAAGGCGGCTATATCATGGGCTGGGGCAGCCGCGATCCGGGCGAGAGCGACGTGCTGCTGACCGACCGCTTCTTCCTCGGCGAAGGGCAAATGCGCGGGTTCGATATTCGCGGGCTGGGGCCGCGCGTGATCCGGCGTGGCTACACCGATCTCAACGCAGACGGCGCTTTTACAGACAACGAACTCAATCCGATCGACGACGACAACAACCAAGACGATTCGCTCGGCGGCAAAGCCTATTACTTGGCGCGGGCAGAGTTGGAGATTCCGCTGGGTTCGGGCGCGCGTGAATTGGGCTTACGGCCATCGCTGTTTGTCGATATCGGTTCGGTGTTTGGCGTTGACACGCCGCAGCTTACGGAGAGCCCGTTGCCGAATGGCTTGTTCATTCCGCAGCTGAATTCTGCCGGGCAGGAGCAGTTTACGCAGATCAACGGCGCAACGCTAACCGGCACGGTTTGCGGCGGCGGCACCGCGGTTCTGGTCACCAACTCTATCAATCCAAACCCTGGCTGCCTGCCGAGCGCGGCCAATACGCCCTTCGGTCAGCAATTCTCGCCGTTCGTCGAACAATTCCTTGGCGACACATGGAAGCCGAGGCTTTCGGTCGGCATCGGCGTAAACTGGAATTCGCCCTTCGGTCCCTTCCGCATCGATATCGCGCGTGCGCTGCTCAAGGAAGAAGGCGATGAAACCAAGCTATTCTCGTTCAACGTAGGAACCCAATTCTGATGAAGATCATGCTCAAGCCGGTGATTGCAGCCGGTCTCGCTCCCATGCTCGCATTCGCTGCACTCAGCAGCGTGGCAGTTTCAGCTCCTGCATTTGCTCAGGCCGAACAAAAGATCGGCTTCGTGAATGTGCCTGCGGTAGTGGTCAATTCCACCGCCTATCAGACCGCGCAGACCCAGCGCCAGACGACTTACGCTGCGCAGTTGGCACAGGCCGAAACGCGCCGGGTCGCTTTGCAGACGCAGCTTGACCCGATGGTTGCTGCTTTCAACGCCGCGCGTCAGGCTGCGAACCCAGATAACGCTGCGCTTCAGCAGCAGGCGATTCAGATCCAGGGCCTGCAACAGCAGGGCCAGGCCGAATTGCAGCAGATGCTCGCACCTGTCGCGCTGAGCCAGGCGTATGTGGAAGAGCAGTTGCAGGACCAACTCGCCACGGCGATTCAGAACGCAGCGCGCGCTCAGGGCGTGACTCTGGTGCTCAATTCGGAAGTGATTCTGCACGCAGAAGCAGCGCACAACTTGAACGAAGCCGTGTTGGCCCAGCTCAACACGCTGGTTCCTTCTGCGCAGATCGTGCCGCCGACCGGTTGGGTGCCGCGCGAAATGCGTGCCGAGCAGGAAGCTGCCGCACAGGCCGCTGCTGCACCGGCGCCCGCGACCAGCGGTCGCTGATAGGCACGACGAAGCATGATTGTTGAGGGTGGGGCATGAGCGAGACTTACGACATAACGCGGATTCTCGCCGCCCTGCCGCATCGCTACCCGATGCTGCTGGTGGATCGGGTCGCCGAACTGGTACCGGGGGAGCGGATTCGCGCGATCAAGGCGGTTAGCTTCAACGAAGGCTTCTTCCAGGGGCATTTCCCCGGCAGGCCGATCATGCCCGGCGTGCTTCAGATCGAGGCACTGGCGCAGGCGGCGGGGATTCTCGCCGTGGAAACGCTCGGGCTCGCCGGTTCGGGCAAGCTGGTATATTTCATGGCCATCGAAGGCGCGAAGTTCCGTGCTCCGGTGGAACCGGGCTGTTTGCTCGAGCTGG
>Ga0247817_10000819_pt1 | contig 16619 bp, 13 predicted proteins | sample UWRJL212509R1_FD_178010 | JGI IMG/M metagenome (GOLD analysis project Ga0247817, IMG submission 178010) | Plant litter microbial communities from Arlington Agricultural Research Station in Wisconsin, United States - UWRJ-L212-509R-1 | ecosystem: Environmental > Terrestrial > Plant litter >...
CAAAAAATAATTGATTAACAAAACGTTGCTTTTTTTGATGTAAACTTGATATAAGTTTTATTTGGTTTTTACTAACCATAAAATAATGTACTTTTGAATTAAATATTTTAGAACACTTGAAAAAGAATTCCACAAAAATAATAGCATTTATCCTAATAGCAATATTTATTTCTGCTTGTAATGCGGTAAAAAGAGTTCCGGACGGAAAAAAACTTCTTACTAAAAACAATATTATTGTAAATGGAAAATCAAGTAGCGATGAAATTGCTTCTAATCAGATGTATCAAAAACCTAATGGTACTTTGTTAGGATACAAGCTGCGTTTGAATTTATACAACTTAGCTAACTTAAATCCTGACTCAACTTATCAGGCAAAATTCAAAAATAATCCGGGTAAATATGAGCGTCAGGCTAAAATATTATCTGCAAAACAAGTAGACAGACTTGGTCAGTCATTTTTATACAAAGGTATTCATGAATTCTTAAAAAATACTGGAGAAGCTCCGGTTATTATAGACACTGTAAAAACGCAAAAATCTTTATTGCGATTAAAATATTATTACTTTAACAATGGTTTCTTTAATGTAAAAACAGATTACAGTATTGATAGTATTGCCAGAAAAAAAGCAGCGGTAAATTACAACATCACAACAGGTTCAGGTTTTATAATAGACTCTATTAAAACTACTATTTCTACACCTGCTCTAGATTCTTTATACAAAACATCGAGAGAACCTTCTCTCATAAAATCTGGCAAGCAATACAAAACTTCTGATCTTGAAGAAGAAAAAAGCCGTATCACGACTTATTTCAGAAACCACGGAGCCTATTTTTTCCAGCCAACATACGTAACATTTAACATTGACACTATTGGCAAGAAAAACAAAGCTGACCTGGATTTAGTAATAAGCAACAATACCATTCAGGAAAAAGATTCCAGCAGAACGGAACCTTTTAAACTATATAAAATTAGTGATGTAAACATTTATACGGATTACTCTCCTACTAATGCTAAATCTAAAATTACAGACAGTACAACATACAACAACTTTAACTTATACAGTTATAAGAAATTAAAGTACAAGCCCAGAGCTATAACAGATGCTATATTCGTTTCTAAAGGAAGCACCTTTGCAGATTTTAGAACAACTCTTACCTCAAGATATTTAAACAATTTAAAGATTTTTAATTATCCTTCTATACAATACGAAATAGACAAACGCGATCCAAAGGCACAATCGCTAATTGCAAATGTTTACTTAACACCACGAAAAAAATACAGCTTCGGAACCTCTTTGGATGTTACACATTCTAACATTCAGGAATTTGGAATAGGTGCTAGTATTTCAGAAACAATTCGAAACGTATTTAACAGAGCTGAAACTCTGGAAATTTCGACTCGTTTAAACATTGGATCTTCAAAAGATATGGCGAATCCTAACAATACTTTCTTTAACGTTTCAGAATATGGAGTTGACTTGAAATTAAACTTCCCAAGAATCTTAATGCCTTTTGGAACTGAAAAAATAATTCCAAAAAGTATGATCCCATCCACCAGTATTGCGTCAGGTTTTACAAAACAGCGTAACATTGGTTTAGATAAAGAAAATTTTACTGGAGGAATTGCCTACAACTGGTCTCCAAAACGAAATAATACTGTAAAACTTGATTTACTAAATGTACAATTTGTCCGCAATTTAAATCCCAGCAACTACTATAGAGTTTATACTTCATCTTATCGGGAATTGAATAGTATTGCAAACGTATACAACACAAATCCGGCTAATCTGGACGAAAACGAAAATCTGATTATTTCTCAGGGAACAACTGGTTTTACTAATGAAGTTCTAAATGGTAACACGGCATTGACCCCAAATAATCCGGAGTACAGAAATGTAGAAAGTATTGAAGAAAGAAGAAGGCGTCTGACCGAAAATGACTTTATCCTGTCGACAAGTTATACTTTTACTAAGACTACAAAAAAGGATTTGGCTGATAATACTTTTTATCAAATTAAAACTAAAGTAGAATCCGCAGGAACATTATTAACTGCTTTTTCAAACATTGCAAGTTTACCTAAAAATTCTAAAGACAATTATGAAATCTTTAATCTAGAATATTCAGAATACATTAAAACCGAATTTGACTATATAAAACATTGGGATTTTGGTAAAGAAAAAGTATTAGCAGTAAGAAGTTTTTTCGGAATCGCTATTCCGTTCGGTAATTCAAATTATATTCCGTTTTCACGAAGTTATTATGGTGGAGGTTCAAATGATAATCGTGCTTGGCAACCTTACTCATTAGGACCTGGAAGCACCAATGCAATGAATGATTTTAATGAGGCCAATATGAAAATTGCCCTTAGTGCTGAATTTCGTTTCAAAATATTTGGCGATGTCAAAGGAGCTATCTTTGCAGATGCCGGAAATATCTGGAATGTACTCGATAATGTTATCGATGAGAAGGCAAAATTCTCCAACGTAAACGATTTAGAAGAAATTGCTTTAGGTACAGGATTTGGTTTACGATACGATTTAAGCTTTTTTGTTATTCGATTAGATTTAGGCTTTAAGACCCATAATCCGGGACGTGCAGCAGATGAAAGATGGTTCAGGGAATATAATTTTGGACGTTCGGTTTTAAATTTTGGAATAAATTATCCGTTCTAATGCTAATTAATTCTTATTTTTGCAACCTAAAAACTAAAATCAACTATAAAACAAATTAAACATGGCACACAATATCAAACCGGGAGTAGCTACAGGTGATCAGGTACAGGAAATTTTTAATTATGCAAAAGAAAAAGGATTTGCACTTCCGGCAGTAAATGTTACCGGGTCTAGTACTATAAATGGAGTTCTTGAAACTGCAGCGAAACTAAATGCGCCAGTTATCATTCAATTTTCAAACGGAGGAGCACAATTTAACGCTGGAAAAGGATTGTCTAACGCAAACGAAAAATCAGCAATCGCTGGTGGAATTGCAGGAGCAAAACACATTCATACTTTAGCAGAAGCTTACGGTGCAACTGTAATTTTACATACAGACCACTGTGCAAAAAAATTATTACCTTGGATTGATGGTTTATTAGATGCTTCTGAAAAACATTTTGCAGAAACAGGAAAACCTTTATTCAGTTCTCACATGATCGATTTGTCTGAGGAGCCAATTGAAGAAAACATTGAGATTTGCAAAGAGTACTTAGCAAGAATGAGTAAAATGGGTATGACATTAGAAATCGAACTTGGTATTACAGGTGGTGAAGAAGATGGTGTAGACAACTCTGATGTTGACAGCTCAAAATTATATACACAACCAGAAGAAGTAGCTTATGCTTACGAAGAATTATCTAAAGTAAGTCCTAAATTCACAATTGCAGCTGCTTTTGGAAACGTTCACGGTGTTTACAAACCAGGAAACGTAAAATTAACTCCAAAAATCCTTAAAAACTCTCAAGATTTCGTTCAAAACAAATTCAAAACTGGCGCTAACCCAGTAGATTTCGTTTTCCACGGAGGTTCAGGTTCTACACTTGAAGAAATCAGAGAAGCAATTGGATACGGAGTTATCAAAATGAACATTGATACAGATTTACAATTTGCATATACTGAAGGAATTCGTGATTATATGGTTAAAAACATTGACTATTTAAAAACTCAAATTGGTAACCCTGAAGGTGCTGATGTTCCTAACAAAAAATATTATGACCCAAGAAAATGGGTACGTGAAAGTGAAGTAACATTCAATACAAGACTTGAGCAAGCTTTTGCTGACTTGAACAACGTAAATACACTATAAATTTTAGATTTCAGATTTTAGATTTTAGATTCCTTGAACTCTAAAATCTAAAATCTACAGTCTAAAATCTAAAATCTAAAAAAAATGGCTTGGTTTAAAAGACAAGAAAAAGGGATTACAACTGCTACAGAAGATAAGATGGACGTTCCGAAAGGATTGTGGTACAAATCTCCTACTGGAAAAATTATTGATGCTGATGAATTAGCCCGAAACTTATTTGTTAGTCCTGAAGATGATTTTCATGTTAGAATTGGAAGCGCAACCTATTTCGAAATTTTATTCGACAACAATGAATTTGTTGAGTTAGATAAAAACATGACATCAAAAGATCCTTTGCATTTTGTTGATACAAAAAAATATGCAGAGCGATTGAAAGATGTAATGGAAAAAACTCATCTAAAAGATGCTGTACGTACAGGAGTTGGAAAATCTAAAGGAAAAGAACTTGTAATTTGCTGTATGGACTTCGCCTTTATTGGTGGATCTATGGGAGCTGTTGTAGGGGAGAAAATCGCAAGAGGTATTGATCATGCTATCAAAAACAAATTACCTTTTGTAATGATTTCTAAATCTGGTGGAGCCCGTATGATGGAAGCTGCTTATTCATTAATGCAATTAGCAAAAACATCTGTAAAATTAGCGCAACTTGCCGAAGCTGGTTTACCATACATTTCTTTATGTACTGATCCAACTACAGGAGGAACAACTGCATCTTACGCAATGTTAGGTGATATCAATATCTCTGAACCAGGAGCTTTAATTGGTTTTGCGGGTCCTCGTGTGGTACGTGATACTACAGGAAAAGATTTACCAGAAGGTTTTCAAACTGCTGAATTTCTTTTAGAGCACGGATTCTTAGACTTTATCACGCCTAGAAAAGAATTGAAAGACAAGATCAACCTGTACATCGATTTGATTCAAAACAATACAATTAGATAGTTCTCAAACTTCTAAACAAACAAAATCCCATTAGCTTTACAGCGAATGGGATTTTTTTATATCTTTATTTTTAAATATTAGTTACATGGTGAGATTTTTTATTGGCTTTATGATATGTATACTTCTTTCAAACTGCAATAAGAAAGAAAATCCAAAGAAAAATATTCCTTATATAATTTCTCAGAAAACACATGTATTAATTAATAATGACACAGTTTCGTCACCTCCCATTCCAGGATGGCTTGTTTATGGAACAGACACATTTATCATTAACTCTGACACAACAGCATATTATTTTCAAAATAAAGAAATAGGTTTTATATGCGGAACACCTGATGCCGATACTATTCCATATTTTAGTGATTTACATCCCAGAGACCTAATAACTATATCAAACAAAAACATATACGATTTTATAAAACTAAATTATAATAATGATTTTCGAAATGCAACTTTCATCGCATCACAATCTGACACTTTAAATTCTAAAATGTTTTTCGATTTATATAAATCCTTAAAGAAATTCGAAAGAGATCGAGATTTCATTTCTATTAGACCGACAACTCAAGAAGAAGACACTATCCTTTATTATAAGAGAAATAACGAATATTACAATTCCTCCAACATAAAATGGGACAAAAAAAGAATTAAATTTCCCGAATATATTGAATTTGTAAAAAAGAAAAAAAACTAAAATAAAAGACTCAGAACCTTAGCAACTCAGTCTCTCAGAAGCTTAAAAAAAACTACATCCCAGTTCTAATAGCCTCAACAGGATCAAGATTTGCAGCTGAAATAGCTGGTAGAATACCTGAGATTAGTCCAATTATGGCTGAAATTCCTGTTCCTAGTAAGATATTTCCAAGACTTAAAACAAACTCAAAATCAAGCAATTGAGTTAAAGCAAGAGAAATACCCCAGACTAACAACAAGCCAATGATTCCCCCAATAACAGACAGAATTACAGCTTCAAATAAAAATTGAAATAAAATGAAACGATTTTTAGCTCCCAATGATTTTTGAATCCCAATTAAATTGGTACGTTCTTTTACAGAAACAAACATAATATTGGCAATTCCAAAACCTCCTACCAAAAGAGAAAATCCACTAATCACCCATCCTACAACATTCATCTGCCCCAGAATTCCATCGATAAAATCTGTGAAACCAGAAAGCACATTGATAAAAAAGTTATCCATCTCCCCTGCTTTCATTCCGCGGATTGCTCTTAGTTTTTGAGCAACCTGAGCTTTATAAGCATCCATATCAACACCTTTTACCGGTTTTAATACAATAACAGGAGTCATGGCATCATTGTCTCCATACATTCTGCGCAAGAAGTTTGTGGGTATATAAACCGAAGTATCATTACTATCACCAAAAAAACCTGCTCCTTGCTTTGCTATTACGCCAATTACTGTAAAACGTTGTCCGTATAATCGAATACTTTTCCCAACTGGCTCTGAAGCACCAAAAAGCCCTTCAGCAATATCATATCCTAAAACAATTACAGCTGTTCCGGAATTGGATTCAGATTCAGTATAAAATCGTCCATTATCAACATTTAACCCTTCAATTTCTACAATTTCATTAGATGCCGGAACAATATTTATATCACTAACCGTTTTAGAATCGTATTTTATGGTCTCTTTATTTACAAAAAACTGATAAGCAACCTGATCCGTATTAGTAAGTGAATTTTTTAAATTGACATATTCATCATATTTTACATTTGGAAACTGCTCTCTCTTCCATTGTGGAATTTCTGATGGCCCAAAACAATATTTCATTAAATAAATTGTATTTTTATCTAAGCTGCTCAAATCTTTAGAAATTTTTCGATCTAAAGAGTCAACTGCAGCAAGCACTGCAATAATCGAAAAAATACCAATCGTTACACCCAACAATGAGAGTAGTGTACGTAATTTATTATTTCGCAGAGCATTTATTGCAAAGCTCAGACTTTCTTTCAATAACCTTAGATAAACCAGCATATATTCGTTTTTTTCAACAAAGTAAAATTCAATAAATTAAAATCAAAAACCTAATAAAAATTAACTTACTGATGAGTAGTTATTTTTAAGATAATGTTACATTAATTTCTTTAAAATAATATTTAAAAAAACTACTTTTGCAGTCTGAAAATCATAACTACACAATGAGCACAACTAAAACAATACAATCGGCTTTAATATCTGTTTTTTCTAAAGATGGACTTGAGCCAATCGTTAGAAAATTACACGAACAAAACGTAACACTTTATTCTACAGGAGGAACTGAAGACTTCATTAAAAACCTTGGAATTCCAGTAGTTCCTGTTGAAGATATTACTTCTTTTCCTGAAATTCTTGGAGGAAGAGTTAAAACGTTACACCCGAAAATTTTTGGTGGAATTTTAAATCGTCAGGACAACGAAAGTGACGTTGCGCAAATGAAAGAATTTGACATTCCTCAAATTGATTTAGTAATTGTTGATTTGTATCCTTTCGAAAAAACTGTTGCTTCTGGTGCAAGCGAACAAGATATAATAGAAAAAATTGACATTGGAGGAATTTCTTTAATTCGTGCCGGTGCAAAAAATTTCAAAGACACTGTAATTGTTGCTTCTGTAAACGAATACAGCTTACTTTTAGATTTAATTACGGAGCAAAACGGAGCTACAACTCTTGAAAACAGAAGATTGTTTGCTACTAAAGCTTTTCATGTTTCTTCTCACTATGATGGTGCCATCTTTAATTATTTTAACACAGATGAAACCATTTATAAAGAAAGCATTGCTGATGGTCAAGTATTAAGATACGGAGAAAACCCTCATCAAAAAGGATTCTTCTTTGGAGATTTTGATGCAATGTTCAAAAAAGTTCACGGAAAAGAGTTATCTTACAACAACTTACTAGATGTTGACGCTGCAGTAAACTTAATTAATGAGTTCAAAACAGATGGCCCAACATTTGCTATTTTAAAACATAATAATGCTTGTGGCTTAGCTTCAAGAAAAACAATTAGTGAAGCGTATTTAGCGGCTTTAGCCTGCGATCCAACATCAGCCTTTGGAGGAGTTTTGATTGCAAATACTAAAATCGATCTGGCAACTGCAGAAGAAATAAATAAATTATTCTGCGAAGTAGTTATTGCTCCTGCATATGATGCTGAAGCAATTGCAGTTTTACAAGAAAAGAAAAACAGAATAATATTAGTACAAAATGAAATTGAATTACCTTCAAGACAAGTAAGAACTTGTCTTAATGGTTTGTTAATTCAGGATAAAAATAATATTACAGATAATAAAGAACATTTAAAAACCGTTACAACTACTGAGCCTACTGCTCAGGAGATAGAAGATTTGATATTTGCATCTAAAATTTGTAAAAACACAAAATCAAATACAATTGTATTTGCAAAGAACGGGACTTTAATATCTTCCGGAACAGGTCAAACATCAAGAGTAGATGCTTTAGTACAAGCTGTAGATAAAGCAAAAGCATTTGGATTTGATTTAACTGGCGCTTCAATGGCAAGTGACGCATTTTTTCCATTTCCGGATTGTGTTGAATTAGCAAAGAAAGCCGGAATCACTGCTGTAATTCAGCCTGGAGGTTCAATCAAAGACGAGTTAAGTATTAATTACTGCAATGAAAATAATCTTGCAATGGTATTTACGGGAACACGTCATTTTAAACATTAATTTGTTTAACTTTGTTCGATAAATAATTTTTAACATTTTTAACCCTTAAAAGACTTATGGGATTTTTTGATTTCATGACTGAGGATATTGCGATAGACCTTGGTACCGCAAACACTTTAATCATACATAATGATAAAGTTGTTATTGATAGTCCGTCTATAGTAGCACGTGATAGAGTATCAGGCAAGATCATTGCCGTTGGTAAAGAAGCCAATATGATGCAGGGTAAAACACATGAAAACATCAAGACCATAAGGCCATTGAAGGATGGTGTAATTGCAGATTTTGATGCTTCAGAAAAAATGATCAACATGTTCATTAAAAGTATACCGGCACTAAAGAAAAGAATGTTTACACCAGCTTTAAGAATGGTCGTTTGTATTCCGTCTGGTATTACTGAAGTCGAAATGAGAGCTGTAAAAGAATCTTGTGAAAGAGTAAACGGGAAAGAAGTTTACCTAATTCATGAACCTATGGCAGCCGCAATTGGTATTGGTATTGATATCATGCAACCAAAAGGAAATATGATTGTTGATATTGGAGGTGGTACTACCGAAATTGCAGTTATTGCATTAGGCGGGATTGTATGTGACAAATCTGTTAAAATTGCAGGTGATGTCTTTACCAATGATATCGTTTATTATATGCGTACACAACACAATTTATTTGTGGGAGAGAGTACTGCAGAGAAAATTAAAATTCAAATTGGAGCAGCTATTGAAGATTTAGACGGACCTCCTGAAGACATGTCTGTTCAAGGTAGAGATTTGCTGACGGGTAAACCAAAGCAAGTAGATGTTTCGTATCGTGAAATTGCTAAAGCTTTAGACAAATCTATTCAGCGTATTGAAGATGCGGTAATGGAAACATTATCTCAAACTCCTCCTGAATTAGCAGCAGATATCTACAACACTGGTATTTATTTAGCTGGTGGAGGATCTATGTTAAGAGGTTTAGACAAACGTATTTCTCAAAAAACAGATTTACCTGTTTACATTGCTGAAGATCCATTAAGAGCAGTAGTTCGTGGTACAGGAATGGCTCTTAAAAACATTGCGAAATTCAAAAGTATCTTAATCAAATAAGATTCGAACATTATAAATAATATATCTTTATTAGAGTCAAATTGAATCATTTGGCTCTAATAAAATTTGAACACAAAAGCATATCCTGAAACAAAATAACCAAACAAGAAATGCAGCAAATTTTTAATTTTATTATAAGAAACAGTAATCGATTGCTGTTTTTGCTGCTTTTAGGTATTTCGTTGGCATTAACAATTCAATCCCATTCTTTTCATCGAAGCAGAGTAATCAGTTCAGCTAATTTTTTAAGCGGAGGTGTTTATGAAAGAATAAATCATGTAAACGAATATTTGAATTTAAGAACCGAAAATGACGAACTGGTACTTGAAAACGCAAGATTAAAAAGTCTTTTATTTAACAAAGAAGACACCACAAAAATACCTTTGGCTGATAGTATAAAAGGAGTAAAACCTGCTGATATCATTGTTTCAAAAGTTATTCATAATTCGTATAATACTCACGAAAACTATATTACCCTAAATTCCGGAAGAAATGACGGAGTTAAACAAGATATGGGTGTAATTAATAGTTTAGGTATTATTGGTGTTGTTGACAATACGTCGCCAAGATATTCGACTGTGGTTAGTATTTTGAATATGAAATCGCAAATTAATGCGAAAATAAAAAAATCAAACCATTTTGGTTCTTTAACCTGGGATGGTAAAAGTACAGGATTTGTTCAGTTAGTTGATGTTCCAAGACTAGCTTCGATTAAAAAAGGTGACACAATTGTTACCGGAGGACAATCTGTAATTTTTCCGGAAGGAATTAATGTTGGAACCATCGACAAAATATACATTCAAGACAAAACAAGTTTTTATGTTATAAACGTTAAACTGTTTAATGACATGACGAACTTAGGACATGTATATATTATTAAAAGTAAGGACAGAGAAGAAGTGATTAATTTAGAAAAAAAAGGAAAAGATGAATAGCGCATTGTTAGTCAATATTTTTCGATTTATTGTATTTCTGGCAATTCAGGTTGTTATTTTCAACAACATGAATTTCTTAGGTTACATAAGCCCTTTCCCTTACATTCTATTTATCATACTTTATCCTGTTAACAGTAACAGATCAAGTCTTATTTTTTCTAGTTTTTTACTGGGATTAACCATGGATATGTTTTGTAACTCCGGCGGAATTCATGCTACAGCCTGCGTGATTCTTGCTTATTACAGGCCTTATATTTTTAAATTTTCATTTGGACTTAGTTACGAATATCAAACTATAAAACTAAATGACTCTCTTACTCCGGAACGATTTTCATTTATCTTAGTATCGGTAGTATTGCATCATATTATACTATTTGTGCTTTTAGCGTTTCAGTTTAGATTCATTGTAGACGTTTTACTCCGAACTTTGTTTAGTTCAATTTTCACCATAATTATTTCAATCATTATAATATATCTTATTAAGCCCAATAGACGATGAGAAAAATTCTGCTGCCCTCTTTAATTATTATTGCAGCATCATTGCTAGTGATCAGGATATTCTATTTGCAAATTATTGATGATTCCTTTAAATTAAAATCAGATAATAACGCAATAAAAAAGGCTTATGACTATCCGGAAAGAGGTTATATCTATGATCGAAATGGAAAATTATTAGTTGCTAACCAAGCATCTTATGATATAATGGTTATTCCACGCGACATTAAAAAAGATCTTAATGTAGCTGAATTTTGTGCATTATTAAATATCACAAAAGAAGAATATTATAAAAGAGTTGCCAAGGCAAAAGTTTATAGTCCGCGATTACCTTCTGTATTTTTATCACAACTTAACAAATCTGAGTTTGCAGCTTTTCAGGAGAAAATAAGAAAATATGACGGTTTCTATTTTCAGAAAAGATCACTTCGTGATTACGAAGTAGACTATGGTGCAAACATATTTGGTTTTATCACACAGGTAAACGAAAAACTAATTGCTCAAAATCCGTACTACAATAGTGGAGATTTAATTGGAAAACAAGGTGTAGAACAAAGTTACGAAGAAATTCTACGCGGTATTAAAGGTGTAAAATACATTCAGAAAGACAAATACAACAGAGAAATTGGTTCCTATAAAGATGGAAAATATGATACTATTGCGGTAGCCGGAGAAGATATTAATTTAACTATCGATGCCGAACTGCAAAAGTATGGTGAAGAATTAATGATCAATAAACGAGGCGGAATTGTTGCCATTGAACCTAAATCAGGAGAAATCCTGGCATTAGTTACAGCTCCTTCGTACGATCCGGGTATTTTGGTTGGAAGACAAAGATCAAAAAACTACACGCTTTTATATCATGATTCTATTGCAAAACCATTATACGACAGAGGTCTTCTTGCAGAATATCCTCCCGGATCTCCATTTAAAATCCTTACAGGTTTAATTGCTCTTCAGGAAGGAGTTATCAATGAACAAACTACTTTCATGTGTCATCATGGATTTAGCTATGGTAGAGGACGTTTTATGAAGTGTCACGGTTTTGGTCCACACCAATTGCATAATGGTATTTACAACTCTTGTAACACGTATTTTGCTCAGGCATATATGTTGACGATCAACAAATTTGCAAATCCGGGACAAGCAGTAGATGTTTGGAGCAATCACGTAAAAAGTTTTGGTTTGGGACAATTTATGGGATATGATTTACCAACAGGTAAAAAAGGAAACATTCCAACTTCTAAAACGTATAAAAAAATATATCCTAACGGTGGCTGGAGAAGCACAACGATTGTCTCGAACTCGATTGGTCAGGGAGAAGTTTTAATGACTCCTATTCAGCTTGCCAACATGATGGCAACGGTTGCAAATCAGGGATATTATTATACGCCTCATATCATTAAAAAAATTGAAGGCAAAAATATAGATGCAAAATTCACAACGAAACACGAAACAACAATTGATAAGAAGTATTTCCCTCCTGTAATAAGTGGTCTATTTGATGTTTACAACAGAGGAACTGCTTATGCATTAAGAGTTGAAGGAATAGATATTTGTGGAAAAACCGGTACAGCTGAAAACTATGCAAAAATTAACGGCGTAAGAACAAAACTAAAAGATCATTCTATATTTGTGGCGTTTGCTCCTAAAGATAATCCTAAAATTGCCATCGCAGTCATGATTGAAAATGGAGGTTTTGGTGCTACTGTCGCAGGACCAATTGCAAGTTTAATGATAGAGAAATATCTAAAAAAGAAAATTTCCAGAACGGATTTAGAAGTTCGTGTTTTGAACAAAAGTTTAGTTAGCGAGTATGCAAAATTAGGCGGTATTAAAGAGGCCAGCGCCATAGAATCAACTCCTATGGACTCCGTTTTAAGGGCTAAAATAGTAACTCCAAAAACGGTTGTTAAAACCCCCAAAGAAGAAATTAAAAAAACTGCTGTAGACACCACTAAAAAGAACTAACAAAGATTATTTCACATGAAAAATCAAAGTGTAAAAAATAATATTGACTGGATAAGTATCTTTATCTATGCAAGCTTAGTAGTATTGGGCTGGCTAAATATATATTCCTCTTCTTTATTATCTACAGACGGTACTTATCAAAAACAATTAATATTTATAGGATGTACCATTCCTTTGATATTTGTTGTACTTTTTGTAGATGGAAAATTTTATGAAAAATACGCCAGTATAATTTTTGGCGTGTCCTTATTATCGCTTGCGGGATTGTTCTTGTTTGGAAAAACAATTGCCGGGCAAAGATGTTGGTATGCCATTGGAAGCTTTACCATACAGCCATCAGAATTTGCCAAAGCGGCAACTGCACTGGCATTAGCAAAATTTCTAAGTGATAGTCAAATCAATTTAAAAGACACAAACCGACAAATTCAGGCTTTAGCAATTGTCTTTTTACCTGTACTTTTAATATTACCGCAGCCGGATCCAGGAAGCGCCTTGATATACAGTATTTTTATTATTGTTTTATTTAGAGAAGGACTACCTTCATGGTATGTCTGGACTGGATTTATAACAATAGTACTATTTGTTCTTACGCTTGTTCTAGAGCCATACGTTGTAGTATTAATTGCTTTAGGCGTTTTATTAATTATTCATTTTAAAGGCAGGGCTGTAGACAGAAATATTTTTTTAAGTGCCATTATATTGGCTCTTATTTCTGGATTCGTTTTTTCTGTCGATTATGTATTTGATAACGTATTTAAACAACACCACAGAGACCGTTTTAATATCTTACTAGGAAAGACTGTCGACATGAAAGGTATTGGATATAACACCAATCAATCTGAGATCGCAATTGGCTCTGGAGGCTGGGTTGGTAAAGGTTTCCTTGAAGGAACTCAAACAAAAGGAGGATTTGTACCTGAACAACACACTGATTATATTTTTACAACTGTTGGTGAAGAATGGGGTTTTGCAGGTTCACTGGTTGTTATTGTTCTTTTTGCAGGACTTCTTTTAAGAGTGATTTATCTTGCTGAAAGGCAAAAGACAAAGTTTAGCAGGGTTTATGGTTACTGTGTTGCCGGAATTTTATTTACGCACTTTTTTGTAAACATTGCAATGGTCGTTGGGATCTTCCCTACTATTGGGGTTCCACTTCCCTTCTTTTCATACGGAGGTTCAGGACTTTGGGGATTTACTATTTTACTCTTCATCTTCTTAAAAATGGATGCCAACAAAGTAAATGAGTGGTAAGATTAACATATCCTATAAAGGACAAACATCTACGACTATCTTAAACTACATAGAAGTATAAAAGTGATCAGTAAACACTTTTAACTGATACTGAATACTAAAAAAAAGTCCGAAGTTTAAAAACTTCGGACTTTTTTTATGCATTGTAAGTTGTAATTATATCTTCTCTTTTGGAGTCTTTTTTAAAAGCTTTAATAATACTGGGAAAGTTGAAATAATAACTATAATTATAATGATATACTCTATATGATGTTTAAGATCTATACCTTGTTTCAAGAATATTCCGTACAAATAATGTCCGGAAAAGATCAATATAAAAGACCAAAGGAAAGAACTCAAAACATTATAGAACATAAATTTCTTTTTATCCATAGAAACGATACCTGCAATGATTGGAGCAAAAGTTCTGAAAATTGGAAGGAAACGAGCGTAAATAATTGCCTTACCTCCATATTTTTCAAAGAAATCTTTAGATTGCAATAAATACTTTTTCTTAAACCAGAAAGAATCTTCTTTTTTAAACAAATAATAACCGCTTTTTGAACCAAACCAGTAACCTGTCATATTCCCTAAAACTCCCATTACAGCAACCAAGGTAGAAAGCAATAGTACATTTAAGAAGTTACTTGGAATGTAGACCACATTTTGAATTAAATCACGGCTGTAAATACCAGCTAAAAAAAGTAAACTATCTCCGGGCAGAAAAAAACCTGCAAAAAGTCCTGTTTCAGCAAATACTATAAACAAGACAATATATAACCCAATCTGCACCCCTCCTATAGTAAAAGTAATATAAAATTCAGGGTTGATTAACTGGGTCCAATCAAAATTATTCATAAAATGGTTTGGTTACATTTGTTAGCTGGTGAAATTAACAATAATTTGGTCAAACTACAATAAAATACGGTATTTTAAAGATAAATTAACTATTAAAAAAGCCCAGGTTAAAAAAACCTGGGCATAAGTTATTATTCTCTTTCGTACTTGCAACAACTATGCAAATTATCATAATCAACTTGCGTTGCTTTAACTTCCTTAGTATCATGCCCAGCCTTAGCAATAGCAGCATTTAAATCAACTGGAGAAGATTTCTCTTCATTTAAAATAACAGCTAGCTGATGTGTGCTCACATCCCAAGTAGCTGTTTTAACTCCCGGAACTGCGTAAGCTGCTTTCTCGATACGTTTTTTACACTGCTCACAGTTACCGTTTACTTCTGTAGTGTACTTTAAATTCTTATTTTTTTTAGTTTGAGCCTGAGCTGAAAATCCTAAAAAACTAATCACCGCAATTAAAATTATCTTATTCATTTTGTCTAATATTAAAGTTTATATATTTCTTATTTTATTTTAAATCGTAATCCCACGTAATACATTTGTCCAAAAATGGGCGCATACGCAATTGAGGCATCAAAGTTTGGACCAAATGGATCATCAGCTCCTAAGATTGCTTTTTGCTGTTTGTAATTTCCAATATTTTCTCCACCTATATACACCTCAAAAACAGGAGAAAAAACTCGTGTTACCTGAACATTCATAACTGCATAAGAAGGCGAAAATTCCGGAAATTGATCCTGAGAAGGATTACTTGCAGTATAAGGCAACTGCTGTTTTCCTGACCAATTAAAGGTGTAATCGAATTTCCATTGTTTATCATCATTTAAATTGGTTTCGTATTCTAAATTCCCTAAAAAACGATGTTTTGCCTGAAGAGGTCGCTGAAATGTCCCTTTTAAGTAATCGGTTTGAATATCGTAGTACTTGTAAGCTGTTCTTAAATTTAAATTATGAATTAGCTCGTAATTAAATTCAAACTGAAAACTATTAGCAAAAGATTTCCCTTTTAGATTATAGAAAAAAACTTCCTGAGGACTTTGCATTAAATCTACAACTGCCTGATTTTGAAAATCAGTTCTGTAAAAGTCAAAACCTGCTTCGGCATTTTTATTCAAAATTTTAAATTTTTGAGAAAAACTTATTCCATAATTCCAAGCAATCTCCGGGTTTAATCCATACACTTTTCCGTAATTATCTAAAATCGAAAAGGTTCTTGAACTTGCAAAAAGCTGTTGATTTTCGGCAAAAATATTAGCCGAACGTTTTCCTCTTCCTGCTGAAAAACGAATTACACCATTTTTCCACGGATTGTATCGTGCATGTAAACGCGGTGTCACAAAAAAGCCTAAACGATTATGATTATCGACTCTTCCTCCTAAAATCAAGCTAAAATTATCAGTATTATCATAAGTATACTCAAAGAATGCTCCAACTGAATTGTCAATTCTGCTGTAGTCATTTACATTAACAAACTCCTGATATTGATCATAACTAAAATTTAATCCGGTTGTAAACTTATTCATAGTATTGTTTATAATTGAATTAAAAATTAAATTCGAATAAAAACTATTTTGCTTAATATCATACTGATTTAAACCAAAATAAGAATTTTGGTTATGAG
>Ga0247817_10000820_pt1 | contig 16590 bp, 13 predicted proteins | sample UWRJL212509R1_FD_178010 | JGI IMG/M metagenome (GOLD analysis project Ga0247817, IMG submission 178010) | Plant litter microbial communities from Arlington Agricultural Research Station in Wisconsin, United States - UWRJ-L212-509R-1 | ecosystem: Environmental > Terrestrial > Plant litter >...
CTCGTGCCTTTCGTTGAAAAGAACCGTGTTGACCGTTCATTGATGGCCGCAAGCATGCAGAAGCAAGCTGTGCCACTTCTTAATCCTGAATCTCCAGTTGTGGGAACAGGTATTGAACACGAAATTGCCAAGAACACCAGCCAACTTATCGTCGCTGATGCTGCAGGTGAAGTTGTTCGTGCTGACGGTGACGAAGTTCACGTTAAGTACGCTGACGGAACAAAAATCTACAAGCCAATCCACTTTACGAAGTCTAACGATGACCGTTCAATCAACCAAAAAGTACGTGTCGAGCGTGGTCAAAAGCTTAAAGCTGGCGACATCATCATCGAAGGTGCTTCAGTTGACCAAGGTGAAATTGCACTTGGACGTGACCTTCTTGTGGCGTACATGCCATGGTCTGGTTACAACATGGACGACGCGATCGTACTTTCACGACGCCTCGTACAAGACGACACTCTTACTAGCATTAACATCAAGGACTACACAGTAGAAGTCCGCGAGACAAAGCTTGGCCCAGAGATCGTTACCCGCGACATTCCAAATGTTTCTGAAGAGTCACTTCGTCACCTTGATGAGAACGGTATCGTTCAACTCGGTTCAGAAGTGAAGTCTGGTGATGTCTTGGTTGGTAAGATTACCCCTAAGGGTGAACAAGAACTATCATCTGAAGAGCGCCTTCTTCGCGCAATCTTCGGTGAAAAGGCAAAAGACGTTCGTGATACTTCACAACGTATGAACAACGCTGGTGGTGGTAAAGTTGTCGGTGTTAAGATCTTTAGCCGTGAAAACGGTCACGAACTTAAGGCTGGTGTGCTTATGCAGATCCAGATATTTGTTGCGCAATTCCGTAAGATCTCAGTTGGTGACAAGCTAGCTGGACGTCACGGTAACAAGGGTGTTGTCGCTCGTATTCTTGCAATCGAAGACATGCCATTCATGGAAGACGGTACACCTGTTGATGTTGTCTTGAACCCACTTGGTGTGCCAAGCCGTATGAACATTGGTCAGCTCTTTGAAGCTCACCTCGGTATGGCTGCTCGCGCACTTGGATACAAGGTTGCGACGCCTCCATTTAACGGTGTTCTTGACGAGACTATCTCTGACGAACTTGAGAAAGCTGGATTTGCCCGCGATGGTAAGAGCCAACTATTCGACGGTCGTGATGGTCAACCATTTGAAGAGCGAACAACAGTCGGTGTCATGCACATGTTGAAGCTTCACCACATGGTAAGCGACAAGATCCACGCCCGTTCAACTGGTCCTTACACTATGGTCACGCAACAACCACTTGGTGGTAAGGCGCAAAATGGTGGTCAGCGATTCGGAGAGATGGAAGTCTGGGCACTTGAAGCATATGGTGCTGCGGCAACACTTCAAGAAATGCTGACGATTAAGTCTGACGACGTGTACGGACGTGCGAAAGCTTACGAATCTATCATCAAGAACGAACCAATTGTTGGTCCAAAGCTTCCAGAAAGCTTTAACGTCCTCGTGAAAGAACTTCAAGGACTCGGCCTACGTGTCGACCTACTTGATGAGTCAGAAGACGCTGTTGTTGATGCTGAACAGGTGATTGGAAGCGTTATTAACGGTTCTCCAGTCTCCGCCGCAAGCGTTGCAGGACTTGATGAAGATGAAGAGATTGTTGAAACTTTCCTCGACGAAGCTGATGAAATCGGTGAGATCGAAGATGGAATGAGTATTCAAGATATTGATGAAGTAGAAGAAATTAAGGAGGAGGTGTAATATGTCACGAGTTCTAGCTAACAACGGCATCGCTGACTTTGACGCTATCCGACTTTCAGTCGCAAGCCCAGAAGACGTCATGAAATGGAGTTACGGTGAGGTTACTAAACCTGAAACCATTAACTACCGTACTCAGAAACCCGAGCGTGATGGTCTGTTCTGTGAACGAATTTTCGGTCCAGTCAAAGACATCAACCCACACGATAACAAACTAAAGGGTGTTCGTTCTCGAGAAGCTGCTGTCGACAAGAATGGTGACCTCGTTACCAAGTCTATTGTTCGTCGCGAGCGAATGGGACACATCCAACTTGCAAGCCCTGTTGCGCACATCTGGTTCATGCGTGGTACTCCGTCTGCGATGTCACTACTGCTTGGAATCACTGTTCGTAACCTCGAGCGAATTGCTTACTTTGCAACCTACGTTGTATTGAAATCAGACGAAGAGACACGCGACAAGTTCCTAGCCGACCTTGAAGCTGAAACTGAAGCTGGCCGTATGGCTATCAAGATGCGTTACGAAAAAGAAGCTGAAGTTGAAACTGCTGATGTAAAAGTCCTTGCAGAAGGTCAAACTCGTGAAATCGAAGACCTCAACGAAGCATACACAGTCAAGAAGGCACAACTAGAGAGCCTCGTTAAGAACTCTCTTATGTCAGAAGTTGACTACCGTAACCTTCCTGAAGAGTACCAGGACCTCATCGAAGTTGGTATGGGTGGAATTGCACTCAAGAACCTTCTTGATGGCATCAAACTCCCTGAACTCATCGCTGAGCTTACTGAAGAAGTTGCTGGTGCGAAGGGTCAACGTGAGAAGAAGCTACTTAAGCGCCTAAAGGTACTTGAGGGTATGCAATCTGCAGGAATCAAGCCATCTAGCCTCACGCTAACTGTGCTTCCTGTGATTCCACCGGACCTTCGTCCGATGGTGCAGCTCACAGGTGGTCGTTTTGCGACATCTGACCTTAACGACCTTTACCGTCGTGTGATTAACCGTAACAACCGTCTAAAGAAGCTGATCGAGCTTAACGCTCCTGAAGTAATCCGCCGAAACGAAATGCGTATGTTGCAAGAGGCAGTTGATGCACTTATCGACAACTCTGCAGCTCGTGGTGGTCGTGCGGTAAACGCTACTGGTGGCCGTCGCCGTCTTAAGTCAATTAGCGACATGCTAAAGGGTAAGCAAGGACGATTCCGTCAGAACCTTCTTGGTAAGCGTGTTGACTACTCTGGACGTTCAGTTATCGTTGTTGGTCCAAAGCTAAAGATCGACCAATGTGGTCTTCCAAAGCAAATGGCCCTCGAACTGTTCAAGCCTTTCGTTATTCACTGGTTGATTGCAGGTGAGTACGCACACAACATTCGTTCTGCAACTCGTCTTATTGAAGCTGGTGAAGCAGTTGTCTGGGATGCCCTCGACGCCGTGATTGCTGGTAAGTACGTTCTTTTGAACCGTGCACCTTCACTTCACCGTCTTTCAATCCAGGCTTTCATGCCTAAGCTCGTTGAAGGTAAAGCTATCCAATTGCACCCACTTGTCGCGAACGGTTTCAACGCCGACTACGATGGTGACCAAATGGCAGTTCACCTTCCACTTTCAAAGCAGGCTCAGCAAGAAGCTCGTGAACTCATGAGTGCGACAGCTAACCTTCTAAAGCCAGCTGATGGTGCGCCAGTGCTTTCAATCGCACAGGACATCGTCCTTGGTAACTACTACCTGACTTACAACAAACCATCAGCTCACACTGATGCACGTAAATCATTTAGTTCTGTTTATGAAGCTGAAATGGCTTATGACAACAAAAAGATCCAACTTCAGACACCAATTCGTGTATACGCGAAGGGTGCAATGCGCGAGACAACGCTTGGACGTGTTTTCTTCAACGAAATCCTTCCTAGTGACCTCGAGTTTGACGACAACATTCAGAACAAGAAACAGCTCAAGAAGGTCCTAAACACCATCTTCGAGAAGTACGGTGCTGAACAAACTGCGCAAACTGCCGACCGTATGAAGGGTCTTGCCTTCCGATTTGCAACAATCGCTGCCGTATCAACAAGCAAAGACGACTACGTAGAATTCCCAGAAACTGGTGAATTCATCGCAGAAGGTGACGTCAAGACAACACTCATCAGTGAACAGTTCAACCAAGGTCTTATTACCGAAGACGAACGATACACTCTGACTGTTGCGACCTGGCGTGGTGTTGTCCGTAACATTACAGAGTTCCTTACAGAACGCCTAAAGACAATGGACACCAGTGTCTCTGTCATGGTGAACTCAGGTGCTCGTGGTGATATCTCGAACATCCAGCTTGCAAGTGCCATGATTGGTATCATGGTTGATGCAACAAACCGCGAGATCGAGCTTCCAATTCGATCAAGCTACAAGAAGGGTCTGTCTTCACTTGAGCAATTCGTGGCCACCCGTGGTTCACGTAAGGGTCTGATTGACACCGCGCTTAAGACAGCCGACTCTGGGTACCTAACTCGTCGTCTTGTCGACGTGTCACAAGACGTATTTACTGTTGAAGACACTCCTGGTGATGACGATGGATTTGCGATTTACCGTGCTGAAACTGAAGAGACAATGATCGACTTCGGTAACCGTCTATACGGACGATTTGCTGCTAAGGACATTGAAGGTCACGTTAAAGACGGAGAGCTCATCACTCGTAAGATTGCTGATGCTATCGAAGCTGACAAGAGCATTTCGGAAGTTAAGATCCGTTCTGTCCTTTCAACTAAGAACCTTCGTGGTGTGCCTCAGTCAAGCTATGGTATCGACATGTCTACTAACAAGATTGTTGCGAAAGCTCAACCAGTTGGTGTTATCGCAGCGCAGTCTGTCGGTGAGCCTGGTACACAGCTAACGCTTCGTACCTTCCACCAAGGTGGTGTGCAGGAATCTGACATCACCCAGGGTCTGCCTCGTGTAGAAGAGCTCTTTGAAGCTCGTTCACCAAAGGGTATGGCGCACATGACTGAAGTAACTGGTACTGTCGAACAATGGGAAGATGGAAAGAAGTACATCATCCAAGTGACTCCAGAAGCTGGTCACATCGAGCAAATCGCACTTGAAGGCCGAACAGCTGGTGTGAAATCTGGTGCTAACGTTAAGGTTGGTGACGTCCTTGCCTCAGGTGAGAGCGAAAGCAAGCCAATTGTTGCACCATTCGATGGCGTTGTAGAAGTAACGGATGAGTTCCTTATCCTTGCTGCAAACGCATCGTCTCCAGTTCGTTACGAAATTCCTGGCAACTACCAACTCACCGTTAAATCTGGTGACAAGGTTGAAGCAGGTGATCGTCTGACTGGTGGTTCATTGAACCTCCACGACTTGATGCGCCTCAAGGGCATCGAAGCGACACAACGCTACATAATTAACGCCGTGCTTCGTATCTACGCTGCACAGGGTCAAGACGTTGCTGACAAGCACCTCGAGATCATCGTGCGTCAGATGTTTAGCCGTGTCCAGGTTGAAGATCCAGGTGACAGTTCATTTGTTACTGGTGATATCGTCTCACGTGCTGCCGTTATGGAAGCAATCGAGAAGCTAAAAGAAGAAGGCAAAGAAACAGTTGCATTCACTCAATTACTTCTTGGTATCACGAAGGTCTCAATTTGGTCTGACAGCTTCCTATCTGCTGCATCGTTCCAAGATACTACTCGTGTCTTGATCAACGCCGCAGTTAGTGGACGTATCGACCGATTGAACGGCTTGAAAGAGAACGTGATCATCGGACGCAAGATCCCTGTTGGAACCGGTGTTGATAGTGCAACTGCACTTGATACTATCGACGAAGACATCGTTGCGGATGATATCCTCAAAGACGTCGAACTCGCTGCCTAAGACTTAGGTAGATAACAAAAAAGCCCTGCAGCAATGCAGGGCTTTTTGTATGACGAGTGCTTACGCTTTGGGATAGGTGAGGATAGGTGAGGATAGGTGACCTTGATCAACTTGCAACAACGGACTAAGAGTTACCAAATGCCGAGGGGACTATGAAGAAAACCCGTTGAGAATAATGAAGTGAACAGGAAGTAAGGTGTAAAACATAGCGCAATCGACGCTATGACAATTGCCGTGATCGCGTAAGGTTTACCTGGGTACTTTTTTGCAAGACTTATACTAGCGATAATAATTGCCGCAAGCCCTCCTGGTGCGGTGAAAAGGACAAAAATACCTAGAATAAATGGCAGAAATAGAGCTGCAACTGCAACCGCTAGTGCGCCTAATGCAAGGCTGCTTCCTACGGGTTTTGGTGTTGTTGGTTGAGCGATTGAGGTAGAAGGCATGAAAACTCCAATATGACTTACTATTTGAGGATAGTATATCATAAGCTGGCATCACCTCTTGAATAATGTCATCGTATCTGGTATTATTACAAGCGAGTTTCCGTTTATCTATTACAAAGCAGTGTACAAGTTTTGTAACGCGATAAACACTGTTCTCTAGGGATGCTGACCCTTAAGAACCACCCAGCAGATATCTATCTGTAACCAATCAATTTAAACGAAAGTTTTATTTTTAATGCCAACAATCAATCAATTAGTGCGCAAGCCACGAAAGACTGCCAACGCAAAGAGTAAATCTCCAGCGCTTGGTCGTATTCACAATGCGCTTAAAACTCGTTACTACGATCAAAACGCCCCACTAAAGCGCGGTGTTTGTATCAAAGTAACAACAAAAACACCTAAAAAGCCTAACTCGGCGCTTCGTAAAGTTGCTCGTGTTCGTTTGACTAACGGTCAAGAAGTTTGGGCTTACATTGGTGGAGAAGGTCACAACCTCCAAGAGCACGCCGTTGTGCTTGTTCGTGGTGGCCGTGTCCCAGACCTTCCGGGTGTTCGTTACCACATCGTTCGTGGTGCACTCGACCTTCAAGGTGTTGCAAACCGTAAGCAAGGCCGTAGCAAGTACGGTTCAAAGATGGAGACTAAGTAATGCCTCGTAAAGTTACCGCTAGCCTACAACGCGTTCTGACACCAGACCGCCGCTACCAAAGCGTTCTCGTACAACGTTTGATCAACAAATCTATGATTCATGGAAAAAAGCTTGTTGCCGAGAAAGCTGTCTACACAGCACTTGAAACAGCAGCTAAGAAACTAGATAGCGAAAACCCACTTGAAGTGTTTGAAAAAGCCCTCAAGAACGTTTCACCAAACTTCGAAGTTAAATCTCGTCGTGTCGGTGGTGCTAACTACCAAATTCCATTCCCTGTTGCGGGACACCGTCAGCTACACTACTCATTCACATGGTTAGTCCAAGCTGCACGTGGACGTAAGGGTATCCCTTACAGCCAACGTCTTGCACTTGAAATCGTTGATGCATACAACGAAACTGGTGCTGCCTTCAAGAAAAAAGAAGACACCCACAAAATGGCAGAAGCAAACCGTGCTTTTGCTCACTTCGCTCGAACCTAATACAAGGTACTTGCAAACTGGAAAACCGCTCTGTCAAAGAGCGGTTTTCTGTTACTATATGAAATATGGAGTTCCAGGATCTTCCGGAGCGTGTACAGCGACCCGAGCTTGACCAGTATAGTCGTTCGAGTATTTTTATGTATGCATACAATAAGCAACAATGGCTCCGTGAACGCGTAAATGAACATCAACTACCTGATGCAATTGACCATCTCGTCAACGAGCTAGAGCAATATGTCACTTCTAACTTCGAGACACTTCCCGATGTGTCTGTCCTGTCTCAAGATATACAACACACGAAAGAGATAACGGGAAGCGGCACACATATAGTGATTGAAAATGAAGCGCTTCCTTTTACGGGTGATGCTTCGCTGTTTGGCGAACACTCGATCGCTGCAACATTCTTCGGCTTCCATAGAGGAAGAGACAATGACCTACGCGTTTATGTCTCCCAGGGCAATGACGTCCGTCTGTTTATGGGTGGCATTTATACACCGTTACTTTCAGTTGGTCTGGAAGGTTCGAAGATTAGCCTTGCCGAATCTCGTCACGCAGAACAACTAGAGGAGCGAGGTATGTACGTAAAAGAAAGACTCGGTGATTATACCGAGCCTATGAGTGCACTTGTAAATCAGCTGATTAAAGAATTAAATAATGCATCAGTGAATAACATACATAGGTTGCATAATAGCTCGCAAATTGTCGCAGATATTGCACGACAAGATGGGGTAACTCCTCAGTTCATTGATGCTGTACTTGATATCATTTTCTTAAAACTCGAGATGAATATTCCTCATGATATTCAGGCATCTGCCCACCGAGTGGTGATAACCGAAAGGCCTATACCCTCCTACAAAGCGCAGCGTGGCCCAACAGTGTTTGAAGGTGTTATTCCTCAGCTGGGTCTGATCGGCGAGAGCGCCAGTCGAGGAATAGGTCTTTTTTTCATAAATAATGAAAATAATGTACAAATTCCTGTACAGTATATAACCAGCATGTATAGGAATCAGTAATGGAAAACCCAGGTAGCGACAACGAATTTAATCTTGAATTAGAAAGATTACTTAGCGACGAGCGTAAGAAAAGCCTCTATTATACGATTTCTGTTGAAAAAGAGCGCCAGCTTATTATTGACTCGTTTGCAGATCATTACGTCGCAATGTCTTTGCTCGATAGTGTTATAACATTTGATGACTTTCTCGAAGATCAGGAAACGAATGTATTTTCAGAGAATGAAGATGAAGAAACCATGTCTGAACTTGTATCTGTACTGAGTGAACTCGTACGAAAAGATATAGAGGTGTATGACGTCTTAGCGGATGGTGAAATGCAAGTGAGTGGTAACGGAATTTATTTGTTTTATCCTGAAGATGGTGACATGCACGAATTAGAAATGCTAGAAGATGGCGCAACATTAACTGGTGACGTGAAGTGGTATTCTGTCGCCGATATGATATCTTACGAAGCATATTTACATGTTCGACAAAGTGGCGAAAGTGGCGAGTATAATTTTGATGACATCGTCACAGAAGTGCTTGGTGTTTGGCTGGTGTTGGATAATGTGACGCTCACTAATGCAGTCGGCGAGACTACCTTTATCGGTAGCGCGTCAGTACCCTTTAGCTATCCGAAGCTACAGTTTGATAAAATTATTCATCAAGAGAATGACATAGTACCTGATGTAGAAATTGCCGAAATCCCGATCCAGGCGCACTTTAAGAGCGACTTTATGCTTCAGGTATGTAACGACATTGAAAACGACCTTAATCATAACGACTACGAAGGAGAAGAAGCACACCAGGTGAGGGCTCAGCATTCTGACGAGGTCAGTATCTACATGGGAATTGTTGACCGAGAAGAGGTGTTCGAGATAGATGCATTTACTGCTGTTATGCAGAATGGCGATCAAGAGACACTTGAAGGCGTGAGCGTTCAATATCTTGATCCAACGATAATGAATTGCAATGGTACCTGGCGTGTCGTCCATGCTTTTAGCGTCTTGCGTGAAGATGGACGCGCTGCGGTTGCACATATTTTGCCAGAGTATCTTCTTTCAATCCAGAAAAAAAGTTAATTTTATCAGTTAGACCTTTACATCGGCATACTGCTCATGTATAACAAAGACAAATGGGAACAAACATAAACAAACAAGGATTCATTTACTAATATGACGGCTGAGCGTTTTGATCTGCATGATCAACGCTCTCCGTCTCTGCCGCCATTAGAGGCTTGGAAAGATCCTGAAGCATGGCTTGATTTAAAAACTGGTCTGCCAAAACAAGGACGCACGTTACTTGAGGTTCCTACAGATTCGCGTGATTTTATAAAAATTGACGAACTAACAGCTTTAGTTAAAACGACATTATTTAAGGACGAGTTCGAGTGGAAACACGATCCTGCCAATCGTGAAACTCGTAGCGATGATCATCATTTTTATTTCACCGCTGAGGAGTATGGGCTGGTTGCTAATAATGGAAACGCAATACCTCGAACTTTTCGCGAGCTATCACCGAATATTGGAAGAATGCCGCGGCAGTTTCATAACGCAATACATGCCTTTACTGAGAAACCGGCGATGCCATCGATGGACAATATGTATGATTACATCCGCTCTTATCAGCTAGCCCATGCCGCGTTTAAAAGACTTTATTTGACTGCAAACGAAACCGTCACTGTAATGGGGTCGTTCGCACAACGCAGGCGGAGTGTTGCGCAAGGGTTAGTAAAGCCAAAAGATGAACTCGACTCTATCGGGGAAGAAATATTGAAATCAACATTCCGAAGACACTTTAGTCGCTATAGTGATGCTGTTGAGCAGTTTAAAGAGACAGAAGGTAAGGAGATCGTCTACAAGGAGCATGAAGCATTAAAGGTTACGAGGCCGACATTGGTTGCGCGCAAGATGGGTGCAATAGTAAATCGTAAAGCGGTCATAATACGACTTGATTCGATAGGTATGGCCGCATAGGAGTGGTATAATTCCATAAAACCACCATCTACAGAGGAGTCCGAGCTTTGGAATATACAAAAAAAGAAATCGTTTTTATGCCTTTAAAGCAGGAAATCTCTGCTAAAATTCAAGCCACAAACGAGATTGTCGGCGATACTACTGAATCAGACAAGGCGGCGGCGCATGTTAAAACACTTAATTACGAGCTTTTTAAGGCAAAATTAACAGGTGAATCTGTTCAGGTTTTCTCGCAATCACTTATTTGGACGACTGAACGTATCGAAGATGGAAAAACAGTGGTTGAATCTACGCTCGACCCAGAACTGTTAAAGAAACGTAGTGTCAGGGGTACGTTTATAGGTGTCACAGAGATGCTAGTCGATCAACAGCATATTTTAATGTATCAATTAAGTGTTGATTTGGATGATGAATCTATGGCATACCACTCCGTCTTAACGCCTGTTGATGAGTCGACATTGCTTATTGCGACAGAAGGTAGTGTTAATGCAGAGTTGAACGAAAATGTTGCAGAAAATTACCAGCTTCTATTGGGTGTTGAGAACTTAAAATTTCAAGAAGTACTGAAAGATTTCATGGATGTTATTAAGAATGGCGAGCCTGTCGATGCGACGAAGTTACGAGAGATAGGCTTAATTACGATATGGTTAATGGCGCAAGATGGTATCAAAGACGATGTGAAGATGCGTGATGCTATCGTCGGGATAATCAAAGCCTCAATAGACACTACGGCGTTATACTCTATTGTCGGCGCAGAGGTTATTGTTAATACGGGCGAGAGGGCAGGAACCGCTACAATTCAGCAGCATGAATCTAAAAGTCATATACAGGGGTTTGCGGCTATCAACGATTACGATACTGATAGTACGGGAAAGATTGAATTTGCGGCGACGATGCAACCAGTTATCTTCATCGATGATGAGAATGGACAACGCCGATACATTCCGTTGCGATACATGAGGACATTTTATAAAGAGTCATATGATAGCTGCTCGACAAGTAGGGAGCGCTTTATAAGTAAGTTTCCTAACATTTTGAGGTTAATTCATGAGTAAGAATCTCCCGGAAGACTTTATATTACCTATGGGTCAAGAATATGATGCCGCTATTGCAACTATTGCTGAAAATGCGAAGAATGAGGGTGATATCAGTCTATTCCTTGGTAAATATCGTTATGACAGAAAACATGACGGCATGTATTTTAAAAACGTTTTGTATCCAGCCGCACTCCATTCATTAGAGTTTGAGGATACAGATGCAGACGGCAAACGTAGATATAAAGCACACAGACTTGCAAACGCAGTGACATCGGGCATGCTTTTTGGGCATATGGTGAATGAAATGTATTATCCTGATTTGTTGACTGTACATAAGCCATATAGGAGTATAGCCGCTAATCCAAACCTCATGGTGCCTCAGGTTATGGAATTCTCGGAAGCTGGAGGATTTGAAACAGGTGCAGGCCGACGCATTGCTTATTACGCCATGTCTCAACATCACCTCGACGTTCTTAGTGACGAGTCTGTCCAAAGTTTAACGAGTTGGGCGACAGAGCTAATTCCTTTTAGTGAGAATTATACGGATTTTCACAAAGGACTAGGGCTTTACTTATACGCAGCCTGGGACGTTTACACCGACAGACTTCGTGAAGAAGGTAGGTATAGTGGAGTTGTTTATGCTGGAGCTCCAAAAGAAGACGACCAAGGTAACGACACTAGTACATAGCTCATTTTTCTGCTATAATGTAATAAAAGCGCTATTTTTTATGTCTTAAAATAGTATTAATGATTAATAGAGAAAGAGATGACCAACCATGGCCCAGAAATCTGTCCAACTTAAGGACTTCCGTAACGTAGGAATTATCGCGCACATTGACGCAGGTAAGACAACGACCACCGAGGGTATTTTGTACCGTACTGGTATTAACCACAAAATTGGTGTCGTTAAAGGTACTGGTGCTGAAGACGGTACAACTACCGACTGGATGGCTCAGGAAAAAGAACGTGGTATTACCATTACCTCTGCTGCTGTGACTGCACAGTGGAAGGGCCACACGATTAACATCATTGACACCCCTGGTCACATCGACTTTACTGTTGAGGTTGAACGTTCTCTTCGTGTTCTTGACGGCGCGATCACTATCTTCGATGGCAAGATGGGTGTTGAAGCACAGTCTGAAACTGTCTGGCGCCAAGCTAACAAATACGGCGTGCCTCGTATCTGTTTCATCAACAAGATCAACCAAATCGGTGGTGACTTCTACAAATCTCTTGACTCTATCCACCTTCGTCTTTCAAAGCACGCACTACCTGTGCACCTTCCTATTGGTTTCGAAAAAGAAATCAATGGTGTCGTTGACCTCGTTGATATGAAAGCTTACACATACAGCGACTACACTGACCACGAACTTGTTGTCGGTGAAATCCCTGCTGACATGCTTGAAAAGGCAAAGAATGCTCGTAGCCTCTTGGTTGAAGCAGCCGTCGAAGCCGAAGACGAACTCTTCGAGCGATTCCTTAACGAAGGCGAAGAATCAATCACTATCGAAGAATTAAAGCGCGCACTTCGTACACGTGTCCTTGCTGGTGACTTCTACCTCGTTTCCGGTGGTGATGGCCGTGGCGTTATCGTCGAGAAACTTCTTGACCTTGTAAACGACTACCTTCCATCTCCACTTGATGTTGGTGCGACTCAAGCAACAAACCCTAAGACTGGTGATGTTGTTGAGCGTCAGCCATCTGACGACGAGCCACTTTCTGCGCTTGCCTTCAAGATTGCAACCGACCCTTACGTTGGTCGTCTGATCTTTGTTCGTGTCTACAGTGGTAAATTGACTGCGGGTAGCTATGTCCTTAACACTACAACAGGTGAAAAAGAGCGTATTGGACGTGTTGTCCGTATGCACGCCGACAAGCGTGAAGACATCGATATGATCGGTGCTGGTGATATCGCCGCTGTTGTTGGTTTGAAAGATACCTTTACCGGACACACACTTTCTGACCCTGCCAATCCTGTGCTTCTTGAGTCAATCGAGTTCCCAGAACCACCTGTTTCTATTGCTGTCGAGCCAAAGACAAAGGCTGACCAAGAGAAGATGGGTATTGCTCTGCAACGTCTTGCCGAAGAAGACCCTACTTTCCGTATCCACACCGACGAAGAAACAGGCCAGACAATCATGTCAGGAATGGGTGAGCTTCACCTTGAAATCCTTGTCGACCGTATGAAGCGCGAATTCAACGTTGAAGCAAACGTTGGTGAGCCTCAAGTTGCCTTCCGTGAAACTATTCGCGGAACAGTTGAAGCTCAAGGTAAGCACGCCAAGCAATCTGGTGGACGTGGTCAATATGGTGATGTCTGGATTCGTTTCGAGCCGACAGAATCAGGTATTGGCTATGAATTCGTCGATGCTATTAAGGGTGGTGTTGTCCCTAAGGAATACATCAAGCCTGTTGAGAAGAGCATTCGTGAAACACTCGAAAGTGGTGTTGTCGCTGGTTACCCAATGATTGGTGTGAAAGCAACTCTCTATGATGGTAGCTACCACGACGTTGACTCAAGTGAACTTGCCTTTGGTCTTGCTGGTGTTATCGCCGTGAAGGAAGGTATTCCAAAAGCGAAGCCAGTTATCCTTGAGCCTGTCATGAAAGTTGAAGTTTCAACTCCTGAAGACTTCATGGGTGACATCATTGGTGACCTTAACGCCCGACGTGGTCGTATCGACGCTATGGAAGATATTCCTGGTGGCGCAAAGCTGGTTCGTGCATTCGTTCCGCTTTCAAACCTCTTTGGTTACACAAACGATATTCGTTCAATGAGCCAAGGTCGCGCAGCCTCAACGATGGAAGTTGCTCAGTATGAGGAAGTTCCACCTAACGTTCAGGCCGAGATCATTGCAAAGCGAATGAGCAAATAATCAATTAACAACCGCGCTCTCTGCGCGGTTGTTTTATATAGTAATGAAGACAGTAGATTCACTTATTGGGATGCAGGCTGAGCGATACGCTGACGTATCGTATTTTCCACCTGTTCAGGCAGCGAAGATGGACGCGTACCATGCGGTAGCTGCGCTAGAATATTCAAAGTCATACGGAGGCTATGAAGACCTTCTTGATGGGATGCCTCGATACTTCCAGAAACCTCATTCCAGAGTTGCACTAGAGTACTTACAAGAAAAAGGTGTCACAAGAATGGCTCTCGGTGTTTTTGCGAGTGCTCGACTAGTGACTGGTGAGCATCTTGTAACACTACCCTGGGTGATGTCTCGCGAGTATGTCGAACAATCAACCTGGGTGCAGCATTCGGCAGTTGCCTATGAATGGGTTGAGAATCTCGAAAGTCTAAAGGTGGAGAATAGTGAATCTATCGAAGGGTATGGCTACGTATTTAGTATGGATGATGCCAGGACAGTATTCGTTGTAGACGCTGAAAGAACACCCCGTATATTTGATCAGCCTGTGGTGAAACGTGAATTGCAACGAACACTTAAGAAGTTACCGAATCTAGAAGTTGCGTATGGGGGCACTGTAGTGACTGCAAAAACTGCGTCAGGCTCTCGTCGATTTGTTTAATTTCTAGTTCATGTTTGGTTGTTACGATTAAGACATGAACAAAGCACTGATTAACTACGACCTGCCCCGAGAAAAACTTCAAAAGAAAGGTGCTGCCTCCTTAACCAATGCAGAGCTTTTACAAGTGATCATCGGAAGTGGGACGGCGCAATCAAGTGTCTCAAGAATTGCCCGTAAGGTTGTCAAACAGTTGGCGAAACACGGCAATAGTATTTCGCATGATCTGTTAATGGAGGTGGTGGGGTTAGGTCCTGCGCGTGCGTCACAGATTATGGCAGTATTTGAATTAGCGAGCCGCTATCCCATTAGCAACAAACAACTCACTATTGATTCAGAGGAGAAGGCGAGTGGTCTTTTCGTTGAACTGACACTGGCTTCGTCGCAAAAACTCGTGTATTTAACGGTGGACGGCGCGAAACGTCTGATCGCAAAGCGTACCGTGCGTATGAATGAATCAACACATCCATCTGAATTACTGCGCGGCATTTTCTCTCACGTCGTGACCGATCAAGCCGCCGGTATTATGATTGCTATCGGCCACGCGCAGCATTCACTCGTTCCGTCTATGTTCGAGTTAAGTCTAGCCAGAGACGTCAATGGCATGGCACAATTATTTAATGTGACGATTCATGGGCTGGGTCTGATGAATAAAGAAACCACCAAATCTTTAAGGGGCGAGTCATGGTAAACCAAGACAAGGTCATTACTCGGCAACTGATCCGCAAATGGCATGAACGTGCGCAGATAGATTATAGCGATCTATTCGTGCGGGAATATATTGCCTATAACGCCTGGTTTCGCAAAGTGACAGACTGTAGCATCGATCATGAAGCAATCAAGAAGGTGACGCGACGATTCGTCATTTGGGATGACTACATCCACGGAAGAACCCTCTCGGATCTGCGACTCGTTATGGAAAGAATAGCAACATTTACCTATCATCACCCCGCACGCCCAATGGGTTTTGCCTGGGACGGAATAGTCAAAGATAGCTTTGATTGGAAGAGCCTCATTTACTATTGGTATCAAACACGTTGCGATTTATTTCATGGTGATACGATGCCGGGTAAGGCAGTGCATGATATGCAGATTAGGTTAGCTTATGAATCGCTCAACATCTTCATGGCTGAAATTCTGCGGCGTATGCGACATTGCTTTAGCGATGCGGATTTCATGAAACTAACAGAGGTGCAATCCCTCCAAAAGTCGCAACTTGGTGCAAATGAGGCGTTGGGTCAAATCGAATCCAGGCTCCATCAAAAATTCATCCAATCGCCAGATCTGTGGAATGTGGATATGGAAAGGGTGTAAAAGCTTTACGAACCTGTGAAAATTCTGTATAATTGTCCCTATACGTCATGAGATGGCTATATTCTTATGCGAAAATAATTAAGAGGAGAACTAATTTAAATGGCAGATTTCGATCGCACCAAGCCACACGTTAACGTTGGAACAATGGGTCACGTTGACCACGGAAAAACAACACTAACAGCTGCAATTACAACAGTACTTGCAAAGCGTCTTCCTAGCGAAGTTAACAAAAAAGTTGACTACGCACAGATCGACAACGCCCCTGAAGAGCGTGCACGTGGTATTACTATCGCTACATCTCACCAAGAGTACGAATCAGCTGATCGTCACTACGCTCACGTCGACATGCCAGGACACGCTGACTATGTTAAGAACATGATCACCGGTGCTGCTCAAATCGACGGTGCAATCCTTGTGGTTGCTGCTAACGACGGTCCACTTCCTCAAACTCGTGAGCACGTTCTTCTTGCTCACCAAGTTGGTGTGCCAAAGATCCTTGTTTTCCTAAACAAGATGGACCTTGCAGACCCTGAACTAGTTGAACTAGTTGAAATGGACATTCGTGAACTGCTC
>Ga0247817_10000821_pt1 | contig 16588 bp, 18 predicted proteins | sample UWRJL212509R1_FD_178010 | JGI IMG/M metagenome (GOLD analysis project Ga0247817, IMG submission 178010) | Plant litter microbial communities from Arlington Agricultural Research Station in Wisconsin, United States - UWRJ-L212-509R-1 | ecosystem: Environmental > Terrestrial > Plant litter >...
TTCTTGCTTCCGGTAGTTCTAATGTCAGGCCAAATCAATCTAAAACGCGAACGCGTTTTTGCGAGGGCTTTGCTATTCTCAAACCTGTAGGTGAAGACGCAGACTGATGCGCAAGCGGATAGCGAGAAACGCGGGGCAGCGTTCCGAAGGGTACACGGTTAGAAAGATCTCCGCGCTGAGATCCAGCCCTGATGCCGTGTGAAGCACGAGCGCACAAAACGCTTGTGTGGGAGTCCTGATAAACCTTGTAAGCCAGATACCAGCACTGGCCACCTACTCGAATTCCAAGCCCGCCTCGCGCGGGCTTTTTCATTCTCCAAGATTCATCCCCGATGCACACCCTACATCCTCCATCGTCCAAATACGGACATGGATTTTGGCCACTTCGATCTCCTTTTGGCCAACCTCGCACTGTGATCCGCTCCGACTGTCAGCAAGAATCGGAACAAGAGCCCGTGTTGCCGAGCGCTCAGCGATATAACAACCAAAATCTTGCCCTTGGCTTTTTTCAAGGCCGCTGCCGTGTACAGAACATAAAAACCGTCGTACTAACGTCACACTTGGGGAAATTCCATGGTCACGATGAAACGCATACTGGGCGCCACTGTGTGTGGGCTGACGCTGCTCGCCAGCGCCGTGCAGGCTGAACAGCGCGAGCTGAGGGTGTACAACTGGGCGGACTACATCCTGCCGTCCGTGCCCAAGGATTTCGCAAAGGACACCGGCATCAAAGTGACCTGGGACACCTTCGACACCAACGAGTCCCTGGAAGCCAAGCTGCTGACCGGCAACTCGGGATACGACCTGGTGGTGCCCTCGAACCAGTTCATCGAAACCCAGATCAAGGCGGGGGTTTTCCAGAAACTAGACAAGTCCAAACTGCCGAACTGGAGCCATCAAAACCCTGAATTGCTCAAGCTGCTGAACAAGAATGATCCCGGCAATCTGTACGGCGTGCCTTACATGTACGGCACCGTGCTGATCGGCTTCAACCCCGCCAAGGTCAAGGCCGCGCTGGGTGACAATGCGCCGGTGGACAGTTGGGACCTGGTGTTCAAGCCCGAGAACATGGAAAAGCTCAAAGCCTGCGGCGTAGCGATGCTCGACTCACCCTCGGAAATCCTGCCGCTGGCTTTGCATTACCTGGGGCTGGATCCGAACAGCCAGAACCCGGACGACTATGAGAAAGCCAAGGCGCTGATGATGAAGATTCGGCCCTACGTCACCTATTTCAACTCCGCCAAGTACATGACCGACATCGCCAATGGTGACATCTGCGTTGCCATCGGCTACTCGGGCAGCTTCTACCAGTTTGGCAATCGCGCCAAAGAAGCCGGCAACGGTGTGGTGGTCGATTGGCGCTTGCCAAAAGAAGGCGCGCCGATCTGGTTTGACACCTTCGCCATTCCGAAAAGCGCGAAGAACGTCGAAGAGGCCCACGAGTTTCTCAACACGCTGCTGGACCCGAAAGTCATCGCCCCCATCAGTGATTTCCTCGGCTACCCCAACGCGAACAAGGACTCGCTTGCGTTGATCAACAAGGACATCACCGGCAACCCGAACCTCACGCCGACCAGCGAAGCGCTTAAAACGCTGTATGTCGTGCAGCCCCTTCCGCAGAAGCTTGAACGCGTGCGTACGCGCGTCTGGACCAGCATCAAGTCCGACAAGTAGTGCCAGCACCCGCACCGTTGCGTGTCGATGCGCAATGGTGTGGGGCAGGGCGCAATCAGAGGGATCGTGCGGCACGGCCCGCTGCCCAACACACGCAAGATGCCGGAGCGCATGGCGAACTCTTCGATGTGGGTTGTAAACTGCGCCGGCAGAAGGCGTCGCCGCGTTCATTTTTTCAGCGGCCCGCCAATCCATAGACCCCTCACCAAGAGATTCCCATGGCCAACCACGACATCACCTACGTCCCCGATCCTGACGAGGATTCCATCTCGTCCGACGTCACCGGTTTCGGCGGGCTGCTGGTCTCCACGCAGATTCCCACCCGTGCCGACGGCAGTCTGGAACTGGGCGATATCACTGTTCAAAGCGAATGCACCCTGCAGGCGCTCAAGGTTGCGCTGGAGCGCGCCGGCAGTTCCATGGACCGCGTCCTGCACCTGACCATCTACCTCACCGACATGGCTGATCGCGCCGCCTTCAACGAGGTGTACAAACGCTTCTTCGCCAAGCCCTGGCCGGTTCGCGCCGCGGTTGGCGTGGCGGCTCTGGCCGTGGAAGGCATGCGCGTGGAAGTGACCGCGATGGCAGCCAAGGGCTGAGTCCGCGTGTTCGTTGGTGGCGTCACTCAGCGAGTGGCGCCACCGGACGCGTTTCATCCGTAAGCCTGCCCCAGACTCGGCATCCGATGCCATGGACAACTCTCCTAAGGACCCGTAATGCCTCTGATATCGCAACGTGTAGAGATGGCACGCAACGGCACAAACGATAAGGTCATCTGCCGAATGGCGTCCGGTTGGGCAGTCATGGGCGACGTGCAGTTTCTACCTGGGTACTGCCTTTTGCTGCCCGATCCTGTGGTTCCAAGCCTGAACGATCTGGATGCACAAGCCCGCGCGACCTACCTGCTCGACATGGCGCGCATCGGAGACGCGGTTTTGCAGGCCACCGCTGCACTTCGTATGAACTACGAGATATTGGGCAATTCAGAGCCTGAGCTGCATTGCCATATCTTTCCGCGCTACGCCTCAGAGCCGGAAGACAAACGCAAGATGCCCGTGTGGTTCTATGACTGGAAAACCGCGATCGCCTACTCAGAAGAAATGCATGGAGATCTGCGCAAAAGAATTGCCGAGTTGCTGGTAAAGCACGAAGTAAATCCCTGATTGGCACATACCCTGTGGCGAGGGAGTTTACTCCCGCTGGACTGCGCAGCAGGCCCTGCTTTTTTTGGCAAAAGAAAGAGTGGGGCCGCTACGCAGCCCAGCGGGAGTAAACTCCCTCGCCACAGGGATTTTCGGGGGGGGCGGCTACCTATGTTTCACCTACCCCGCACTCGATTGCTTGATATCCCCGCAAAAGATATCGACGTTGCCACTCTCCGGCGCCGTTCGCACGAGTATGGAGTGCTCACTGGAAACCAGGACCGACAGCTCAACAGGTGCCGTTCTGGACATAGTCCAGCCGCGTACGGCCTGGCGTTGGGTGTTGACCTGATCATTCAATGCGTAGGCGACCGGACCAGGTTGCTCGCAGCTGCCTTTATTGATGAAAGTGTAGAGGCGCAAGGGAAGCGTCACCCCGCTCGGCGCTCCGCTGATGAAAAAGCTGAGTCCGGTTTGCTTGTCCTGGCTCGTCAACGTGACGGACCCGATCTGCCCGGTGTTCTGCCGAGTGGCAACCAACGGAACATTCACGCCATGGTTTGATGAGGTCGAGCAGCCCGCCATGTTGGCGGTGATCATCAGGACGGCCAGTGAACCTGCGAGTTTCATTGCGAACCTCCAACGTTGAAGAACTGCAATGGGAAACTAACCGGTATAGCTCATTAATCGCGTCCCGAGAGTGGCCCACACGAAATTGCCTGGGTGTCTGACCCACCGGATGACCAGCTGGCACTTTTTGGTTGAGTGTCCTGGCCATTAGTGGTAGAGGCAAGCGACTGTTTTAAAACGAAAAAAATCTGATTTTGGGCTTCCATGACGAAGCGAAAGTTGATAAATTTCCGCGCATTCCTGCACAGGGCCTTACTGCGCTGACAGCGAACGCAGCAACACTTCCTGTTGCTCACAAACGAACGACACAGAAACACCGTGCATCGCGCACATCGCAACAGATACAGGGGCGTCGCCAAGCGGTAAGGCAGCAGGTTTTGATCCTGCCATGCGTTGGTTCGAATCCAGCCGCCCCTGCCATTTTCCTGATATTCATCCCTCTACCGTCAGTCATCGGTGTATCTTGCTGCTTCCCGTTTTTTACGATGGGACAACAGCACGGAGCGGAGACACACCCAATGGATTGTCAGATTCGACTCGCAACAGCCCTCGATGCAGCAGCAATCAGCCTCGTCACGATCAGATCACTGCGTGAATCCAACGCGCGGGATTACCCGCCAGACGTGATCGCGCGCGTGGAGCAGGGTTTTTCCCCGCAAGGGATTCTTGGGTTGATGGCGCACCGTCAGGTCTATGTGGCTACTGTCGATCAACAGGTCGTCGCAACCGCCAGCCTGGACAAGGACGTTGTACGAAGCGTGTTTGTCGATCCGCACTATCAAGGGCGCGGCATCGGTCGGCAGCTCATGGGGGGCATTCATGCGGCGGCCGTCGACGCGGGCCTGGATGTGTTGCGGGTGCCGTCTTCGATCACTGCCGAGGGCTTTTACCTGTCCCTGGGTTATCAAAAAATCCGCGATGAGTTTCACGGTGACGAGCGCACGATCATCATGCACAAGCGTTTGACGAAATAGCGGGGCCGGATCGGGGCCCCGCTGGTGTCGCTAACGAACGCTTGTCACACCCGCGCCAGCGCCTGAGCCAGATCCGCTCGCAAGTCTTCCACATCTTCGACACCCACCGATAACCGCACCAGCGCATCGCCGATGCCCAGTTGTGCGCGGGTGTCGGCGGGGATGGTGGCGTGGGTCATGATTGCCGGGTGTTCGATCAGGCTTTCGACGCCGCCCAGGCTCTCGGCCAGGGCGAAGATTTGTACGCTTTCGAGGAAGCGCCTGGCGCCTGCCAGATCACTGTTCAAATCAAGGGAGATCATGCCGCCGAAACCGCGCATTTGCCGCTGTGCCAGCTCGTGCTGGGGGTGTGACGGCAGGCCCGGGTAGTAGACACGTGCGACTTGCGGTTGGCGTTCCAGCCATTGCGCCAGTTCCAGTGCGTTGCTGCAGTGGCGTTCCATGCGCAGCGCCAGGGTTTTTACGCCGCGCAGGGTGAGGAAGGCGTCGAACGGGCCGGCGATGGCGCCGACGGCGTTTTGCAGGAAGCCCAGGCGCTCGGCCAGTTCAGGGTTTTGTCCGACCACGGCGATGCCGCCGATCACGTCGGAGTGGCCGTTGAGGTATTTGGTGGTCGAGTGCAGCACGATGTCGAAACCCAGTTCCAGCGGGCGCTGAATCCAGGGGCTGGCGAAGGTGTTGTCGGCCACGCAGATGATGCCTCGGGCACGGCAGAGGCGAGCGATGGCGGCGAGGTCTGTGAGGCGCAGCAGAGGATTGCTGGGCGTCTCGACCATGACCATTCGGGTGTCGTCCTGCAGCGCCGCTTCGAAGGCCGACAGGTCGGTCAGGTCGACGAAACTGAAGCGGTGCCCGGCGCTGCGCTGGCGGACCTTGTCGAACAGGCGGAAAGTGCCGCCGTAGAGGTCATTGCCGGAGACGATGTGTGCATTGGCGTCGAGCAGTTCGAGTACGGTGGAGATGGTGGCCAGCCCCGAGGCGAAGGCGAAGGCCTGGGTGCCGCCTTCGAGGTCGGCGACGCAGCGTTCCAGGGCGAAACGCGTCGGGTTGTGTGAGCGGCCGTAGTCGAGACCTTTGTGCACGCCGGGGCTCTGTTGCAGGTAGGTGGAGTTGGCGTAGATCGGCGGCATCAACGCCCCGGTGGAGGGGTCCGGCGTCTGCCCGGCATGGATCACGCGGGTGGCAAACGCATGTGGCGGGGCGGTTTCATCGTGCTGACTCATGCAAGGGATCTCCGTAAATGATTGAGCAGGTCGACGCGAGTGATCAGGCCGTGGAATCCCGAAGCGTCGGCAATGATCGCCACCAGTCCGCGGTCGAGCTCCGCCTGGAGTTCTGCCAGGCCGGCGCCGGGCGGCAGGGTTTGCACCTTGTCGGCCATTGCACTGGCGACGGTCATGCGAAAGTGCGAAGCGTCTTCCTGCATGCCGAGCAGGATGTCGGATTCATCGATCACGCCGACCAGTTGTTGCCCGTTCACCAGCACCGGCAACTGCGAGACATCGGCCAGGCGCATGCGCTGGAAGGCCGTGAGCAGGGTGTCGTCCGGACCGACACTGATCACCCGGCCATCTTCGAAACGCCGGGCGATCAGGTCGCGCAAATCGCCGTAGCGTTTGTACTGCAGCAGGCCTTGATCGTTCATCCACTGGTCGTTGTAGACCTTGGACAGGTAACGAGTGCCGGTGTCGCAGACGAAACTGACCACGCGCTTGGGCTCGGTTTGTTCGCGGCAGTAGCGCAACGCCGCCGCTAGAAGGGTGCCGGTGGAAGAACCACCGAGAATGCCTTCGGCGCGTAGCAGTTGGCGGGCGTGATCGAAGCTTTCTTCGTCGCTGATCGAGTAAGCCTTGCGCACACTGGAGAGGTCGGCAATCGACGGGATGAAATCTTCGCCGATGCCTTCGACGGCCCAGGAGCCTGGCGTGCCGAGGGTGCCGCTGCGGCTGTACTCGGCCATCACCGAACCCACCGGGTCGGCCAGCACCATTTCGAGATCGGGTTGCACGCGGCTGAAAAAACGTGTCAATCCGGTCAGCGTGCCGGCGGAACCGACGCCCACCACGATGGCGTCCAGATCATGCTGGGTCTGGGCCCAGATTTCAGGCGCGGTGCTGCATTCGTGAGCGAGGGGATTGGCCGGGTTGTTGAACTGGTCGGCGAAGAATGCGTCGGGAATGTCCTGAGCCAGGCGCGCGGCAACATCCTGGTAGTACTCGGGATGACCTTTGCCAACGTCGGAGCGGGTGATGTGCACTTCGGCGCCCATCGCCTTCAAGTGCAAGACTTTCTCGGTGGACATTTTGTCGGGGACTACCAGGACCACTCGGTAGCCCTTGGCGCGGCCGACCAGGGCCAGGCCAAGGCCGGTGTTGCCAGCGGTGGCTTCGACGATCGTGCCGCCGGGTTTGAGGCGACCATCGCGTTCGGCGGCGTCGATCATCGCCAGGCCGATGCGATCCTTGATCGAACCGCCGGGGTTCTGTGATTCCAGTTTGAGAAACAGGGTGCACGGGCCGGTATCGAAGCGGCTGACACGCACCAGTGGCGTGTTGCCGATCAGTTCGAGCACGGCAGGGCGGGAGTCGTTGGGCATGTCGTCACCTCGCTACTGAAATTCGCAATGGATGGACAGCATTTCGCTGCAAGTCATCGCACCAAAAACGGGCGACGTCTGGCATGGACCATAGGTCGGGATGGTGTCATTCGCAACTGCGGATGGCTGGCCGGTTGTGTTGGGGGGGGGGAACAGGGTTGAAGAAAGATCAAAAGATCGCAGCCTCGTTTCACTCGACAGCTCCTACAGGTCTTTATCGAACCTACGCCCATCCCTGTAGGAGCTGTCGAGTGAAACGAGGCTGCGATCTTTTAACGGATCACCCCAAACTCATGCCTTGCTCGCCGCCAGGTAAGCCCCCAGCCGCTGCCCCATCTGTTCCCCCAGCGCCTGCAAGCCACTCAACGGTCGGACCATCACTTCGAAGTCGACAATTTTTCCCTGTTCGTTAAACCGGATCATGTCGATGCCCTTCAACTCTTTTCCGTTCACCTTGGCGCTGAACTCCAGCACCACATTCAAACCGTCCGCGGTGGCCAGTTCGCGGTGATATTTGAAGTCCTCGAAGACGCCGAACACCGTGGTGAGAATCATCGCGACCACGGCAGCACCGGGGTAGGGCGTGTGCGCCATCGGCGAGCGGAAGACCACGTCGGGTGCCAGCAATTCGGGCAAGGCCTGCAAATCAGCGTTGCTAATCATCTGGTGCCACTGGCTCAAGGACGCCAAGGCGTTGGGATGCAGGTTCAGCTCGGACATGTTCGACTCCTGTTTTTGTTGTTCTGCGAAGCCTGACGTTATACCAACCCTGATCTTCAAAGGGCAGGGGGGTGATGCCCGAACATTTGCAATCCGCAGGCTTCATATTTAATATACGTTTCATATGCATTTCATATTAGGCAAGCCAATGGGTATCGTAAAAATTTCAGAGCACATGCACGAGAATCTTCGGATCGCCAGCGATGCGTTGAGTCGCTCGATCAATGCCCAGGCCGAGCACTGGATGCGCATCGGCATGCTGGCGGAGCTTCATCCCAATCTTGATCACAGTGACATCTGTCGCTTGCTGATTCGTGCCGAACTGGCGGGGGGGCTTGATTTGAAGGCGCTGGGTACGCTGGAGGAATTTCCTCAGGCAGATCTGGTTCATGCGGCCATGGGAGCCAAGCGATGAAGGCGCACGTCCCGATCAATACGCCGGCACAAATAGCACAGTCCCGCGTGGCGGGCATGCTGGCCGCCGAGGTGCTGGCGATGATTGCTCCTTTCGTGAAGGCGGGAGTGACCACCGACGAACTTGATCAGCGCTGCCATGACTACATCGTCAATGTGCAGAAAGCCATTCCCGGAAATGTCGGCTATCACGGATTCCCCAAAACAGTCTGTGCGTCCGTGAACCACGTGGTCTGCCATGGCATCCCGTCGAAGACACCACTGAAGGATGGAGACATCGTCAACATCGACATTGCCGTGGTGAAGGATGGCTGGTTCGGCGACACCAGCCGCATGTACTGCGTGGGAGATCCCGCTCCGGATGCACTGCGGCTGATCAATACCACCTATGAGGCGATGTGGGCCGGCATTCGTACGGTTCGTCCCGGCGCTACGCTGGGTGACATTGGTCACGCGATTCAGACGTTGGCGGAGAAGGAAGGTTTCAGCGTCGTGCGCGAATACTGTGGTCACGGAATCGGCAAGGTTTATCACGATGAGCCGCAGATTCTTCACTATGGCTATCCCGGCCAGGGGATGACGCTCAAGGCCGGCATGATCTTTACCATCGAGCCCATGTTGAACGCCGGCAAACGCCATGTGAAAACCCTGGCGGATGGCTGGACCGTAGTCACCAAGGATCAGTCCCTTTCAGCGCAGTGGGAACACATGGTGGCGGTGACAGACGAGGGTTATCAGGTGTTGACGCCTTGGCCGGACAGTACCGGCGGTCAGACGGAGTGAATCTTCCGGGGTGGATTCACTCGATGAACGGTGGAGGTTTGCTTCGCAATGGCGGTGATATCCGCCCGGGGCGCACTCAATGACATCGGTAGACGACTTCAGAACCAAATCCCACGCACTTCTGATCGAACTGGACGCCGCTACGATGGGCATGATGCTGCTGGTTTCCTCCAGATGTGTATCTGGCCCCGCATGGGAAGAGGCGACTCAACGGCATCACGATGCTTATGAGGTCTGGAACACCTTTCTTAATATGCCAGAGTCAGGGGCGAGCCCGGAGGCTCTCTGACTTTTGCCAGGAGCGACCGGGTTTTGCTACTGCTTGAAGAAGACCGAAGCGGACGGGGTTACCCGGTCCGCACGGCAAGGTCAGCTTTGGCAGAACCGGATCCGGTTACCGAAAGGATCGTAGACCTCCAGGATCTTTCCCCAGCCTTGTTCAACGATATCCGGCCGTCCGTACCCGTAGCGTTTGCCCTGCAATTCGTCCCGCAGCATTTCGATATTTTGCATCGGGACGAATATCGTCGAGCCAGGGCTCGCATCGCCGTGATGCTCGGAGAGATGAAGGTGCAGACCGTTGCGGCTGATGCCCAGGTACAGCGGTAGATCGGCTTCGAAACGGTGTTCGAATTCGACGCTGAACCCCAGGAAACCCAGGTAAAACTCACGCGCCTTGGTCTCGTCAAACATCCGCAAAATCGGGATGGCTTTGTCGAACGTTATCCCGGGTGTGGCGTTTTCCTGTGGCAGCAGCGCTGCTGCGGTGTTCCAGTCCTTGTAGCCCAACTGGTGCGCCACCGTTTCAAGCGCGGTGGCGTGGGACACCTCTTGATTGCGACCTTCCAGCGAAGTGCGCAGTCGCTTGGCCATCTGCTTGGCTTGTTCGATTGAAATCATTGTTCCTCCTGTGGTCCAGGCATGTGGGTGCTCGCGTTGCCAAACCTCGACCGTCAAGAGAATCAACAGGATTTGGGGAGAAGAAATGCTTTCACCTGTCCTTTCGGAAGCGAGCGGCGGGCAGCATCGGCCCGGGCGGATGATACATCACTCCCACAATTACATCTTCACCCGTCACTGAACGGGTGTGCATGTCTGGTCACCTGTGGGAGCAAAGCTTGCTCGCGATTGGGCCGCATCGGTCGACATCGTTTTGGACGTTAGACCGCTATCGCGAGCAAGCTTTGCTCCCACGACTGGATCTTCGTATCCACTGCTAGAATTGTTGTCTCAGTTCTATCCTGGAGAACCAAGATGATCAGTAAAAATACGATTTGTCTCTGGTACGACGGCACGGCCCTGGATGCAGCGACGTTTTATGCCAGGACGTTCCCGGACAGCGCCGTAGGAGCCGTCAATCGGGCGCCGGGTGATTATCCGGCGGGCAAGCAGGACGATGTCTTGACGGTCGAGTTCACGGTGATGGGCATTCCTTGCCTGGGTCTGAATGGCGGGTCGGGGGTCACACACAACGAGGCGTTTTCATTTCAGGTGGCGACCGACGATCAGGCTGAAACGGACCGTTTGTGGGACGCGATCATCGGCAATGGCGGCAGGGAGAACGTCTGTGGCTGGTGCCAGGACAAGTGGGGTCTGTCATGGCAGATCACGCCACGCATCTTGTCGACGGCCATCGCCAGCCCTGATCGAGCGGCGGCCAAGCGTGCCTTCGAAGCGATGATGCAGATGAAAAAAATCGACGTCGCGGCGATAGAGGCGGCTCTGAAGGGGTGACCGACGCTTGATCCGCATGATGTCGCGTACATGCCACAGGTTTTCAGAGGAGGTGCAGCATGGAGCGATTCAACGGTGGTTGCCTGTGTGGCAACGTCCGCCTCGAGGCGATTGGTCGGCCTTATCGGGTGGGCCTGTGTCATTGCCTCGACTGTCGCAAACACCACGGGGCCCTGTTTCACGCGAGCGCCATTTTTCCTCAGGAGGCGGTGACCATCGAGGGCGAAACCCGGGACTACGCCGGTCGGTTTTTTTGCCCTCGTTGTGGCTCCTCGGTCTTTGCGCGCACCGACGACGAAATTGAAGTGAACCTGGGATCCCTCGATGCACCGGACCTACTCACGCCGACCTACGAGAGCTGGATCGTGCGACGTGAGTCCTGGTTGCCGTCGTTTCCGTTGACGAGACGGTATGAGCGCGATCGTGAAAACCCGGGGCGGGAAGAACAGTAGGCGTTGCCGCGCTGTACCCGTTGATAGTCCCACCGCAGTTGACCTTGCAAGCCGCCGCCTCCAGTCCGTCCAGCCAGGCATTCATGCTGGACGGGTTTGCGGTGCTGATTCCGCTGACGCTCATCTACAACACTTACGGCTTTAAGGTCTTCAGGGGGAAAGTTCGCGCGGCCCATGATTGACTGCGACCGTTCAGCGCTAGGGTAGCCAGTACTTTTGCACGGCGCCTTGCAGACCTTGCACGGGGTCCGTGTCGGGAAACGACAGGGTGTCGATGCGCGCCAGTTGGGCCTGGGTGGGGGCCTCGCGACAGATATCGGCATGCTGTCCCGGCGGGTAAGCGCCGACGACCAGAAAGTCTTCGCTCGACTCCAGATTGCAGTGGCCGATACCGGCGGGCAGCAGCAGTACATCGCCTGAACTGACGTCAAGCACATGCCCGTTTGGGCCACCCAGCATCAAACGTGCCTGGCCACTGGCGACGCCCAGCACTTCATGGCCTTCGGTGTGGTAGTGGTGATAGTTGTAAATCCCGTATCGCCATTGCGGCGGCCAGCCATGGGTGCTGAACGTCTTTTCGAACAGTGCTGCCGGGTCACTGCCTTCGATGGCAATCGCCTGGGTGTAGACAAGGACCGGCAGGCGTGGGTTGTTGGGGACCCACTGATTTCGTTCAAACATGAGGGGCTGGACGGTAGCTTTGACTGTTCCCGACGTGTTCATAAGGTCTCCTTTCTCTCCCGGTAGGAGCAAAGCTTGCTCGCGGCCTGACAGGCACCTGATTTCCTGTGAATGTACCCGATCCCACTGTAGGAGTGAGCCTGCTCGCGATGACAGACTGACAGCCGACCATTCTCTTCCGAATGACACCCGATCAAGTGTGGGAGCTGGCTTGCCAGCGATGGCAGCCTGATAGCCTGATAGCCGACCTATTGTCCCCTGATGTAAACGGATCAAACTGTGGGAGCCGAGCTTGTCGCGATGGCGGCCTGACAGGCTATGAGGTTTTGAGGGTGTACATATCCATTCCTGCGGTAACGGCCGCTATTGGTTTCGCCCTTACGGCGAGTCACTTTGAAGAGCGCAAAGTAACCAAACGCTCTTGCCCCTTTCGTCCGGTGCCTCGCCTGGGCTCGGCATACCCTCGCTCCGGTCCTGCTCCGTGGGCCCGCCGCGATCGGCCATCCATGGCCGTGCGCGGCTAACCCGGCATCCATGCCGGGTTGCCCACTGCGCAGAACCTGCGTTCGGCCTTCCCATGGGGCAAGAAGATCAAAATCTAAAGCAGATCTAAAGCCAAAGCGAGGCGGCCTGACAGCCGACCTGACGCTTGAGGCCTGTGCGTTCACCTGTGGGAGCCGAGCTTGGTCCGGGCGGCGTTCCGACGATGGCGGGCAGACAGCCGATCCTTTTCTCCGATGTACCTGAATCGTAATCATTGCATTTGAAATGAGAGTACTGTGGGTCGGCAGCACATGACACACCGCACTATCACGCAAGTCTGGAAGAAACACACCATTCAGGGACTACAGGGAATTATCGAATGAGCACGACAGAACAAGTGCAGGACCACAGCAAGTACAGTGCGAAATGGCAGGAGCGTTTTGCGTTTTTCGATACATACGGTGCGCCGAATGCGCCGGGATACAAACCGGCACTCCAGCAGCTTCCCTTTAAACGGAAGATAACCATCAACTCAAACATTATCGCGTTCTTCTTTGGCCCGATTTACCTGTTTGTGCTGGGACTGTGGAAAAAGAACCTGACGCTGATTGCGATCATTATTGCGCTCACCCTCGTGCTGGATGTTGTCTTCGCGCTGGTCGAGTTCAGCTATGCCAAGCAGGTCAACTTTGCCGTAGGGTTTGCGATGAACATGTTGTATGCACTTTCCACTAACTACGCTTATTACCTGAAGGAACAGAAGGGTGAGCAGGGTTGGAATCCGTTCAAGGGCATGCGCTGGTAAGTCATCTGCACAAGCGCCTGCGAGCGGCGAGTCAACGAGTCCACTGTGCCTCGCCACTCGCGCGGGTCCGATCGACCAGGCGGATGCTGTTGCGTCCGCCGCGTTTGGACTCGTAGAGCGCAGCGTCACCTTGCTCGATCAATGCCGCCAGGCTGGCAGGCGGCTGGTCGAACAGGCTGGCGCCGATGCTCAGGGTGACCGGTTCAGGCGTGGCAAATGTCTGGACAGCCGTTTTATGAAACTCGTCACGCAGCGCGCCACCCAACGTCTCAATGCGTTCGGTCGATGCGTTTTTCAGCAAGATAACGAACTCGTCACCTCCCAACCGGGCGGCCAGCGCGCCTTCCGGCAGTCCCGAACGGATCATTTCGCTCAGTGCGACGAGCAATCGGTCGCCGGCGGTATGACCGTACAAATCGTTGACCAGTTTGAAGTTGTCGATGTCGATCAACAACAAGGCACCCGGCCGTTCGGTCGAAGCTTTCTCCATGAGTCGCGGCGCTCGCATCTCCAGGGCGCGGCGGTTGTACAGGGCGGTCAACGGATCACGGGAGGCCAGCCGTGCGATCCGTTTCTCCCGTCGATAGCGCTCGGATCCGGTCATCGACAACGCAATCAGCATGATTGCCATCGCGCCCTCGACCAGCGAAATCTGGATGATCTCGCCACGCAAGGCAGCAAGATCGATCAGCGTGCCCGGCACCACCGCCGTTAATGCCTTGACGAGGTAGAACAGCCCGTGGATCAGCAACACATAGCGCAGTTGTCCCGCCCCCACGCTCAGGGATTTGCCGTGGGGGCGCAGGAGCATACTTGCCTTGAGCGTCGGCAGGGCGACCAACAGCGAATTGACCAGCAGCATGACCTTCGACCAGGGCTGCTCCCCCGGCAACATCAGCATGGCGAACCATGCGACAAAAATCAGGTACCAGGCGCGTGACAGTCGCGCCTCTGTGAAGCGCGCAACGCCCATCAGGAAAAGCCAGTGAGCGGTCACCAGCAGACCGTTGGCAAACCAGATGCCGATCAATAACAGGCCGCTTCCGCGCAGCAAGGCCAGGGTCGATCCCACGGTGATCGTCGCAAAACCCGCGCTCCAGAACAGCAGCGAGGGCTCCCGAACGTTGCGCCACTCAATCGCCAGGTACAGCGCGGCGGCCGCTGCGAGGGCGATGGACAGTATCAATAGGGTGGGAGGGTCGAGCGCCATAGCCTGACTGGGTGCCTGGTTGGAAATGAAGGGCGCGATTGTAAGCGTTTAAGATGAATTTTCGCAGGGTTGGCCGTCGCCACGTATTCGTTGCTCCGCCACCAGCAAAAGCGACTGTGGCAGCGGACTTTGCGGGTGCTGGGGCTCTTGCACACTCGCCAGGCGAAAACCGGCCATGTCCAGCGCGTTGACCCAACTGGACAGGGTCCGGAAGTACCAGGGCATGGGCTGCCAATCCCCTTTGAACCCCTCGAACGTTTCTTCTCGCCACCCGTCCTGATAGTCGCCCCCTGCTGCGGCCCATGGATGCAATGTCTGGATCAGCAGCGCGCCACCCGGGGCGAGCAGGGCGTTCATGGCGGCGAGCAGAGGAATGATGTCCTGGTGCAGCAAGGCGAAGTTGGCGCAGATCACGTCATACGCATTGCCGATGTCGACCTTCGCCTCTGCCAACTCTTCATAGCTCGCCAGATGCACCTGGCAGGCGCTCGACGTGCGTGAAAACTCAACCAGCGTGGCGTCGCCATCCACGCCGATCGCTTCGATGGACCGTTCTTTCAACGCCCGCAATAGCCAGCCCTCACCGCACCCCAGATCGAGCACGCGTTCGGGCTGACGGCCCAGCACTGCCAGCAGGATGGCCTGGTCGGTAACCTTGAGGCGGCTGTCGATGCTGCCGGTTCGGATAGCCTCAATCCAGGAGTGGGCGTTATGGTGCCAGCTGTGGAGGAGGGTGGATTCGGGATCATGCATTTCGCTGTCCGGTGTGGTTGCCTGGAGGAAAGAATAGGACAGGTGCAAACTCAACGAGCATCAGTTTTGACGCGATGCCTGCCGACTCTCCGAACGCACGACCAGCCAGATGCCGATCCCGGACACGGCCATGCTTGCGATCATCTGCCATGACAACGGTTCATCGAACATGGCCCAGGCCCAGAGCATCGTCACGGGTGGGCTCAAGTACAAGACACTGGCGACTCGAGTGGCCGTGGCGCGGCGCAGGCAGATCCAGTAAAGCCCATACCCGCCGAGTGTCGATAAGCCGACGGTCCACAGCACGCTCAGCGCAAACCCTGTGTTGGCTATGGGCATCAAGCTGCCCTGCGCGCCCTCGACGATGGCGAATGCAATGCTGGAGACCGCACATTGCAGCCAGAGGTTGGGCAGCAGTCCCAGGGATTGCGAAGCGGGTAAATGCTTTTGCCAGAGCGTCGCCACAGCGAGCGACAGCATGCCCAGCAACGGCAAGCCGTAAGCCCACAGAGGCGCGTTGCCCCAGCCCAGCGCGCCATGGGTTACCAGCACCACGCCGATCAGGCCGATGACCAGCCCCGCCCAGACTTGCCAGACCATTCTTTGCCCAAGGACGACCGCCGCGAGCAAGGCCATGCCCATCGGCAGCAGGTCCGCGAACAGCGCCGCAAGTCCCGCCGGTACGCCCAAGGCAATACCTTGCACCACACCGGCCAGATAGCCCGCCATGGCCAGAAGACCGATGCCTGCGTTTTTCAACAGCACGGCAAGCGAGGTCTGGCGCAATTGCCTGGCGACGAAAGGGAACAGGATGAGCGTGACCACGACACAGCGCCAGAACACCACCAGCAAGGGTGGCGCGTAATCAAGCGAGAATCGTGCACCGACGAATCCTGAGCTCCACGTCAGAATCAACCCGGCCTCAAGCAAGGGCAGGGGAAGCGTCTGGCGCCAGTCAGGCGTGGCTTGCTGATGACATGAAATCGGAGTGTGCTGGTTCATCGCCACAGGCTACGAAATCAGCGTAATCTAATAAATCAAAATTAAATGCATGAGTCATTCACGAAGACGGAATCATGACAGCGATCCTCGATATCGAGCTGGTGCGTACCTTTCATGCCGTGGCGCGGATAGGCAAATTCAGTGCGGCAGCCGAGCAGTTGCACAAGAGCCCGGCAGCGGTGAGTGTGCATATCCAGCGGCTTGAAGCAGTCGCCGGCGGCCGCTTGCTCAATCGCGATAATCAGTCAGTCTCCCTGACCTCGCTGGGCAAACGCCTGCTGGTGTCGACGACAGAGTTGCTGTGCACCCATGACCGGGTGCTGGCCGACCTGCATGGCACCCATTTGTCGGGGCGCATCACCCTGGGCGTGCCCGATGAATATGCCACCCACGTAATCCGCGACATCCTGCCGACATTCGCCGCCGCCTGGCCCAACGTGGTGCTGGAGTTAAAGACAGCGCCCAGTTATGCGCTGCGTGATCAGGTACTGCGGGGAAGGCTTCAGGCCGCTGTGATTGCCCAACCCGAGGGGCA
>Ga0247817_10000823_pt1 | contig 16552 bp, 14 predicted proteins | sample UWRJL212509R1_FD_178010 | JGI IMG/M metagenome (GOLD analysis project Ga0247817, IMG submission 178010) | Plant litter microbial communities from Arlington Agricultural Research Station in Wisconsin, United States - UWRJ-L212-509R-1 | ecosystem: Environmental > Terrestrial > Plant litter >...
AGGTCTCCAGAAAGGCCAGCCCGAAGGTACCGACGGCGAGGGTCAGGCAGAGGAGCAGCACGGCGGCCGTGGCCCGCTGGGAGCGGCGTCCGATCTCCCACGCGGCGAGGGGCGCGACGGCTCCGCGGGTGCGGGCGCCGAACCGCTGCAGAAGCCGGGACGACGCGGGAATGAGTCGTACGCAGACGAGGCCAGCCGCGAGCAGCATGAGCGCCGGCCCTGCCACCAGGATCGGGTCGATCGCGAGCGACACCTCGGTCGTGTCGACCGGGCTGCGGTACGACTGCAACTGCCAGAACGCGACAGCGGCGAGCACTACGAGCACGACGTCGATGCCCGACCGCATGATTCCCGAGGCCACCCGCGGTCGCCCGCGCGCCTGCTCCCCCGCCACAAAGCTGCGCGAGCGACCGAGGAGCGGGATCATGAGCACCACGAAGAACAGCACAGCCACGCCAGCGCCCGTCGCCCAGGTGAGCAGGGGGATCCCGGCATCGGCGGGCATTCGCGCGGCAACCAGCGCCGGCTGCGCGGCAAGCACGCGATAGACGAGGTTGGCGACGAGAGGACTCACCACGGCCGTGACAACCCCGATGAAGACGGCCTCCACTGCACCGAGGGCGAGCAGGTGGCGTTCCGATGCACCCCGCGAACGCATGAGCTGTCGCTCTCCCGCACGGGCCTCCGTGAAGAGTCGAGCGGTCTGCGCCATCGCGGCGAGCGCGAGAACGACAAGAAGCAGGCTCACGACGACGACAGTCGAACGGGTGACGACGAGGCTCGAGGTCACACCCGTTACGGCATCGTCGATATCCGAAGCGTAGAAGGTGCCCGCGCTCACGCTCGACGTCGCGCGCGACAGGTCGATGTCGGCCGATTCGAGCCGTTCGATCAGGGGCGCGAGTCCATCGACGGTGGTGGTGCTGAACTCGGGCAGGTAGTCGACGTATACGGAGCGCGGCTCGGAGAGCGTGCCCGGCGCGCCGACGAGGGGGCCGATGGCATTCATCGGCGAATAGAACGTTACGTTCGGGTCGGGAAACCCTGGCACGAAGCCGTCCCCGTGCAGGTAGTCGCGGTCCCAGAAGTCGTCATTGCGATCGGTGGCCTCCCAGAGGCCGACGATCGTGACCGTCGACTGGCCGGTGCCTTCCTTGTCGTAACTGAGCGAATCGCCGATGCCGAGTCCCAGCGCCGTGGCGCCGTCCGATGGCAGCGAGACCTCGCCCTCGGCGTCGGCCCAGTCCCCCTCCGTGAGGGTGGCCTGGTCGGTGAATCCGTCGAGCTCGGCCGAATACACGAACACCGGGTCGCCGATGTCGAGAGAGGGCGCCTCCCGAAACGACGTGTACGCGCCGCCGACACCGGTCGCTGTACCCGCGTTCCCGAGCACTGCAGCGATCCCCGCGTCGGCTGCCGCGCGTGCCTCGGTGGACCCGACGGTGGGCGAGATGAGCCCGACCTCCATGGTGCGTTGCTCGGCCGGCACGTCGCCGAGCGCGACGCTCACGCCGCCCTGCTCGGTCGCTGTCACCAGAAGACCGAGGGATGTCACGAGCGACGCGGCAACGACGGCCACCGCGATCACCGAGAGGAGCAGTCGCCACTGGGCGCGGGTGCGGGTGAGCGTGGTTGTGATGAGCCAGCCGAAGGGCAGCCGGACGGGGCGCTTTCTGCGCACACCGCCAGAGTGCATCGCCCTGTCATTCACGCTGTAGTCTCCGTCACCCTCGCCGAATTACTGCCGGTCGGCTACCGCGCGGGCTGCGTACCAGTGGAGTAACTGTAACGCCGACGACGCACGGCCAGCGGCGACGCGAGGCAGATGGTTCACTGGAGTGTGACAAACTCCGCTCTGCCTCCGCTCGACGACACAGCCATCGCCGCGATTCGCGAGGACTTTCCGATTCTCCGGACCCGGGTCAACGGACATCCACTCGTCTATCTGGACTCTGGCGCGACCTCGCAGAAACCGAACGCGGTGCTGGATGCCGAGCGCGAGTTCACCGTGACGCGCAACTCTGCCGTGCACCGCGGCGCCCACACGCTCGCCGCCCTCGCGACCGAGGAGTTCGAAGACGCCCGGGAGACAGTGGCCCGCTTCGTCGGGGTCGGATCCGACGAGATCGTCTGGACCTCGAACGCCACAGAGGGCATCAACCTCGTCGCCTACGGCCTGTCGAACGACTCCTCGCTGCGCTTGCGGGAGGGCGACGAGATCGTCGTCACCGAGCTCGAGCACCACGCGAACCTCATCCCCTGGCAGCAACTCGCCCTGCGCACCGGGGCGACGCTGCGGTTCATCCCGGTCGACGACGAGGGAGCGCTGCAGCTCGAGAACCTCGATGCGATCATTACCGATCGTGCAAAGATCGTCGCCGTATCCCACGTCTCCAACGTGCTCGGCGTCGTCAACCCGATCGCACCGATCGTCGCTCGCGCGCACGCCGTCGGAGCACTCGTGATGCTCGACGCCTGCCAGTCGGCACCGCACCTCCCGCTCGACCTGCGCGCCCTCGACGTCGACTTCGCGGTCTTCTCCGGCCACAAGATGCTCGCCCCCACGGGCATCGGCGTGCTCTACGGTCGCCGCGCGCTGCTCAAGGAACTTCCGCCGTTCCTCACCGGCGGCTCGATGATCACAACAGTGACGATGGATGCCGCGGCCTTTCTCCCGCCGCCCCAACGCTTCGAGGCGGGCACGCAGCGTGTGTCTCAGGTTGTCGCACTCGCGGCTGCCGTGCGGTACCTCGAATCCATCGGCATGGACCGCGTCGCGGAGCACGGGAGCCGGATGAGCGCGCAGCTGCTCGGCGGGCTCGCATCCATCCCCGGTGTGCGTGTTCTTGGAGCGAAAGGTGCGCAGCGCGTGGGGCTCGCGAGCTTCGCCGTGGAGGGCGTGCACGCTCACGACGTCGGCCAGTTTCTCGACGACCGCGGCATCGCGATCCGCGTCGGACACCACTGCGCCCAGCCTCTGCACCGCCGGCTCGGACTCACCTCGACGGCACGCGCGAGCGGCTCCGTCTATACGACCAGTGCAGAGATCGACCTTTTTCTGGACGCCCTCGCCGGCGTCCGCCCCTACTTCGGAGTCACAGCGTGAGCGAACTCGACGGCCTCTACCAGCAGCTCATCCTCGACCACTCGCGCGCGCCGCACGGCAAGGTGACGCTCGAGTCGCCGACCGCGAGCTCGCACCAGGTCAACCCGACCTGCGGCGACGAGGTCACCCTGTCGATCGAGAACCGCGACGGCACCCTCGTCGCCATCGGCTGGGAGGGTCACGGCTGCACGATCTCGCAGGCGTCGGCGTCGCTGCTCGCCCAGCTCCTCGAGGGGATGCCGGTGGCCGACGCCCAGGGCTACCTCGCCGACTTCCGCACCGCGATGCGCTCGCGCGGCGAGATCATGCTCGACGAGGACCGCTTCGGCGACGCCATCGCCCTCAACGGGGTCTCCCGCTACGTCGCGCGGGTCAAGTGCGCGATGCTGCCCTGGGTCGCGCTCGAGCACTCACTCGACCAGTAGGCGTCAGCCGCCGAACTGCGGGCAGGTCACCTGCAGCGCCGACCACTTCTCCTGCGACGGTTCCTCGACGAAGCGATAGGCGTACCAGGCCTTCTCCGTCGTGTAGAGCTCGCTGAACGATTGCTCGCTCGGAGTCTCCGGAATCTCGTAGCCCTCGGCCCGCAGGCACTCCGCCGACTCGACCTCGTGCGCATAGATCTCCGCGAGGCGTTCGGGGGTGAGCGGAGCCACCGGGATGTCGTTGAGGCCGGACTCCTCGGTGCACTCGTCCTGGTCACGGCCATAGGCGTCAGCCTGCGCGTCGGTGATGCCCGTCGAGCTCCAGCCGTCGACTTCGAGCGTGACATCCCATCCGCGCTCCTGAAGGCACGTGACGACAGCAGCTCTGCCCTCGGCGATGAGTTCGGGTGACGCGGGGTCGGGCACGGCGCCCTCGTCGGGCCCGGCGGCTGCACAGCCTCCGAGCCCGACGAGAATCGCGACGAACGCCGCAGTGGTGATCAGTTGTCGCACTTGTGTGCTGCCGAGAGGTAGTACTCGAGGGCCACCGGGGTGTTGACGATGGCATTCGTGGTGCGCTTGTAGGTCGTGTAGTTGTTGTGCACTTCGATGGCGCCCGTGTGGTTGGGGCCGAAGGTGCGGGAGTCAGACGGCGAGCCGGTGGGGTACTTGCCGATGAGGCTCTGGTCCCAGAAGGCGCGCGTCTTGGTCGTCGTGTAGCCGTTGCCCTCGCAGGAGACGCCGGCGAAGTTGCGGGTCTCCGCCTGGGCGGGCAGCGCAACGGTGAGGGACAGGGCGAGCACGGCGGCGCCGCCCAGAATCGTGAATCGCAGTTTCGACATGATCAGCTCTCTTTAGTAGTCGCAGAACAATTTGGCGGTGCCGATGGTGCCCGACTCCCAGGTCGGGTAGATCTGCACGAAGCTGTGGCCGTCGTAGATGACCTTGCCGTGCATGCCGGTGTAGTAGTTGGTCACCTTGTAGGTGCCGGTGTAGTTGGTGAACTGGCGGATGGCAAACGCCCCCGTCGTCGTAACCACCTTGTGCTGCACGCCGATGGTGGCGTTCGAGGTAGACGCGAGAAAGTTGGATCCGGTGCAGGTCTTCGGGCCGAGGGTGACGTAGGTCTGCACTGCCTGCGCCGGGATGGCTGTCGCGAGTGCAAGACCCGCAGCGAGGGCGAGTGCCGCCCCGGCTCTGAGGAGATGGCGGGAACCCGCCGCTGGTGTGATCATGATGCCCTTCGTCGATGGATCGTGGTGTCCTCGGTCGGGTCCGATGGCCCCAATGGTGCGCGGTCGCCGGGAGCCGGGCAAGGCCTCCCGCGCGAGTTCACCGACTGTTCATGTACCGCTCTGTCTACTCCCAGCGATCGCGCGGATACTTGGCGCATGACCACAGTGATCGCGGGCATGATCGTCACCGCCGGGCTTGTTCTCGCGGGGCTCATCGCGGGCATTCGCGCGCTCGTGCTGCACCGGCGCACGCCATCCCAGGGGCGGGACGAGACGGTGCGCGCGGGCTCCGTCGATGATCCCGATGGCTACGAGGCAGCGCGTCGGGCTACCGGTACGACCGCGTGGATCCGGCCGGACGGTGGCGGCGGGCTCTAGCGCCCTCTATCCGGCTCGGTCTTTCGCAACTTACCGTTTCGCCCTGATCTGCACCGGAAATCGGCAAATCGGCCGCAGAACTGGGCGAAACGCGAGGGGAAGCGAGGGCGAACTAGACCTTCGGCGGGGCGACGTCGCCCTGCTCGTTGCCGCGGCCCTTGAGCAGCTTGTAGATGCCGAAGGCGGCGCCCACCCAGACGGCGAGGTCGTCGGCCAGGCCGAGCGGGCCCGTGAAGAGCTCGGGGATGATGTCGATCGGCGACGCCCCGTAGACGACAGCGCCGATGGCAACGAGAACTGCTGCGATCTTCTTGCGGCTTGGTGTCATGCGCCGAGAATAGCCGAACGCACTTCGGTATCGCCGTCGATCACGTTGAGTACGTGCCCGATTGCCAGCTTCTCGACAGCGAGCACCGCGAGCACGGATGCGACGTTGGCACGGCTGGTCTCACCGCTCGTGAGCGAGCCGTCGATGGTCACGAGGCCGGTGCGCGCCTGGTCGTTGAGGGTGCCGGGGCGCACGATCGTCCACGCGAGGGTGCTCGCGCGCAGGGCATCGTCGGCCGCCGCCTTGGCCCGCTGGTAGGCCGCGAATGAGGGGTCTTCTGTGCCGTAGCTCGCGTCATCCGCGCCGATGTATGAGACCTGCACGAAGCGCTCGATGCCGAGCTCGCCCGCCGCGGCCATCGACTTGACCGCGCCCTGGTGGTCGACTGTCTCTTTGCGCGCAGCTCCAGAGCCGCCGCCCGCGCCGGCCGTGAAGATGACAGCCTCAGCGCCGTTGATGGATGTCGCGAGCTCCGACCCCGTCGCGGTCTCGATGTCGAGCACGACCGCTGTCGCGCCCGCGGCGACGACGTCACTCACGTGGTCGGGGTTGCGGATCACCGACAGCACGGTGTGCCCGGCGGCGGCAAGCTCCTGGGTGGCGAGCAGGCCGATCTTGCCGTGCCCGCCGATGATCGCAATGGTTGTCATGACTCGACGGTATTGCGTGTTCCCGGTGAACACCTGAGCGGGCTCAGCTGGTGCGACGGCGGCGGGTAGTCCAGAGCAGGGCCGCGCCGCCCGCCAGCATCGCGGCGACTGTCGCGAGCGCTGCAGCGGGGTCGGCACCGGTGACCGCGAGGCTGGCCGGGGGCGGGAGGGCGCTGTATTCGACGGCGACGAGAGCGGAAGTGACGCGACCGAGGGAGTCGGTGACCTCGTACGTCACCGGTGTCGGGTCGCCCACGAAGCCGCTCTCGGGGGTGAAAGTGATGGCGCCGGTGGCCGGGTCGACAGTCCACTCGCCCTCGCCGATCACGGTGAAGGTGGTGACGCGCGCCCCGCTCACGGGGTCAACGAGGACGACGCTTGCCGGGTCGAGCGAACCCCGGTCGTTTCCGATGACATCGACGGTGACCGTGCTGTGCGGGGTGTTACCGGAGCTGGTGTCGTCGCTCGCGCGCGGCAGGTAGCTGATCGTGACGGTTGCCGTATCGGTGAGGCCGTAGCTGTCGCTGACCCGATAGCTCACCGGCGTCGGGTCGCCGAAGAAACCGGTCTCGGGAGCGAAGCGGATGACCCCGCCGGTCTCCACGGACCAGCGCCCCTCCCCCGGCACGGTGAGCGGGCTCGGGATGGCCGCTCCAGCCACCGGGTCCCAGAGGGTGAGCGAGGCGGGGACGAGAGCGCCCTCGTCGTTGTCGAGCGCCTCCACGGTCACGATGGTGCCCGACGTGTTGCCGAGGTCGGTGTCATTCTCCGCGACGGGCCGCGGGCTCACTCTCACCGTGATCGTGCTGACTGCCTGCTGGCCGCTGCTGTCGGTGATGCGGTACGAGACGGGAGTGGTGGTGCCGACGAAAGTCGCTACAGGTTCGAAAGTGACGTCTCCGTCGACGTCGACGGAGTAGGAGCCCTCCGCCGTGGTCAGGTCGAGGGTCTCAGCGCCGTTGTCGAGGAGGGTCACTGACTCGGGTACGAGCGTCGCACCCGCTCCCGGGGTGTCGTTGGTCCTCGGCGTGAGGGTGACCGCCAGGCCCTGGCCGGTGTCGGTGCTGTCGGGGTTCGCGATCGGGCTCGGGGCATCCAGTACGAGTGACACGTTGTCGACGTAGCCGTCGTTGTAGGGCGCGATCGAGCGCACCATGCGCATCGTCACCACAACGTCGCGCGTGCCTTCGGGGAGACGCTCGGTGCGCTCGAAGGGAACGAAGCCGGACACGCCGCCCCGGTCGAGCATGAGCACCGGGCCGAACGTCACGCTCGAGAGCGTCGCTCCGCCGGCGTCCCGGAACACGTAGCTCACCGCGGCGTTGTCGGCCTGGGTCGTGTAGCCACCGATGTAGGCGGAGAGCAGGGCATCCACCTCGCCGTTGTCGATCGCCGGGGCCGACGCGGAGAGATCGATGATCTGCGTCGCCTCAGAGACACCACCCGAACCGTAGAACAGGCCCAGGCCGCCGTCGAACGTCTCGCCAGTGAGACCGGAGGCGTTCACGATGACCGACCCCGGATATCCGCCGACGCCGTGGGTCGCCCGGGCGAGCGGACCCGTCCAGCCGACGGTGACCGGCTGCTCGGCACCCCCGTTGACCACGAGTTCGCCCGGCTGCAGCACTACGGGATCCGCGAACGCCGCGTGCGGGAGGAGCACACTCGACGACACGAGAGCGAGAGCGGCGATCGCTACAGCGAGGCGGGAGTGCTGGTGCTTCGACGACAATTCGAGTCCTTGAGTTCGGTGCGGTGGAGCGCTGGCAGACAACCGAAGTGAGCGGCTGTGGCGACAGTCCTCTCCATCGTCTGCTGCTTCGTGTTCCCTCGGCGAGTCAGCGACGCACGTGGGTCTGCAATCAACCCTCGAAACCACCCTCGTGCACGCACACCCCGATTACGACAGACTGGAGCAGATGACCCAGTCGTTCTTCGTCCCGCGCATTCCGGTTCGACTGATGAACCGTCCACGGCTGCTGCGCCTCATGCCGGGTGCCAGTCCGCTTCCCCTCACTGTTATCCACGCGCCCGCGGGCATGGGTAAGAGCACTCTGCTGGCCCAGTGGGCGGCCAGCGAACCGGGCGAGTACGACATCGTCTGGGTCGCGCTGTCTGACGCTGCCGCCGGACGCTTTGCGTTCTGGCGCACGGTGATCGACAGGCTGATCGAGAGCGGTGTCGACGGCGCGGTCGCGCTCGCCGACGTCTCGCCCGCCTCACCGGTGGCGCGCACCCTACGGGAATCCCTTCGACGCGGACTCACATCGATCTCCCGACCGCTCGCCCTGGTGCTCGACGACTTTCACCTCGTGCGCGATCCCGACGTGGACGACGACCTCATCTGGCTGCTCACTCATATTCCGGCCCTGTCGGTAGTCATCGGCGCGCGGGATGCCGGTGCACTCACGTCATCGTCGACGCGTTCGCTCATCGATCTCACGGCGGTGGGGCCAGAGACGCTCGCGCTTTCCGCCGAGGAGGTGAGCGAGCTCGCGAGGACCGCGGGTGTGGAGGACACCGCGCCCAGCCTCCACTCGACCACTCGCGGCTGGCCCATGCTCGTGCGGGCGGCACTCCTCGACACCGCGGACGGCGCCACCGAGACGACCCGTCGCCGCAGTGGAGTGGAGGGTGCCGTCTCGCGCATCGCGACCGACGTCATCGCGGGCAGTTCCGTCGAGCGGGTGCGGTTCATCCTGCGCACCTCACTCGCCGACCCGCTCACCGCTGAGCTTGCTGCCACGCTCACCGACGTGAGTCCGGCGGCCGCCGCCGCGCACCTCGTCGAGCTCGAATCGCACGCGCTCGGCACCTTCGCCACCGCTGCCGGCGGCGAGGTCTTTCGCTACCACCCGCTCCTGCGAAGTGAGTTCGAGCGGATGCAGCTCACCCGTTCGCCCGGCGATCTCGGGAGCATTCGACGCGCCATCGCAATGTGGGCGAGCGACAACGGTCATCCTCTCGAGGCGGCACAGCAGTCCGTTCTCGCTCAGGACTGGGAGCTGCTCGACACGGTGCGATCACGGCACGGCTCGGTGCTCACGATGACGCACCCCATGACCTACCGCGAGCTGCTCGACACGATTCCCGAAGAGGTCCTGGTGCGCTTTCCGGGGCTCCAGCTGAGTCGGTCACTCCTGTCGTCGCGCACCGATCGCAAGCTTCCGGCAACGATCCGCCAGATCGGTGGGGCCCTCGCGGCAATGGCTGCTGCACGCAGCGCCCGTGGCGCCCACCAGTCCCACCTCGGCAGGCTGTGGAACCTCGGCGTCGTCATGATCCTGCACCGACTGAGCGGACGCGACACGGCGGCCCTCGAAGCTGTCACCGAGGTCAACCGGGCGATCGAAGCGCTGTCGAGTGACGACCGAAACTCGGCAGGGAGCTATGTCGCTCTCGCCCACTCCCAGGTGGCCATCACCCTCCTGCACAGCGGAGACTACGAGGGCGCCCTGCACCACGCCCAGCTCGAGCTCGAGGCCGCCGAGCGTTACGGCAATGAGTGGGAGGCAGTACACGCGCTCGCACTCGGCAGTTGGGCGCTCGCACTCCAGGGCGACCTGGCTCTCGCCGAGCAGTGGCTCTCGCGCGCTCGCGCGACGACACGACCGGATGGATGGCAGGACAGCTACGCCGGCTCCGGCTACCGTCTGGCCGAGGCCATCGTCGCACTCGAGCGCTTCGACGCCGTGGAGGCCGAGCGTCACGTGCGCGCGCTCGACTATCACGCGCCGACGATCGAGCACTGGCCGTTCATCGCACAGGTCGATGCGCTCATCGCCCTCACACGCGGAACGACAGCGGACGGCGTGCGCGCCCTCGCCCAAACCGCTGCCGCGCGACGCCGGCGCACGATGTTCGCCCACCTCTCCGCGCTGGTCGCGAGCACTCGCGCGACCCTCGACAGCGCGCTCGGGGATTCACGAAGCGCACACGCGATCGACGGAGTCACGCCATCCACCGCCCAGGTGCGCGTCGCCCGCGCCCGAGTGGCTCTCGTCGACGGCCAGTTCGCGAAGGCTCTCGCCCTCCTCCCCGAAGAGCACGTCTCACCGCGGCTGACCGCAGAGTCCCTTCTTATCAAGTCGCTTGCGGCCCACGGGCTCGGAGCCCACACGGCGAGCGCTGACGCACTCGCTGACGCGACAGCAGTGCTGCGACGCACCGGACTGCGGCAACCGCTCATGCTCGTGCCGCGCGTGCAGCTTGAGGAGGTCATCGCCGCGACCGGGTCAGAGGTGTCGCTCGACGATGTTCCCGATCGTTTTGGTGTGAGCAGGGCAGTAGGCGCGCTGACCCGTCGCGAACTCGTCGTGCTCCAGCAACTCGCGCTGCACGGCAGCCTGGACTCGATTGCGAGCGAGCTCGTGGTGTCGCGCAACACGGTCAAGGGGCAGGTGTCGTCGCTGTATCGCAAGCTCGGAGTCAGCAACCGGGCGGAGGCTCTCGTCGTCGCCTCAGAGCTCGGCCTGATCGGCCCCGCGTGACGAATGGTTCGGATCGCCGCCTGACTGCGGCCCTCATGATCGGCGCCCTGGCCTGGGCGGCGCCGTCTGCCGCTGCGCTCACGGTGCTCGTTCCTGCGAAGCTCGTGGCAATCGCGCCCGAGTCAAAGGTCGAGTTGCTCGCGGCCGTCACTATCGCGGGCTCCATCGCTGCGCTCATCGCAGCCATCGGCTTCGGGGCGCTCTCCGACCTCACGCGCAGCCGCTGGGGCTCGCGGGCGCCCTGGATGGTCACGGGCGGCGTGCTGGGCGCGGCGAGCCTGCTCCTGCTGTCGACAGCGGATGGCTTCGGTCTGACCCTGGTCGCCTGGGTGGCATTCCAGGCCGCGATGAACGCCCTGATCGCGCCGCTCAAGGCGCTCCTCGCCGACCGCGTCGAGTCGGCCAGGCTCGGGCGGGTCTCGGCGCTGTACGGGGCCGCGACGCTCGTGGGATTCGCCCTCGGCGCCGTCGGCGGATCGGTCTTCGTGAATGACCCGGCTAGCGGACTCCGGCTCGGCGCCGTTGTGATCGCGATCCTCCCGGTCGTGAGCGTCGCACTCGCCCGTGAGACCTCGACGATTGGGTTGCCGAGGCAGGGACGGGTCGCGCGAGTGATCCTCCCGCCACGCGGAGCACCGGACTTCTACTGGGCGCTCGGCGGACGATTCGCGGTCATGCTCGGCAGCTCGATGATCACGACGTTCCAGCTCTACATTTTGACCGACTACGCCGCCCTCGACCTCAACGAGGCGGGCCGCATCGTCGGAACCGGCGCTGTGCTCACGATCGGTGCATCCATTCTGGGCAGTCTGGTCTCTGGCGCGATCTCCGACCATATCGGCAGACGCAAACCGCTCGTCATCGCCGCGGCACTGCTCATTGCGGCAGCGATGCTCGTGCCACTGTTCGTGCCGACCGGTGGGGCGATGCTGGTCTTCGCTGTGCTCGCGGGATGCGGAATGGGTGTCTACTACGCGGTCGACGTCGCCCTCATGGCCGAGGTGCTGCCCGACGGCTCATCGCGCAGCCGAGACCTGGGCATTCTCAACATCTCCAATACGGGCGGGCAGGCTCTCGGCCCTGCGCTCAGCTCGCTCGTGATCGCTGCGGGCCTGGGCTTCGCACCCGTCTTCGTCGTGGCGATCGTCATCACTGTGGCGGGCGGGCTCTCGACGCGATTCATCCGTTCGGTGAAGTAGCTCATCGACGGGGCTCAGTGAAAAGGGTGAGGCCCAGCGACCCGGGGGGCGAATTCGCTGGACCTCACGGCACGACGCGTCGGCTAGTGGCGACGAATCGTGGCTCTGCGTCGACCGAACAGGAGTAGCGCGACTCCGCCCGCTGCGACGATCCCAGCGGCGAGCAGCGCGTGAAGGGGGTCGGCGCCCGTCACGGCGAGGCTCGACGTCGGTAGGGGCACGGCGGTGAAGGCGCACGCGTCATCGGGGTCATCCGTGCAGGCCTCGATGATGATCGGCGGCGAGTAGGTCGGCGGAAGCGCGATGCTCGCCGCGTTGACCAATCGCGTGCTCGACTGATCGGCGCGCACCCGAGTCTGCAGTTCGAGAGTCTCGGTCGCGCCCGCGGCGATCGCAGCGACCGGCCAGGTCACGGTTCGGCTCGCCGAGTTCCACGTCGCCGGTGCCGCGACCGAGACGAAGTCCAGCCCGGCGGGCAGAACGTCGGTGACCGTCGTCGGAACGGAGACGGCAGTTCCCGCGTTCGTCACCGACAGCGTGTAGGTGAGGATGTCACCCGGCTCAGCAGCGACGCTGTCCACGGTCTTCTCGAACGCGAATCTGCGGTCCGACGCGGTGATGCCGACCTTGGGCGCCTCGCTCGGGAGCAGTGCGACCCCGTTCGTGGTGCGGGCGAACGATGCGACGCTGTTCCAGGCGATCTGGTCACGATCGACCGTCGGCACACTCATGGTGTAGCCGAGGCGCAGGTCATCTCCCGTGATGTACTCGCGGGTGGAGACGAGACGGATCGCCATGACCTCGGAGAGGCCACCGATCGTCGCGGGATCCGTCGTCCAGTCGGCGTCGCATCCAGCGGGCTGCCCGGGGTAGACCTCGGGGCGGCACGGGTTGGCGGAGTCGGAGTAGGAGATGGTGACCCCGGTGGGCGCTGCACCCATCGACTCGAGGCGCGGTCGGAACTCGCTCTCGCGCTGTTCGCTGGCCTGTCCGCCGCTCACTCCGGTGTCGCCGACGTGCGGGAAGATGTCGTAGAGCACAACACCCTCGAGAGCGGGTGCGCCCGTGTTGGTCCAGACGATCTCGTAGTCTGCTTCACCGCTCTCGAGCGTCACGTGACCGACCGCGGGGAACTCGGCGGGAACGGTGTCGTAGTCACCCTGAACCGTCTTGCGGAGGGCGAACTGCCCCTCGGCCGACGTAGCGGTCACGAAGGTCGTGCTCGCAGAGCAGTTGTCGTCGGAGACCGCTCCGGCGGGCCGGAGGGATCCCTCGTCGTCGCTGTGGTGGTCACCGACCGTGCACTGTCCGAGGAGGCTGTCGCTGTCATAGAAGACCTGGGCCGTGTTGGTCCAAGTGCCCGGTCGTTCTGGCTTCGTGACGGTGAACGCTGCGACGGTGATGGTGTGGCGTCCGCTGCTCGCGGGGAGCTCGTCAGCCGGCACCGTCACCCGCACGAGTGTGCGACCCGTGCCGGCGTAGTCGTCGATCTCCTCGACGGTGATGTCCGGCGACGACACGGTGGTCGTCGACCCTCCGTTGGGCTGCACCGTCACCGACGAGGGAAGTGTCACGGTGTGCACGTCCTCCGGCAGGAGATCCGTGATCACGATGTCCTCGGTCGCAATACCCGGCACGAGGAGGGTCGCCGTGAGGTTCACGCTCGAGCGGGTGCCAGTTACACCCCCAATATTGCTCATCGCCTTCGCCATACCGAGCTGCGGGCCGTCGAGCACGTAGATGTCGGCAGTGTTCGAGTAGGTCGGAGCGTCATATGGCGCTGCGGCAGAGCCGAGGAACCAGCTGATGCGCCCGCGGTTCTGGAGCACATCGCCTTCGGTCGTCGATGCATCGGCGAAACCGTGCACGGTGATGTTGTCGCTGCGACGAAGCTGCTGGCTCGAGTCACGCGGAATCACGATTTCGGCGACGAACCCGATCGCGGTCGTGGGTACGACCCACGACGCCCAGTTGCCGCCCGTGGTCGACGCATCGAGGTCGTGGAGCGCTCCGTCGCGATTGTCGCGGTACTGCGGCGCGTACCCGGTGGGGTTCGCCGGGCCCGAGTAGTCGATGCGAATTGCCAGCGGGTTGAACGCGGGGTCAGCGCAGAGCCCCGCGCTTTCGGTGAAGACCGGGCCGCCATCGGTGAGGCACGGCATCTTGTCGGTGATCTCGTACTCGAACTCTTCGAAGTCGATGCGCGGGGTGAGCGTGTACGACGCCGGGTTGCTCGCCGTCGCAGACGCGGGGGCGGTTTCGGCAACGCCGTTCGGCAGCCAGCGGCCGGGGTAGGTGCCGCGTGCCGCCTGGGGTGCTGCTGCGTGACGTAGCGGGCCGGCAGAGTTCTTGCCCAGCGCGTGCGTACCGGGTCGCGGGTCGTCGTCATCGTCGAGCACGACGATGGCACGCGTCGCGGTCTGCGGCGTTGACGGCACGGTGGAGCCGACCGGGATCGCCGTTGCGGCGACCGTGTTCGTCACGCTCTCGTAGGAGGCGAAGTCGTCGCCCGAAGCCGAGCCCACAGTGCCGACCGTCGCGACGAGCGACGAGACGAGCGACGGGGTTCCCGGCGCTCCACCGCACGCTGCGGGCAGCTCGGCGGCAGGGTAGGTCCAGGTGATGGTGCGCGCTGCGGCATCCCACACTCCCGTGCCCGCGCTCACGAACTCGAGCCCGGCGGGCAGGGTGTCGATGACGGTGATCGAGTCCGCGTAGAGCGACCCGTTCGGCTTCGTCGCGGGGCAGGTCGCGGTGATCGAGTAGGTGACGTCCGTGCCCTCGTAGTAGAAGCTGCGCGGGCTCGACTTGGCGAGCGAGAGCGGCACGGTTGCCGTCGCTGTGCCGGAGGCTGGCGCGGGCGCTGTCGTGTCATCCATCGTCGCGTCGGTGCTCGTGATGGACGGCAGCAGGTTCCATGACGTGCCATCGGGTGTCGTGAGGTTCGGCGGGGTCACCCGCAGGGAGATCGCCTGAGACACACCGGCGCTCATGTCACCGAGTTCGACGATGATCGACTGGGTCGCGACATCCACGCGCCATTCCTCGATGAACCCCGCAGGGCCGCCGGTCACGTCGAAGCCCCAGCCGGTCATGTCGACATCGCCGTCGAGCGGAATCGTCAGCGTCGCGTTGGTGCACGCGGGCGCGTTGGTTCCCAGGCAGGCGAAGTTCACCTGGTAGCTGAAGTTCGAGCCGGAGGTCTGCGTCGTGGCGTTCGTCGCCTGGATCGAGACGTTCATGGCCACGGCATTCGCAGCCGTCGCCCCCGACAGCACGAGGGCAGCCGTGACTGCCCCCGTCACTAAGGCGGCGAGTCCCCTGGGTATCCGGGACAAGCGGGCGCGCGAATGGACAGGTCGGGATGGTGCCATGGGAGGAGCTTTCGGTTCGCGGGAAGGTGCAGCGCAACCGCCCGTGAAACGAATGCGCACCCGCGTTAGCCAAGCCGAACCCCTCGGCGTGGTGGGGCAATACCGTGGCTTTTAGCCCTCGATTTGACCCTGTGTGGCCGGGTCAGTCAGGAAAGACGACGCCCTTCTGCAGAATGAAGCATCCCCAGGGCTGCGGTTCGAGCGTGTGGATGACGACGCTCACCGAGCGCACGCGCGTGTAGAAGTCGAGGCGCGGGATGATGCCGTACTCGAGGGCGGAACCGTGCTCGCGCGAGGCGTTCTCGAGCACGAGGCGCTGGTTCTCGGTGACGATGGAGGCGTCGTCCTCGACCTCCATGCGCTCGAGCGGGCGCTCGACGAAGCTGTCGAGGGGAAAGACCGAGAGGATGGCCCCGAGGGCGCGCACGACCCCGACATCGCCGAGGCGGATCACTGGGCGGCCCGCGGATGCGGCCGGAAAGTTGCGGTCGACGAGCGCGAGCTGGTCAGCGTGGCCCATCGTGTCGAGAACGTTGAGCAGTTCACCGCTGAGGAGCGGGTCGATTCCCTTGAGCATGTGATTCTCCTTAAAGAGGTAAAAGGGGGCGAGGCCGCAAGCCCCGCCCCCCGATAACGCTACTTAGTCTTCGAGACCGAACAGCGTGTACTTGTCAGCGTTGTCCTTGTTGATGACAACACAGTCGATCGACTGCTTCTCGTCTGCGCCGGTCTCACCGGTGCGGATGAAGGAGTCAGCCTGCTGCACAGCGAGCTGCGAGATGAGCACTGCGGGCTGGAGGCCCGTAGCGAGCAGCGTGCCGGCCTTGATGGCCTCGACAGCGTCGGGGCTTCCGTCGAATCCAGCGATGACAACCTTGCCGGTGAGGCCGGCAGCGTCGACAGCGGCAACCGCGCCGAGTGCCATGGTGTCGTTACCCGCGATGATTCCCTGGATGTCAGGGTCGCGCTGCAGGAGGGTCTCGATCTTCGAGAACGCCTCGTCCTGGTCCCAGTTGGCGGTCTCCTGTGCGACCGACACGAGGTCGGGGTACTGGGAGATGACGCTCGCGTAGGCCTCGGAACGGACGCCCGCGTTGGTGTCGGACTCCTTGCCGGTGAGCTCGATGTACTTGCCCGAGGGGAGAGCCGCAACGAACTCTTCAGCGACAGCAGCAGCGCCCTGGGCGTTGTTGGCGACGATCTGAGCGCTGGCGATGCCCGACTCGTTGATCTCGCGGTCGATCAGGAAGACGGGGATGCCAGCATCCTTGGCACGCCCGGTTCCTCCGCAATCGTCTCGGGCTGGTCGCACTGCACCCGCCCACCCTTGCCGGCGAGGCGCTCACGATCACCCACCCGGAGGGCGA
>Ga0247817_10000824_pt1 | contig 16552 bp, 17 predicted proteins | sample UWRJL212509R1_FD_178010 | JGI IMG/M metagenome (GOLD analysis project Ga0247817, IMG submission 178010) | Plant litter microbial communities from Arlington Agricultural Research Station in Wisconsin, United States - UWRJ-L212-509R-1 | ecosystem: Environmental > Terrestrial > Plant litter >...
CGCATCCATGTTGAAAAACTGCGCGGAAATTTACGGTGACGATCCGACGGTAATGAAGGGCATCGCCAAGTTGACCGATGACCCGACCATTCTCAATGCCGGCAACGTCGCTGCTGATCTTAATCGCATAGGCGTGCGGATCTACAAAACCGGCAACCTGGTCGAAGCGCGTACGGTGTTCCGCAAGGCACTGGCGCTGCAGCCGAAGAACATCAGCATCGCGCTGAACCTGGCGCAGTCATTGCTGCATGGCACCGATACCAGCGTGCCATCTGCCGAACTGGACGAGTGCCAGACCTGCTTGAAGATGGTTGGCTTGATGCCGGACACGGACGCGCGTTCTGCGCGTTATCAGAAACTGAAATCAAAGGCGTTCGGCGGATGAACCAAGACGACCCGGCACTGGACTTCTCTACGGTAATTGCTTCTACCGTGCACGACATGAAGAACTCTCTGGCCATGGTGATGCAGGCCCACAGCCAATGGATGGCCCGTTTGCCCGACCCTGTTCGGCAGACGCCGGAGCAGGGTGTGATCGAGTTCGAGTTTGCACACCTCAACGCGATGCTGGTGCAGTTGTTGGGCCTTTACAAACTCGGTGTCAACCAGATGCCGTTGCAGCCGGCCTACCATGAACTGGACGATTTCATCGAGGCGCAACTGGCGTGTCACCAGGACGTGTTCGTCAGTCGCTCGATCATGGCGACCTATGAAGTAGACCCGTTGAGCCCGCTGGGTTTCTTTGACCGAGAGCTGATCGCCACAGTGCTTGGCAACTGCATCAACAATGCGATCCGTTACGCCCGGCATGCGGTGTTGATCAGCGCCAGTGATGTCGCCGGGCAGCTAGTCATCACCGTCAACGACGATGGCGAAGGTTATTCCGCTGAAATGCTCGAGCGTCAGGCGGATTACGTGCAGGGCATCAACCACTCCACGGGCAGTACGGGGTTGGGCTTGTACTTCGCCGGGCAAATTGCCGCGCTGCATCAGCGCAATGGAGTGGGTGGTCGCACCGAAATCAGCAATGGCGGACCACTGGGCGGCGCGGTGTTCAGCCTTTATCTCCCGTGAGAAGTACGGCCCGGCAAGCGCTGCTGAAGCCTACATTTTTTTGAGCGCTGCTTGATATTCCGAACACGCGGAGCCTATTTTGTACGGGTCGCCGTTCGCGGCTCGCACAATAACAAGGATAGCGTCATGACAACCCAGGGCCAGGGCTCACTCGCACAGCGATTGACGGGCATTGATGAGATTGAGTGTGTCACGCCGGACTTGAATGGCGTACCCCGTGGCAAGGTGATGACCGCCGAGGGTTTTCTCGAAGGCCGCCGTTTGCAACTGGCGCGCGGTGTGCTGCTGCAGTGCATCATGGGCGGATACCCGCCGGCACGCTTTTATGGCAGTGATGATGGCGATCTCGCGCTGGTGCCTGATTCTTCGCAGGTTTATCGCTTACCGTGGAGCAAGCAACCACGAGCCTTCGCCATTTGCGATGCGGACGAACTCACCGGCGAAAGCTCGAATCTATCGACCCGCGGCCAGCTCAAAGCGGTCATTGCCCGTTACACAGCCCTCGGTCTTGCCCCCGTCGTGGCGACCGAGCTGGAATTTTTCATATTTGCGCCCAACACCGACCCCACTCATCCCTTCAAGCCACCCATTGGCCTGGACGGTCGGCGTGAAGACGGGCAATCGGCGTTCAGTGTCAGTTCCAACAACGGCTTGCGGCCCTTCTTCAATGAAGTCTACGAATGCATGGCAGCGCTTGGCCTGCCGCGCGATACGTTCATGCACGAAATGGGCGTCAGCCAGTTCGAGATCAACCTGCTGCATGGCGATCCGCTGCTGCTGGCCGACCAGACATTCCTCTTCAAGCATCTGCTTAAAGAAGTGGCCCTCAAACATGGCCTGACCGCAGTCTGCATGGCCAAGCCGTTGGCGCACACGCCGGGTAGTTCGATGCATATTCACCAGAGCATCGTCGAGATCGACACGGGTAATAACGTGTTCAGCGACGAGACTGGCGAACCGACCCCGATCTTTCGTCATTTCATCGCCGGTCAGCAGGCCGGCATGGCCGATTTCACCGCGCTGTTCGCGCCAAATGTGAACTCCTACCAGCGCTTGTGCCATCCGTTCGCATCGCCGAACAACGCTTGCTGGTCCCACGACAACCGAGCCGCCGGGTTGCGAATCCCGGCCAGTTCGCCGGTCGCTCGTCGGGTTGAAAACCGCTTGCCAGGGGCTGACGCCAATCCCTATCTGGCGATTGCGGCCAGCCTGGCAGCCGGGTTATATGGCATTGAAAACAAGTTGGAGCCCAGTGAGCCAATACAGGGTGAATTCGAGGTGCCGGACAATCTTTCATTGCCGTGTACCTTGCATGCCGCACTTGAGCGTCTGAAACGTAGCCAATTGGCGAAGGAACTGTTTGGCACGGAGTTCATCGAAGGCTACATCGCTTCGAAGTCCATGGAGTTGACCAGCTTCTATGATGAAATTACTCCCTGGGAGCGACGTGTTCTGGCAGCCCAGGCCTGACGAATCATCGTCATCGGGCTATCTTTTCGGATAGTCCGACACTTACTGCAAGGAGCCGCTCGGAACGCCGATGCGCCAAATCTGGAAATCCTTTCGAGCGCTGTATTTCGCTTCGCTGATGATGTTGATCGGCTCGGGCTTGTTGAGTACCTACCTGGCCTTGCGCCTGGCAGCCGACAACGTCGACAGTTTGTGGGTCGGTGCCTTGATGGCGGCCAACTACTTCGGCCTGGTGCTGGGTGGGAAGATCGGTCACCGATTGATTGCCCGTGTCGGGCATATTCGGGCTTACGCAGCGTGCGCCGGTATCGTCGGCGCGGCCGTGTTGGGACACGGATTGATCGACTGGCTGCCCGCCTGGCTGTTCCTGCGGGTCATCGTCGGTTTGGGCATGATGTGCCAGTACATGGTCATTGAAAGCTGGCTTAACGAACAGGCCGAAGCCAAGCAACGCGGCCTGGTGTTCAGCGGCTACATGATCGCCTCGTACCTTGGCTTGGTATTGGGTCAGTTGATTCTGGTCATGCACCCGGCGCTCGGCCTCGAGCTGCTGATGCTGGTGGCCTTGTGTTTTGCGCTGTGCCTGGTGCCGGTGGCCTTGACCCGACGGATTCACCCTGCACCTTTGCACCCTGCGCCGATGGAACCACGGTTCTTTATCAAGCGCGTACCGCAGTCGTTAAGTACGGTGCTGGGGGCGGGTCTGATTGTGGGTTCGTTCTATGGTCTGGCGCCGTTGTATGCCTCCCAGCAAGGACTGTCTACCGAGCAAGTGGGTTTGTTCATGGGTAGCTGCATTTTTGCTGGCCTGCTGGTGCAGTGGCCATTGGGGTGGTTGTCCGACCGTTATGATCGGGCACTGTTGATCCGTTGCTTCGCGTTCAGCCTGGCGGTGGCTGCATTGCCGCTGGCGATCATGAAGCAGGTGCCGCTGGAAGTGCTGTTTATCGCCGGTTTCTTCTGCTCCCTGGTGCAATTTTGCCTGTATCCCTTGGCAGTGGCTTTTTCCAACGACCACGTCGAAGGCGATCGCCGAGTGTCTCTGACAGCGATGCTACTGGTGACCTACGGCGTGGGTGCCAGTATCGGGCCGTTGGTTGCCGGGGTCCTGATGAAGCTGTTCGGCAGTCAGATGCTCTACGCGTTTTTCAGCTTCTTCGCGTTGGTACTGGTCTGGCGGATTCGTCCGAAAGCCGTCACCAACCTGCATCAGGTGGACGATGCGCCGCTGCATCACGTGGCCATGCCGGACAGCATGTCGAGTTCGCCATTGGTAGCGGCCCTTGACCCTCGAGTTGATGAGCAGGTGGTGCAGGATCAGATGCAGAACCCGATTCCGCCCGAGCCGGAACCGGAACCAGAATCAGAGCCGCAAGAAAAACCTGAGACCGACCCGTCGCCGCCAGACCCTGACGAAGGCCGCGAGCAGAGCTTCACCGAAGCCAGGCCCTGAGACCCATGCACAAAAAAACGGGCAGTCCCCAAAAGGACTGCCCGTTTTTTATTGAAGCGTTATCTCAGAGGTCGTCTTTGTCGAAACGCCGTGCTTCGCGCTGAAGCTGATAGACAAATCTCTCGACCTGGCGCTGCACGAGCCCGCTCATGTTATGAAAGCGAACACCGGCGAACGTGGTGGAAATCTTTTCTTCGAAATGCAGGTAACGCAGTTCGACGGGTGCCGTCATTTTGCCGAAGGGCAGGGCGGCAGCAAAGCGGTCGTAGACTTGCCCCAGTTGCAGGCTCGAGCTGATATCGCCGTCGAAGCGCAATTTGCAGCCAGTGGCAGAGATGTCCAGCAGCTTTCCGCTGATCGGCGCCTTGAGCTTTTCGCCGTCCAGATCGACGCTAACCAGCTGTGCCAGTTTAAGAGCAGCGCGGAATGCGTTACGGCGCTGGTGATAAACCACTTCGTCGGGCATTGGACCGTGATAGCAGCGAGTGCCACCCGTTTCGTCGATGGTCAGCGCGCCATTGCTTTCCCAGGCGATGCGCACGCCGTCGTGAAAGCCTTCGACCTTGAACGGTTCGCCGGCGAGCAGGAAGCGTTCACCGTCCCGTGGAATCATTTCGTCAAGCGAGATCGTGCCGCTGTCACGGTCAATACCCACCAGATAGCTCTGAAAGCGCTGGCTGCGCTCATGGAACGTAATGATCAGAGGGTCGTGGCTGTCTTGCAGCTGACGTAGGGTGCCGGAGATCTCAAGGGGCGTTGCGAGCACCTTGGGTGGCTGCGGAGCATCTTCCGCGCTTGAGGCATTGAACACGGTTCATCAATCTCCAGACAAAATTTGACTGCGGCTAGCCAGCATTTTGCCAGCATGTTTCTCGTCTTGATAGTGCGGGCTCATCGGCGGGTTCAAGCCTGACTGAGAGGCCCCCGCTTCGCGAGTACAGAGGTCGATCCGCGGGCGTCATAAAGCGCTGGTGTGTCGCCGCCGTGGAGGATTTTCAGCTGGGTAGCCGTGGCAGCCTGTTGCATCATGATGGACTGGCCATTGCTGACGTTGGTGCCCTGGCACTGGGCCAGTAGATCGGTGAGAACATCACTCTGAGCCAGCAACTGATCGCCAACGCTCGATTGGGCGGCCAATTGCTCCAGACCCTGGCGATTGATCGGCAGGCTGAGGCTGGCGAGGATCGCACTGCGCTTGCGGCCATGCTGTTCAAGCAAAATGATCAACGCCTGCTTCTGCGCCAGAATGTCTTCGAGCAGTCGCATGTCGCGACCATGCAACGCGATGGCCTCGGTTTGCAATAACTCGAGCAATTGTTGCGCTGGAGCAAAGTCGTCGACGATCAGTTGCAGTAAATTAGTATCGTGCATGGCTGGCCTTGGGTTTTAAGCGTCCAAAAGCCTCGCGCAGACCGGAGCCTAGCGCTGGGCTTCGAAGTTGAGCAGTTTGCTGGCTACACGGTTGCTGTCGACTTTATAGCTGCCATCGGCAATCGCTGCTTTCAACTCTGCCACGCGGGCATTATCGACAGCGGGCTGATCGCGCAGCTTGTCAGTGACCTTTTGCAACTGCTGAGCCTCATTGCTGAGGTGTACCGATTCCCCGCTTTTGACGGTAGTGGCCTCTGCGGCCGGGGTATTCAGCGGCGCGGACTTGGCGGCTTCGGCCGTGTCCTTGCTGGCGCTGGTACGTGTACTGCCCGTAAGTGACGAGGAGCTGTTTAGACGGCTGAAATCGATGACCATGATCAAAAAACCTCTGGGTATTTGGACGCTTGCCATGTTTTCGGCCAAACCCTGGAAAACTTTAGACTCATTTATCAATGAGCTTGCGCGCGTCAGCACTTGCCCTGGATGAGTCACAGTTTAGGGAACAGTCGAGCGGCGCGCCATCTCTACGCCAATACCCGTCGTACTACATGGCGACTTCCACCTGGCCAGGCGCGATAACTTGCGCCTTGATCACCCGCTGCGAATTCAGGTTTTTTACGCGTATCTGCTCTCGCAATCCACCGTTGGACAACGCTTCACCCGGCATGCGCACGCTGAGCGTGCCGCTGCGGGCGGTAATCACCACCTGATCGCCCTTGGTGATGACTTCTGCCTGTTCGATGTTCACCAGAGTGATCAGCTGATCGGCGACCATTGGTCGGGTCAGTTTTTGCCCGATCGCCTGATCCAGCGAAGTCAGGTAGCCCTGGCTGATCAGGCTGATGTCACGCTCGCGCAGGATCACATCGTCGGGTTCGACAACACCAAGGCGTCGCAGCGGTCGGGTGGTGGTGACGACGTCGCGAAACAGGCGGACTTGAGCGGGTACGAACACGGTCCAGGGGGCGGCACCCTCGCAGCGGACCTTGACCGTAACGCGCCCCAATGGCTTGGCCGGACTCTCCAGGCTCGCTGTCAATTCCTTGTCGCACATTGGCATGCGCAGGCGCGGATCGAGCTGGCTCACCTGGATCTCATAACGACCTTCAGTTTGACTGGTCGCCAAATAGTCTTCTACGGTGAATTCAAGAAAGCCCTGGGTGACGCCGATAAGCATGTCAGGCAAGGTAACTGTGTCAGCAAGGGCAGGGCTGCCAACGCTGAACAGGCAGACGGTCGACATCGCGCACAGCAATTTGCGAATGTTTGAGGTCAGGCGTCGGAAAAATGTCGGTTCTGTGTTCATACGAGTTAAAAAGCAAGCGCCGTGCCGTTTAGCAATGAATGTGCGTCGCAACACACTGAAGCGTTGGTAGTAGGAGTCTGGGCATGGCTGGTGTAATGGATTCGGTAAACCAGCGCACGCAACTGGTAGGGCAGAATCGCCTGGAGCTGTTGTTGTTCCGTCTTGACGGCCCGCAGCTCTATGGGATCAACGTATTCAAGGTTCGGGAGGTGCTGCAATGCCCCAAGCTGACCGTGATGCCCAAGTCCAATCCTGTCGTGTGCGGTGTGGCAAGTATTCGGGGGGCGACCATTCCGATTATGGATCTGGCAATGGCGACCGGTTCAGGTCGATTGCTGGATCAGAGCAATCCGTTCGTGATCATCACGGAGTACAACACCAAGACCCAGGGTTTCCTGGTGCGCTCGGTGGAACGCATCGTCAACATGAACTGGGAGGAGATCCATCCGCCGCCCAAGGGCACTGGACGTGATCACTACCTCACGGCAGTGACCCGCGTTGACAATCAGCTAGTCGAAATCATCGACGTCGAGAAAGTCCTGGCGGAAGTGGCGCCGACACCGGAAGCGATTTCCGTGGGCGTCGTGGATGTCGAAACCCAGCACAAGGCGCTGTCGCTGCGCGTGCTGACGGTCGACGACTCGTCGGTGGCACGCAAGCAGGTCTCGCGGTGTCTACAAACGGTCGGCGTCGAAGTGGTGGCGCTCAACGACGGCCGGCAAGCGCTGGATTACCTGCGCAAGTTGGTCGATGAAGGCAAAAAGCCGGAAGAAGAGTTCCTGATGATGATTTCCGACATCGAGATGCCGGAAATGGACGGGTACACCCTCACCGCCGAGATCCGCAGTGACCCTCGCATGCAAAAGCTTCATATCATCCTGCATACTTCGTTGTCGGGGGTGTTCAATCAGGCGATGGTCAAGAAAGTCGGTGCCGATGACTTCCTTGCCAAATTTCGCCCTGATGACCTGGCATCCCGGGTAGTCGACCGGATCAAAGCAGCAGACATCAGCTAGGGGCCTTTTGCCCCTGGCGGTCAACACGAGTTAAGAGGCGGCATCATTGTCTACGGGTAATTTGGATTTCGAACAGTTCCGGGTATTCCTGGAAAAAGCCTGTGGCATTTTGCTTGGTGAAAACAAGCAGTACCTGGTATCGAGCCGTCTCAACAAACTGATGGAGCAGCAAGGCATCAAGTCCCTGGGTGAGCTGGTCCAGCGCATTCAGACCCAGCCGCGCAGTGGTTTGCGCGAGATGGTGGTGGATGCCATGACGACCAACGAAACCCTGTGGTTTCGTGACACCTATCCGTTTGAAGTCTTGAAGAACAAGGTACTGCCGGAAGCCATCAAGGCCGCGCCCGGCCAGCGTCTGCGGATCTGGTCGGCCGCGTGCTCGTCGGGCCAGGAACCCTATTCGCTGTCGATGTCGATCGATGAGTTCGAGCGGGTCAATCTGGGTCAATTGAAGATGGGTGTGCAGATCATTGCCACCGATCTTTCCGGCACCATGCTGACCAACTGCAAGACTGGCGAGTACGACAGCCTGGCAATCGGTCGTGGTCTTTCACCCGAGCGTCTGCAGCGTTATTTCGATCCCAAGGGACCGGGACGTTGGGCCATCAAGGCGCCGATCAAGAGTCGGGTAGAGTTTCGCTCGTTCAACTTGCTGGACAGTTACGCAGCGCTTGGCAAGTTCGACATCGTGTTCTGTCGTAACGTGTTGATCTACTTCTCCGCCGAGGTGAAGAAAGACATCCTGTTGCGTATCCATAGCACGTTGAAACCGGGAGGCTATCTGTTCCTCGGCGCTTCCGAAGCGCTGAATGGATTGCCGGATCATTACCAGATGGTCCAGTGCAGCCCGGGGATCATTTACCAGGCGAAGTGATGCAAGTGCGGCAGACATAAAAAAGGGAGCCCCTGAGGGCTCCCTTTTTTATGTCTGCCGCACTTGCATCACGTAGGAGCTGCCGGAGGCTGCGATCTTTTGATCTTGTTTTTAAGATCAAGATCAAGATCAAAAGATCGTCCGAACGCGGCCCGAACCTGCGGCAGCTCCTGCACGGATAAGTGTCGTCCTTGGAAAGCGGCAGAAAAGCGGCAGGCGGCGGAAGTCGATTGCCGCTTTTCTGTCATTGCCACCCTTGCCACTGCCCGCAAACCCACTGTTTGCGGGGTTTTTCCAATTGGCACGCAGCTTGCTAAGTTCACCTTACGAAAAATCAGGTCACCCGAAGGTTTCCCGACATGAGCATCAGCTTCGATAAAGCGCTCGGTATTCACCAACAGGCTCTCAACTTCCGCGCACAGCGTGCCGAAGTCCTGGCCAACAACATCGCCAACGCAGACACGCCGAACTACAAGGCTCGGGATCTGGACTTCTCGAAGGTGCTCGCCGACCAGAGCGAGAAAACCAAGAGCGGCGGTTTCGCGCTGAACATGACCAACAGCCGTCATATCGAGGCCCAAGGCTTGGACAGCGGTGACGAGTCACTGCTGTATCGCACGCCGATGCAACCGTCGATCGATCAGAACACCGTGGACGCCCAGCTGGAACAGTCGAACTACGCGGAAAACTCCGTCAACTTCCAGGCCAGCTTCACCTTGCTCAACAGCAAATTCAAAGGGCTGATTTCAGCCCTGCGCGGAGAATAATTCATGTCCCTGTCCAGTGTTTTCAACATTGCCGGTAGCGGCATGAGTGCCCAGACCACTCGCCTGAACACCGTCGCCAGTAACATCGCCAACGCCGAGACCGTCTCCTCGAGCATCGACCAGACCTACCGCGCGCGTCATCCGGTGTTCGCCACCATGTTCCAGGGTGGTCAGAGCGGCGGCAGCGATTCGCTGTTCCAGAATCAGGACGCGGCGGGTCAGGGTGTGCAAGTGCTGGGTGTAGTCGAAGACCAGAGCAACCTGGAGGCTCGCTACGAGCCGAACCATCCGGCTGCTGATGCCAAGGGCTATGTCTACTACCCGAACGTCAACGTCGTGGAGGAAATGGCCGACATGATTTCCGCGAGCCGGTCCTTTCAGACCAACGCCGAAATGATGAACACCGCTAAAACCATGATGCAGAAAGTCCTGACTCTCGGTCAGTGATAAGGGGCGACTCAGATGAGTGTTACCGATACGACAAGTGGCTTGAGCCTCAACGACATCCTGGCCAACTCCTCGATCAAGAACACCTCCACCACCAGTGATGGCCTGGCGTCGGCAACCAATAGCGCTGCCGGCAAAAAAGCCCTGGGCAAAGACGCGTTCCTGCAGTTGCTGGTGACCCAGCTGAAAAACCAGAACCCGCTCGAACCGCAGGACAACGGCGAGTTCGTCGCCCAGTTGGCGCAGTTCAGCAGTCTGGAAGGCATCACCACCCTCAACGATACGGTGAGTGGCATTGCCGGCAACTACAACTCGTCGCAGGCCTTGCAGGCCTCGTCGCTGGTGGGGCGTTCCGTGATCGCGCCTAGCGATAAAGCGGTTGTCGATACCTCCAAGAGCATGACCGGTACCGTGGCCGTTCCAGGCTCGGTCCCTGCGGTCGCGCTGAAGATTTCCGACAAGGACGGCAAGGTCGTCCGCACCATCGACATGGGCAGCCAGACTGCCGGCAATGCCAGCTTCATCTGGGACGGAAAAGACAGCGCGGGTAATACGGTCGAGTCAGGCACTTACACCTTCGCGGCGACCGCCACCATCGACAGCCAGGCAGTATCACTGGTGACCAACCTGCCTGCGACGGTCAACAGCGTGACCATCAGCCAGACGGGCGGTGAGTTGATGCTCAACCTCGCCGGGCTGGGCAGCATCGCCCTGTCCAAAGTACAAACCATTGGTATGTAAAGCCGACTAACCCGGCATAAAGGAGTGAAACATGTCTTTCAATATCGGCCTTAGCGGTCTCTTTGCAGCCAACAAACAACTGGACGTGACCGGCAACAACATCGCCAACGTCGCAACCACGGGTTTCAAATCGTCCCGTGCAGAATTCGAAGACGTCTACTCGGCGTCCAAACTGGGTACCGGAAGCAAGGTCGTCGGCAGCGGTGTGCGCCTGGCCAACGTTTCCCAGCAGTTCACCCAGGGTGACATCAGCAACACCGGTAACGTGCTGGACATGGGCATCAACGGCTCCGGTTTCTTCGTGCTGAATAACAGCGGTTCGCTGTCCTACACCCGCGCCGGTACGTTCAAGGTCGACAAGGACGGTTATGTCACCAACACCGACGGCACTTCGCGCCTGCAAGGCTACGGTGTGGATGCCAACGGCAAAATCCAGAACGGTATGTTGACCGACCTGCGTATCGACACCTCCAACCTGGCGCCGAAGTCGAGTAGCGCGGTGTCGTCGACGATTAACCTGAACTCCACGGATAAGGTCATTGACCAGACCGTTGCCACCAACAAATTCGATCCAACCAAGTCTGAGACCTATAGCAAGCAATTCAATACGCCGATCTACGACAGCCAGGGCAACCAGCACGAGATGAATCAGTACATGGTGAAAACCAGTGCTAACACGTGGGATACCTACACGCTGATCGATGGACGCAACATGGACGGCAGCCTGCCGACCAACCCGGTTCCTTCGACCATGACATTTGACTCGGCTGGCAAATTGACCCAAATCAGCACGCCAGTGACTCCGCCGACGACTCCACCGACTTCGACCATCAGCAATGAGCTGAAGGTGACCAACTGGGTTCCAGGTACCGTGACCGACGGCGTGTGGAAGGCCAACGGCGCGAGCTCCAACCCGGATGGCGTGACCATCGCCATGGGCAACACCACCCAATACAACGCCGACACCGCACGTTCGATTCCGGTACAGAACGGCTACGCCACTGGCCAGATCACTAACCTGACCATTGATGGCAGCGGCGTACTGCTGGCGAATTTCAGTAACTACCAGACCAAGCCGATCGGCCAGATATCGTTGGCCAGCTTTACCAACGAACAAGGCCTGCAAGCGGTCGGTGGCACTGCCTGGAAAGAAACCTATTCATCGGGTATTCCGGGCTACGACTCGCCGGAAACCGGTAGCCTGGGCACGATCCGCTCCAACTCCCTGGAAGAGTCCAACGTCAACGTGACCAATGAACTGGTCGACCTGATCAAGGCCCAAAGTAACTACCAGGCGAACGCGAAGACCATCTCCACCCAGAGCACCCTCATGCAGACCATCATTCAGATGACCTGATGCTGGTTGGGTAGCAGCGTTAAACAAAAACCCCTCGGAAGAGGGGTTTTTTATATCTGTGTGTATATCAAGATCAAAAGATCGCAGCCTCGTTTCACTCGACAACTCCTACGAGGAATCACGCTCCCGGCCTGACCCTGTAGGAGTTGTCGAGTGAAACGAGGCTGCGATCTTCTGATCTTTAAATACCTGAAAAAGAAAACCCCCGACACGCCTGAGGCCTGTCGGGGGTTTCGTTTTACCGGCTCAGCTTACTGGCAGAGTGGCGATACAGAAACGTATAGATAGGTCGAAATGTACATAAATCAATAAGTTATTCTCATGTAATTTTCAATGCTTGACGAAATCGTATACTTTTCATTTTTTGGGTAACAGATCGTTATAGAGCGAAAGGCACTGTAATTGATCAGAATCTGTAGTAAGTCCATGGAACATGGGCTAATTCGCCTCCAGTGCTCCCACCAGCACGCGTGAGCCACGGCAAAAGGAGCATTGACCGTACGGCCCTTCTCTTGTCGACCGCCGTCGTCATGTTGTCGTACCTTCCACGACGCGGACAAACTAACGCACTCTTCGAGGGGGTACTCTTGCATCGATGAGCACGGGGCGCTTTCTCAGATAAAATGTTACTTCAAGCTTTGGAGCTCGTTATTAACCCTCGCTAAAAGCTGCGTTGAGTCCTCCTGCCCCATGTTGCTATAAACCGCCGCGAGAAGGGTTAGAGGATGAATCCCTAAACTTTTCGCGATGGCATCCATTTTGGGCAACGTCGGAGTCTTCTGTCCATTTTCGAGTTCGCTGATATATCCTTGGTTAATGCCAATAGCAATCTGTGGTAGCCCTTTGGCGCGACGAATAGATTTGACGGTAACCCCGAAAGATTCTTTGAGATCCATTTGCTGACCCGCAAAAGGCACGATAAAGCCTTGCTGCGGGATAAAGAGCTATACGCTATAGCGATATTTTGGTTTTTCTTTAGTAAGATAACTTCTTTTCGTGTGGATCATTGTTCAACATACCCATAACGGTGCACACATCCTATCGTACCTTTCGGCACGCGGAGGTTCGGAAGCTTCCGGAGAGTGCTGCTTGAGGTGGCGAGTGGAGAACAGTACCCGGGAATGCTTTTTCCTTCGAAGATCCAAATCGCCGAGTTTGTAGCTGGCAGTCGATGTCCGATACAGAAGTGCGCTTTGGTCATTGTCCACTCCAGTGAAAGCCACAATGCTTTCGAGCTCTTCTAAAGCCCAGGCGCTGCGTCCACTAATTGAGGGAGGACACATCATGTGAACGTGCCGGACCACAACGTCCTTTGCTGTTAAAAGGTAGTGCCGTAGCTCATACGCACACTCAACCATCGCAGCGCGATTCCGTTGACCAGTTCTAATCGATGTGATCGTAGCAATGAAACATGGTCCTTCTATTTCGCAATGAGTCCACGTTCTTACTTCTTGCTGCTTAGGGTCGAAAAGGAATATCACTGAGCGCTCCGATGTCGTGCCCCTTGACGGGGATTTGCTAAGGGGGAAAATACTATATGCTATAGCAATAATTGGAGAGCCGCATTACCTCTGATCGTGGGCATTCTGTCCGTGACGAAGTGTCCATCTTACTGTTGAGTGTGGTATCGAGAGCGGGAGCTGGTTTGCTTGGAGCCTCTGCCTGAGGTGTATCGCCCCCTGGTGTACGCGAGAGACTAAATATGAAAGGACGGCGGAAAGTCAAAGCGAGAAAGTGGGCTTCGGAAGCTAAATTCGTGGTCGAGGCTCACCATATGAACGTACGCAGATCAAAGAAAGCAGCACGCAGTTTTTTTGACACTGGAAAGCAATTTGGAGCAGAACACGAGCCCATAGGGCCGCTTGCGGGAGGCTCGTGTTTCTTTAAACCAGTTCAGCACCATAAGCTAGCCGGAGGTTCACCTCCAAACGAGGGGCTTATCCAAACCGATGAGAGGCGTCGGACTGTCGAAAAAAGGGAACGTGAGGCAGTAGCCCTCGCCAAAGCCCACGTTCTTACGTGCGGTGACTTCCTAATGCTTCAGGATTTGGCAAACCATCTGAGTACCAACGCTAGATTCTTAAGTCTCGCATTAAAGGAGTGGGAAACAGACCACCGAATTTTCTCGATCGAGCAAGATGGCTGCGAGTATTTTCCAACTTATGCGTTTCGATCGCTAGGTGGAGCTAGTCCAATTGCCGGCCTTACAGATGTTTTAGCTATTCTTTGTCCCATGAAAAGTAGTTGGGGAATGTCATTCTGGTTTATTTCTCCTAACGGACTGTTAGGAGGAAAACGCCCACAGGACGTACTCACCAATGAACCAAACCTTGTGATTTCGGCGGCACTCGACGAAGCATGCGGTGTCATGCATGGTTAGTATCTGGGTCAGGTTCAAGGGTTCACGCGAGTACTCATACGCCTGATCCTGATGTGAACGATGTGGCTGTCATCGAGTTGCGAATCATTCTACCAATCGCAGAGGAAGGTGCTACCAGGATAGTGGTCTCGATGATTAAATGCGCCGATGGGTTTCAGGGGTATGTGCCCGCCATCGCGATAGCGACATTCGACAGTGCGCGCTAGTGATGGGTATCAGGTTCAACCGAATCTCTAACCCCATCGTCTTCAGTTGCTGCAGTACAGTCAGCATAAGACGAGTGAGCATCGTAACCTTGCTTGCGTCAGAGTGGAACAGTCGAAATCCTCGTCGCCGGGTATGTTTTCAGCCGAAAATAAGTACTTCAGGTCTTGTCTGGGCGATTGCACAGACTTGCCCAACCACCTGCATTCCACCTGACCAATCATTGCAGGAGATTTGACCCTCATGCTGCGTGGGCATGACCGGCAGATAACCGACCCTGTGCTGCCCTTCGCGACAGGCAATAATCAGCCGGAAATGTTCAATCAGGATTGGTCAGTTTTTTTGACTTCGCCTCCAAGGGCGCGCAGCCCTGTGAGCGCTTTTGGTATGGACATGTTTTCGCATTTTATGCACTCAATGTGATTGAACTTCCGCGGCTTTTCGGGAAAGTCACGCCCGCAGAAACCAATCACCGTGGTTCGATAGATAACTTGAGTATCGTCGTGCATATGAGAGCACTCGGCAGTTATGGATCATCCAAGCATAGATCATCAAAGACCGCTTTGCGGGTGCGTTTGATCGGCTCTTTAGGGGTGGGAGGATCCAGAGGTCTTTAATAACGCTGGCCTAAAAGCTGAAGGTGTGGGGATGCAGCGCCCGGCCAGTTGCTTTCGGTCGCGAATGCCAGAAATTGGCCGTTTTCTGCCTCTCGCGACAGGCAGAAAACGGCCAATAGCGGTCATCAAGTGTCTAGATAAGCCGGGACGGTTCACTGGCCCTCCCTTAGCCAAGCGGCACGCACTGTAGCCGAGCGATATCTCCTCCACCACTCCTTCTCCCGCAAACCCGCACTGACTGCCAGCCCCTCGTTCCGGGAGAAAAACACCAAGGCCAACGCCTTTCATGACTCTGCGCCTCATCGCAGACTGGCCATCGGCGATAAACCCTCTTTCCTCTCAACAAGAATGGCCTCACACCTATTCACACGAAATTTTTTAAGGCTATAATCTCGCTACTCGAAACCAGAGAGTCGCTCAATGATTAAACCCCGCAGCTTTACCATTCCCGAGTTGCTGATCCAGCACGTTCCGCGCGACTTGATCATGGGCGTTGAAGACGCCTGCGAGGTCGGTGCAGTGCGCGCCCATGAAGCGACAAAGGAGATGGACGAGAACCATCGCAAGAATGCGTTGGGTCAGATGCGAGCGTTTTTCATGAATGAAGCGTTCGACGAGACCCTGCGCGCCGCGGATGCCATCCACACCCCGCTCAAAGGCAACAGCGTTGTGGTGGGACACGCTGGGATTTTCAAATTCAGCCGGGTCAACATGTCCTCGGACACATGGAATAACTGTGGTCGCAGCGCTATCCGCCGGCAGCTTGCCGAGGCCAACCAGTCGATAACCCAACTGGTGCAGCCATCGCTTTTTGCTGCGGAACCGGTCATCACCGCTACGTTTTTCTTCGTAGCGTGCTTCAGCGGCTCTTTGACCAATCAACCAGAACGGCCACGGGAAATACACATAGCAGTGCCAGATGCCAAAATGAAGGGTTGGCTTTTCCGTGAGCCACTGAGCCGGTTCTTGGCTCGCTACGACGAAGCGACTCAGTTGCAAGTCGACCTGGCAACGCCGAAACTCAAAAAAGGCCTACTCAAAACAGGAAAGCAGACAGCATCATGAGTCGTGGAATTACAGGGTTTGAGCCAGGGCGGCTGATGCAAGCGCTCTCGGCACGCGGCCTTTCTCAAGTTGCCCTGGCCAGTATGGTCGGGGTTTCACCTGCTACCGTGAGCAAGTGGAAAAATGGTCAGCAATCCCCTGAAACTGAGGCGTTGACGAGCCTCTCCCAGGTCATCAACGTGAACCCGGAGTGGTTCACTCGCCCCTTACCAGAGAAGTGCTCACTCCCGCTGTTCAGGAGCAACGCCTCGGCGCATTCCGACGCCCGCAAAATGCTCGAAGCCCGGTTGGAGTGGGCTCAAGACATCGCGCTGGCCCTCAGCGAATTCGTGGATTTTCCAGAAGTGAATTTGCCTGTGCGCTCATTCACGGATCCGGAGCAGATCACAAACGCTGATATTGAGGAGGCT
>Ga0247817_10000825_pt1 | contig 16548 bp, 13 predicted proteins | sample UWRJL212509R1_FD_178010 | JGI IMG/M metagenome (GOLD analysis project Ga0247817, IMG submission 178010) | Plant litter microbial communities from Arlington Agricultural Research Station in Wisconsin, United States - UWRJ-L212-509R-1 | ecosystem: Environmental > Terrestrial > Plant litter >...
GCGGATGATGTCGAGAATCGTGGAGCGCACCATGATGTCGATGCCGGCGGTCGGGTCGTCGGCGATGAGCAGCGTCGGCTCGAGCACGAGTGCACGCGCGATCGCCACACGCTGGCGCTGGCCCTTGCTCAGCTCGAACGGGTACTTGTTCATGGTGCCGAGCGGAAGTCGAACGGCGTCGATGAGCGTTGCGACAGCCTGCCCGGCGAGGTGCTGGTCGAAACGGCGATCGCGCGCGAAGATCGGCTCCGCAACGTTCTCGCCGACCGTCAGTCGAGGGGAAAGAAGCGAGCCGGCATCCTGCGGAACATAACCGACCCGCAGGTTGAGGCGGTCGCGCTTGCGATCGCTGATGTCACGCACCTCGGTGCCGAGCACCTTGAGGGATCCGCCGTTGATCTGCGGCGACCGCGAGTCGCGGCGACCGGCCTGGCCGGCCACCGCCGCGGCGATGCTGCTCTTACCCGAACCCGTCTCCCCCATGATCGCGAGGATCTCGCCGGTCTCGATGCGGAAGCTGACGCCACTGACCGCGTGGATGCGCTTGCGCTCGGTGCGAGCGGGGTAGTGCATCGACAGGTCGGTGGCGACGACGGCGGGTGGGAGGGCAGAGCTCATTGTCAGTCGGATTCCCTCAGCAGGCGAAGCGCTTCGCGGCGCTCGGCCTGTTCGATCGGGTCGGGCACGGGCAGGGAGGCCAGCAGTCGCTGGGTATACGGATGCCGTGGCGCGCCGAGCACGTCGGCCCCGATTCCCTCTTCCACCAGTTTGCCACGGTAGAGCACGGCAATACGGTCTGCCAGCAGATCCACAACCGCGAGATCATGACTGATGAAGAGCGCGGCGAAGCCGAACTCCTTCTGCAAGTCAGCGAACAGTTCAAGAACCTTGGCCTGCACCGACACATCGAGCGCGCTCGTCGGCTCGTCAGCGATGAGCAGGCTCGGCTGCAACGCGAGCGAACGCGCGAGGCTCGCGCGCTGGCGCTGGCCGCCGCTGAGCTCGTGCGGGAACCGGTTAGCGAAGCTCTTGGGCAACTGCACCGCTTCGAGGAGTTCGTCGACGCGCTTGCGAGCGGATGCGACATCCGACACCCGCTTGTGCACGATGAGCGGTTCGGCGACGGCCTGCGCGATCGTGAGCAACGGGTTGAAGCTCGATGCCGGGTCTTGGAAGACAAATCCGATGTCGCCACGAACGGGCTTGAACGTACGTTCCTTGACGCCGAGCATCTCGTGGCCGAGAACCGTGAGCGAACCGCCGGTGACCTTGGTGAGTCCACCAATTGCGCGGCCGATCGTCGTCTTTCCCGATCCGCTCTCGCCGACGAGGCCGAGAACCTCTCCGGGAGAGATCGAGAAGTTGACCTGGTCGACGGCGCGGAATCCACCACGGCCGAGACGGCCGGCGTACTCGATGACGAGGTCTTTCGCGACCACAACGGGCGCGACGTCCGGCTGGCTCGCACGAGCCATTGCGCGTTCAGTGGCGCGCGCTGCGCCGGTGCCGATGCGGGGAACGGCCCCGAGCAGCTTCTGCGTGTACGGGTCTTTCGGATTGGCGAAGAGCTCGGTGGTCGGCGCCTCTTCGACGAGCTTGCCGTTGAACATCACGGCAACGCGATCGGCGAGGTCGGCGACCACACCCATGTTGTGGGTGATGAGCACGATCGCGGTGCCGAACTCGTCGCGGACGCGGCGCAGCAGGTCGAGGATTTCGGCCTGAACGGTCACGTCGAGCGCGGTTGTCGGCTCGTCGGCGACGATGAGGCCGGGCTCGAGCACGAGCGCCATCGCGATGACGACGCGCTGCTTCTGTCCGCCCGAGAACTGGTGCGGGTAGTAGTCGACGCGCTCCTTGGGGTCGGGGATGCCGACCTTGCCGAGGATTTCGATCGCCTTGGCTCGCGCCTGCTTGCGGGTGTAGTTGCCGTGCGCGCGGAGCCCCTCCGCGATCTGCCACCCGACCGTGAAGACCGGGTTGAGGGCGGTTGACGGCTCCTGGAAGACCATGGCGACGTCAACGCCGCGGATGGCGCGAAGACGCCCCGGAGAGAGGGCGATGACGTTGTTGCCGCCGAGCATGACGGCGCCGCGGGTGACCGCTGTCTCGGGAAGGAGACCGAGGATGGTCTTCGCCGTGACGGTCTTTCCACTGCCGGACTCGCCGACGATCGCGAGCACTTCACCCGAGCGCACCGACAGGCTCACGTCGTTCACAGCGACGACGTCGCCGCCGTCGGTGGCGAAGGTGACCTCGAGGTTGTTGATGTCGAGAACGTTGGTCATGGGCGTAGGTCCAGTCCGTTGACGGTGTCGAGTCCGTTGATGCTTCCGCCGGGGACGGCCGAGGTCTCCGCGGTAGGCGATGGCGTCGAGTCTGCCCGGCGGCGCGTGCGCAGGCGCGGGTCGGCGAGGTCATTGAGGCTCTCACCGACGAGCGTGATGCCCACGACAACCAGCACGATTGCGAGTCCGGGGAACACACTCGTCCACCAGATTCCGCTCGTGACATCCGAAATCGACTTGTTGAGGTCGTACCCCCACTCGGCGGCGGCTGTCGGCTCGATACCGAAACCGAGGAAGCCGAGGCCCGCGAGCGTGAGGATGGCCTCGGAGCTGTTGAGCGTGAAGATCAGCGGCAACGTTCGGGTCGCGTTGCGCAGAACGTGACGGAACAGGATGCGGGTGGTGCTCGATCCGACAACCTTCGCCGATTCGACATAGGCCTCGGACTTGATTCGCACCGTTTCCGCGCGGATGACCCGGAAATACTGCGGAACGAAGACGACCGTGATCGAGAGCGCGGCGGCGAAGATTCCGCCGAGGAAGCTCGACTGGCCACCGCTGATGGCGATGGCTGCGACGATCGCGAGCAGCAGCGACGGGAAGGCGTAGACCGCGTCGGCGACGACGACCAGCACTCGATCGAGCCAGCCACCGACGTAGCCGGAGATCAGGCCGAGCATCACGCCGATGAAGATCGACAGGATAACCGCGACGATGATGACGAGCGCGGCGGTCTGGGCGCCCCAGATGACGCGCGAGAGTACGTCGTAACCGCCGACGGTCGTGCCGAGCAGGTGCTGGCCCCCGGGCGGCTGCTGGGCACCGAAGGTGCCGTTCTCATCGCGCAGCGTCGAGTATCCGTACGGCGCGAGGAGCGGAGCGAAGATCGCCACGAGCAGGAAGACGCCCGTGATGACGAGCCCGGCGATGAGCATTCCGCGCTGGAGTCCCACCGACTGGCGAAGGTGGTGAATGATCGGGAGGCGTCGGACGAGAGCCCGGAATCGGGAGTTGGCGGCAGCCACTAGTACCTCACTCGGGGGTCGATAAGGGCGGCGATGATGTCGACGATGAAGTTCGTCACGGCGACGATGACCGCGAGGAGCGCCACGATGCCCTGCACGGCGACGAAGTCACGTGCCTGCAGGTACTGGGCGAGCTGGAAGCCGAGCCCCTCCCACTCGAAGGTCGTCTCGGTCAATACTGCGCCACCGAGGAGTACCGCCATCTGCAGGCCGATAACCGTGATGATCGGAATGAGTGCCGGCTTGTACGCGTGCTTGCGGACGAGACGGAACTCACCGACGCCGCGCGAACGGGCCGCGTCGACGTAGTCCATCGAGAGGGTGCCGATGACGTTGGTGCGCACGAGTCGGAGGAAGACACCGGCGGTGAGCAGTCCGAGCGCGATTCCCGGAAGGACGGCGTGGCTGAGTACGTCGGCGAAGACGGCCGGGCTGCCGAGCTGGAACGCGTCGATCAGGTAGATGCCGGTCGGATTGTCGACGTTGGTGAGCTGAAGCTCCGTTCGCACCGAAGCGCGACCGGCGACCGGGAGCACGCCAAGGTTGACGGCGAAGACGAGCTTGAGCAGCAGGCCGGCGAAGAAGACGGGTGTCGCGTAGCAGAGGATCGCGAATACACGGAGGATGGCATCCGGCCACTTGTCGCGAAGGTACGCGGCGAGCATTCCGAGCGGGATTCCGACGATGAACGCAACGATGAGCGAGTAGAACGCGAGCTCGAGGGTTGCTCCGCCGTACCGGCTGAGCACTTCGAGAACCGGGCGGTTATCACTGATGGTCTGCCCGAAGTTGCCGGTGAAGACCTGGCCGATGTACTCGAAGTACTGCACGAGGATCGGGCGGTTGTAGCCGGCCGCTTCGATGCGTTCGGCAAGTTGCGCCGGGCTGAGGCGTCCGCCGAGCGCGGCGGTGATCGGGTCACCGATCGAGCGCATCAGCACGAACACCATGGTTACAAGGATCAGGATGGTCGGGAAGATCAACAGGAACCTGACGATGATGAATCGCAGGAGCTTGTTGTCGCTCAACCGACGACGGGGTGTGGAGGTGCCGCCGGTGGCGCCCCCGACTAGCTCGGTGGTGGTCAATTGTTGCCTTTGTGTTGGAGGGCCAAAGGGAAAGGGGCGGACCGCGGCGTGCGCGGACCGCCCCTCGCTATCTAGCTGGAACGACTCTAGTCGTCCTTGTCGTTAGCCCTTAACCAGCGTGGCGAAACGGAACTTGAACGACGCGTCGAGCGTCAGTCCGTCAATGTCGGCGCCGGAGACAGCAACCTGAGCGCCCTGGAGAAGCGGAAGCGTGGACAGGTCCGCGCCAACCGTCGCCTGGATCTCCTCGATGATCGCCGTACGAGCGGCGGGGTCAGCGGTCACACCCTGCTCGAGGATGAGATCGTTCACCACCGGGTTGTCGTAGTGGTTCACAAGGAAGTTTTCCTTGACGAAGAACGGCGTGAGGTAGTTGTCGGCGTCCGAGTAGTCGGGGAACCAGCCGAGCTGGTACGCCGGGTAGACGTCAGTCGTGCGGTCCTTCGAGTACTGAACCCACTCGGTCGACTGGAGCGCGACGGTGAACAGTCCGCTCTCTTCGAGCTGGCTCTTGACGAGCGCGTACTCGTCACCCGACGACGGGCCGTAGTGGTCCGGGTTGTACTGCAGGCTGAGCTCAACCGGAACCTCGACGCCGGCAGCTTCGAGAGCAGCAGTCGCCTTCTCAACGTCCGGAGCTCCCGCACCGTCGCCGTAGAGGTCCTTCAGAACCTCGGTTGCACCGGTGAAGCCGGCCGGAACGTAGGAGTACAGCGGGGTGTAGGTGCCCTTGTAGACCTGCTCGGCGATTTCGTCACGGTCGACGAGGTTAGCAACGGCCTGGCGTACAGCGAGGGCCTTGTCAGCATCCGGCTCATCCGACTTCGCGCCGTACGGCTGCGTGTCGAAGTTGAAGACGATGTAGCGGATCTCTCCACCGGGGCCGTCGTGAACAACAACGTTGTCGTCGCCGCGAAGGTCGTCGACGTCAGTCGAGGACAGGCTGCGGTACGCGACGTCGATGTTGCCACCCTGCACGTCGAGCTTGAGGTTCGACGAGTCGGAGTAGTAGCTGAGGATGACGGACTCGTTCTCGGCCGGTCCGAGAAGACCCTGGTAGGCCTCGTTCGGAACGAACTCGATGGTGGCGTTGAAGTCGTAGCTCTCGATGGAGTACTGGCCAGCGAACGCCTTACCCTCGACGATTACGTCATCGGGAGTCACTTCGGTTGCCGAGAAGACTTCCTCGTCGACAATCGCGCCGGGGAAGGTCGACAGGATCTGCGGGAAGACCTGGTCGTTCTCTGCCTTGAGGTGGAAGACGACGGTCGTGTCGTCTACGACCTCGGTGGTGTCGAGGTTGTAGAGCAGGCTCGACGGGCCGTTGTCCGCGGCGATGGCGAGCTGGCGGTCGAACGTGAACTTCACGTCGGATGCCGTGAGCTCGTTGCCGTTGGCGAACGTCAGATCGGGCTTGAGAACGACGGTGTACTCGGACGGAGCGGTGTACTCGGCCGAGACAGCGATGTCTGGTTCGACATCCGGGCTGCCGAGCGGCGAGTTCATGAGGAACGGGAAGACCTGGTTCTGCACTGCGAACGAACCGTTGTCGTAGGAACCTGCGGGGTCGAGCGTGGTGACCTTGTCGGTGGTGCCGACGAGGATCGCGCCGTCGCCGGTGGTGTCACCAGCGTCGCCGTTACCGCCGGAGCAGCCGGTCAGCACAAGCGCGATAGCTGCCGTGCCGGCGAGAATACCAAGCGTGCGCTTGGTGGTTGTGGATGCGGACGTCATATCCGTCTACCTCTTCCTGTTGATTGCAAGGTGTGGGCGTGGGCGCGCAAGGGTGCGCTCCGCGCATTGCAGTGATCTAGTACTAACACACAGGTTTCTCTTGCCAAGAATCCAGACAGATATGTTTACGCGATAGCAACACTCGGCGAAGACGCTATGAATCTTAGGAAACTACTCGCCTCGTAAGGTGCGACGTTCCGTCTCGATGCGCATCAGAGCGCGCTGGAGTTCGCCGTAGCGATCGGGTTCAGCGCTCTTGTCGAGGCGCTGGAGCGCGCCGAGCAAATCGCGCTTCTGCCCGAGAAGATCGCGGTCGACGATCGCCGTCGTGACGCTCGCGCAGTAGGAGCCGATGAGCTCTTCGCGCTCCGGGATCGGGGCAACCCCCAGTTGCTTCACGAGGGTCGCGAACGGCGCGGGAACCTCGTCGGCGATGATCGCCAGCCAGTTCGGGGAGTCGACCTTGTCGAGGCTCGTGGCAATCGCATCGCGGATGACAGACAGTGTGTTGTCGGTGAAGCCCGAGCGGGCCGCGCGCGCGATCAGTTCGGCTCCGACATCTGCCGGTCTCTGGAGCATGGCCATGAGAGCGTCGCGCTCGAGTCGCGTTGCGGGGTCGGACGGCAGGTTCATGATCGACGGGCCGGCTTCGACGGGGTGTTCCGGTTGGGCGTCGCGGTTATCGTTTGAGCGGTTGTCGTTCGAGCGGCGGTCGTTCTGACGGTTGTCGGTCGACTTGCTCTCTCCTCCGCGGGCTCTCGCCGCGTTGACGGAACGGCTGACCTCGTTCGGGTCCATGCCGAGCCAGCCGGCGACCTCGCGCACGTAGCCGCTGAGCAGTGCCTGGTCGCGGATGCCAGCGACGACGGGCGCGGACGCGCGCAGCGCAGACACCCGGCCCTCGACCGTCTCGAGGTTGTGCTCGGCGAGCACGCGACGGATCATGAACTCGAACATCGGCTTGCGGGTCTTGACCAGCCGGCGCACGGCGTCATCACCGCGGTTGAGGCGGAGGTCACACGGGTCGAGGCCGTCGGGCGCCACCGCGACGAAGGTCTGGGCGGCGAAACGCTGTTCCTCTGCAAAGGCGCGGCTCGCGGCTTTCTGGCCGGCGGCATCCGGGTCGAAGGTGAAGATGACCTCTCCGGTGCCGGTGACGTCGGCGTTGGCGTTGTCGCCCATGACGCGGCGGATCATCTTGATGTGGTCGACACCGAACGCGGTGCCACACGTGGCGACAGCGGTCGTGACGCCCGCGAGATGGCAGGCCATGACATCCGTGTAGCCCTCGACGACGACAACCTGCTTGCCGCGCGCGATGTCTTTACGGGCGAGGTCGAGCCCGTAGAGCACCTGGCTCTTGTGGTAGACCGGCGTCTCCGGGGTGTTGAGGTATTTGGGGCCCTGGTCGTCATCGAGAAGCTTGCGCGCACCAAACCCGAGGGTCTGGCCGGTGACGTCGCGGATCGGCCAGACGAGGCGGCCACGGAAGCGGTCGTAGACGTCGCCGCGATCGCCGCGGCCGAGGAGTCCGGCCTCGACGAGGATGTCTTCGGTGTAGCCGAGGGTCTTGAGGTGTTTGCCGAGGGCGCCACCGCGCGGCGCGAAACCGATACCGAAGCGTTCGGCGGCTGACTGGTCGAAACCACGTTCGCCGAGGAAGACGCGACCGGGTTCGGCTTCTGGCGTGGCGAGTTGCGCGACGTAGAACTCGGCGGCTGCGACGTTGGCCGCGAGCAGGCGGGCACGGTTGCCGTGATCGCTCGCCTGTCCGCCGTCTTCGTAGTGGAGTTCATAGCCGAGTCGTCCGGCGAGGCGTTCGACGGCCTCGGAGAACGAGACGTGGTCGAGCTTCTGCAGGAAGGTGAAGACGTCGCCACCCTCGCCGCATCCGAAGCAGTGGTAAAAACCAACCTGCGGACGCACGTGAAAACTCGGGCTGCGCTCCTCGTGGAACGGGCACAGGCCCTTAATCGAGCCGCCACCGGCGCTCTTCAGGGTGACGTAGTCCCCCACGATGTCGGCAATGTTGGTGCGCGTGCGGACCTCATCGATGTCACTGCGTTTTATGAGGCCTGCCACGCACTGATTCTACGGTTGCCCGGCGCGCGCCGCTGGCCGGTGCGGTGGCCCTGTGAAAGGCGCACCCACCCCGTCCCCCGCGAACCATGTCGGAAATTCAGGACTTCTGCAAGAAGGCGTGAACTGTCAGCCCGGAACGTCGGGGCTGCCGTTCGTGGCGTGAGGCTAATGTCCTGAATTTCCGACGCTGTTCGGGCAAAAGGGTGTGGGGTGCGGGACGGCTACGCGACGTGCTTCGCGTGCCAGGCCAGCGCGGACTGGTCGGTGAGCGATGCAACCTGGTCGACAACGACGCGCTTGCGCGCGCTGTCGGAGCCGGCGTCGTTCCAATCAGCGGCGAAACCGGAGTCGAGGTTCGCCGGTCCGGTCGCGAGCAGCGCCTCGGCGAGCTCGGTCAGGATCGTGCGCTGGTCGGCGTAGATCGGCTTGCGAGCGTTTGTCGACATCACGTTGGCCGCAACGATGCCCTTGAGCACCGCGATCTCGGCCTGCGTGCTGCGCGGCACGACAACGTTGGCACCGAACCGGATCAGGCTGCCGCTCGCGTGCGACGCGCGTGTCGCGTGAACGGCCTCGTGCGCAAACCGGCCGATGAGCTGGCTCGTGAGGTTCTTGAGGCGTGCGAGGTCGACCCGGCTGCCGCTCCAGGTGTCGATCCACGCGTCGAGGTTGTCGAGGCGATCGAAGGCGGCGATGAGCTCGTCGTGCGGGATCTCCCCGCCGATCCACTCGAACATCGAGTTGACGAGATCGTCATGGTTCGACCGTGCACTGAGCGCCGGCACGTCGAGGTAGCCACCGACGATGGCGTCTTCGAAGTCGTGGACCGAGTAGGCGATGTCGTCGCTCAGATCCATTACCTGGGCTTCGATGCAGCGCACGCGGTCGGGCGCGCCGACCCGCAGCCACTCGAAGGCCGGGGTGTCGTCGCCGTAGAAGCCGAACTTGCTTCTTCCGCTCGGGTCGGGGATGCCGTGCTGTTCCGGCCACGGATACTTCGTGCTCGCGTCAAGCGACGCGCGCGTGAGGTTGAGGCCGTAGCTGTGTCCGTCGGGGCCGAAGACCTTCGGCTCGATGCGAGTGAGCAGGCGGAGAGTCTGCGCGTTGCCCTCGAAGCCGCCGATATCGCTCGACCACTCACTGAGGGCCTTCTCGCCGTTGTGACCGAACGGCGGATGCCCGAGGTCGTGAGCGAGGCACGCCGTGTCGACGACGTCCGGGTCGAGACCGAGGCTCGCCGCGAGCTCGCGACCGACCTGCGCGACCTCGAGTGAGTGCGTGAGGCGATTGCGCGCGAAGTCGAGCCCAGCGGTCGGGCTCAGAACCTGGGTCTTCGCGGCCAGCCGACGAAGCGCGCTCGAGTGCAGCAGGCGACCACGGTCGCGCGCGAAATCGCTGCGCCGGGTCGAGTGTTCCTCTGGAAACCAGCGTTCGACATCCGCGGGGCCGTAGCCGCTCGGAGCCGAGAGGGGATCAACCGCCACTGTGGCTCAACTCCGCTTCGGTGAGTTCAGCACGGTGGGTCTCCTGGAGTTCGCGGCTGTCGAGCCAGCCATACGGCAGGCTCGGGCTCTTGGGGGTGCCGGCGCGACCGCGCTGGCCTTCTGCGTCTTTGCCCGGGTACGGCTGGGTCCAGTCGAGTTCGCCGAGCAGGTCGTCGAGCTGGGCGAGCGTCTGCACCGTCGCGAGGCTCGCGCGCAGGTCGCCGCCGACCGCGTAGCCCTTGAAGTACCAGGCGACGTGCTTACGGATGTCACGGCAGGCGCGATCTTCTTCCTCGAAGAACTCCGCGAGCAGTTCGGCGTGGCGCTTGAATGCCCCGGCGACCTCGCCGAGCGTCGGCTGGGCCTTGGTCGCTGCGGCCTCGGCGATGGGTGCTCCGGCTGCTCGCGCGCGGAACGCAGCGGCGAGATCGCCGAACAACCACGGGCGGCCGAGGCAGCCGCGCCCGACGACGACCCCGTCGCATCCGGTCTCGTCGACCATACGGAGGGCGTCTTCCGCACTCCAGATGTCACCGTTGCCGAGTACCGGCGTTCCGGTGATGGCGTTCTTGAGCTTCTCGATTGCGCTCCAGTCGGCGGTGCCGGAGTAGAACTCGGCAGCCGTGCGGGCGTGAAGCGCGATGCTCGCAACCCCAGCGCCCTCGGCGGCCTTTGCCGCCTCGAGGTAGGTGAGGTGATCGGAGTCGATACCCTTGCGCATCTTGATCGTGAGCGGGATGTCGCCGGCGGCCTTCACCGCGCCCTCGACGATGTCGCGGAACAGGTCGCGCTTCCAGGGGAGCGCTGCTCCCCCGCCCTTGCGGGTGACCTTTGGCACGGGACATCCGAAATTCAGGTCAATGTGATCGGCGCGATCTTCGGCGACAAGCATCGTGACCGCTTCAGACACCGTCTTCGGGTCGACGCCATAGAGCTGGATGCTGCGGGTCGTCTCGGATTCGTGGTGGCGGATGAGGCGCATGCTCTCGGGCGTGCGCTCGACGAGGGCGCGGCTCGTGATCATCTCGGAGACGTAGAGTCCGGCACCGAACTCGCGGCACAGGCGGCGGAAAGCGGTGTTCGTGATGCCGGCCATCGGCGCGAGAACGACGGGAACGTCGAGTTCGATCGGCCCGATGTGCAGGGCAGGCACGGGAGTGGTGAGAGTGGACATCTCTGTAATTGTCCCAGACTCCGGCCGCGAGGGTCGCAACCGTGCACACGGGTGCGTCGATGCTCGCCGGATCAGGCGCTGTTGCGCCGAAGTGCGACTGCCGTGACGTCGTCGGGAGCGTCGTCTCGCGCCTTGTCGAGAATGACATCGACGATGTCTTTCGCGCTGCCGGAGGTGCGCACGATGGTCTCGACCTGGTCGAGGCTCGAGAGGCTGCCGTCCCACAGGTCGAGCACGCCGTCGCTCACGACGACGAGGGTGTCGCCGGGCTGGAGTGACGTTTCGTGAGCGCGCCAATCGCTGTCGCGCGCAATGCCGAGGGGGTAGTTGGTGGCGCTGAGGCGCTCGACTCCCCCGCTCGCGCGGACGATGATCGAGAGCCCGTGGCCGGCGTCGACGTAGCTCAGGCCGCCGGTTTCGGTATCGAGTCGCGCCTGGAGAAGAGTGACAAAAGCACCGGTGCTCCGCAGGTCGGGATAGACCTCGGCCGCGCCGTCCGTTACCGCTTTCGCGAGGTTGTCGCCGCGACTGTGGGCGCGGAGAACAGCCCGGACAGTCGCCGCGATGATCGCAGCCCCGATGCCTTTGCCCATGACATCAGCGACGATGAGGTCGACACCAGACTCTGTGCCACGCCAGTCGTAGAAGTCGCCGCCGACGAGCCCGGCTGGGGTGGTTCCGCCGGCAAGGTCGTAGCCGGGCACGACGATGGGATCGGGTTGCAGCGCCGCCTGCACTTGGGTCGCGCGGTCGAGGTTCGCCTCGGCACTCATGGCGACGCGCCACTGCTTGGCCAGGCGGATGACGGCATCGGCCAGTTTGGCCGAGCGGACGGGCTTCGTCAGGAATTCGTTTGCCTTGACCCGGAGTGCGCCGACCGCGTATTTCGCCGAGCTGTGCCCGGTCATGACTATCGCTGGCAGGTCCGGGCGGTCTTTGCGGAGCTCTACGAGCAACTCGAGTCCGGTAAGGCCGGGCATTTCGATGTCGGTGACCACGACATCCGGGTGAAAATCGACGGCGGCTTCACGCGCTGACAGCGGATCGGTGAGAGTGAGAACTTCGCAGCCGACGCGGCGGCGGAGGATCTCGCTCGTCAGCTGGGCCAGGTCAGGGTCATCATCGACGACCATGACGCGATAAACGTCGTTCGAATACGTGTTGTCAGTCATGCCGCACCTCGCTCCCACAAGCACTGCGAGTCTACCCGCAGGCGCGATGATTGATCGAGACAAACTCACTCGAAGGTTCGACGCAATGGGCTATGCAATCGGCGAACTCGGTGGCATTCTGAGCGAGTCAGTCGGCGACGGGGGGAACGATGAGCGACTTTGACATTCCGGGTCTGTCGGTCACGGTGACGTGGAACGATGCGGGCGGATTCCAGATTGCCGGGTACCACCTCGGCGCGGGCGCCTGGGCAGACCGGCAGGACTACGAGTACTACATCACGGTGCAAACAGCAGATCTCCCGGCATTCGCTGCCGCACTCGGGACCGGAACTACGCCAGACGAGATCATGGCCGGGTGGAATGAGCGGCGCGGCGAAATCGTTACCCGTGGTGAGAGAACCTGGTTGAAGGAGCACAACGTGCCGAACAGTTTGTGGGTCGTATGAGTCGCGAGAGAGTTGCCGCGGATGCCGCGGCACGAGACCTCGAGGTCGAATTTGTCGAGCGCACCAACGCGCGATCACTCGAGGAGGCGGCATCCATTCTGGGAATCACGCCCTCGGACATCGTCAAGTCGCTCGTCGTGAAGCGCAGCGACGACACGTTTCTGTTTGCACTTGTTCCGGGAGATCGCCAGATCGCGTGGCCGAAGCTGCGCGCCGTCGTCGGTGTTAACAAGCTGCAGCTGCCGACCGCGGAGGTAGCCCTCGAGAACACGGGATACGAACGCGGAACCATCACGCCGCTCGGCTCCACCACCGCGTGGCCGGTGTTCGCCGATTCGCGGATCGTCGGCAAGCGCGTGTCTCTCGGTGCGGGCGAACATGGCTTATCGCTCTTCGTCGATGCCGATGCGCTCATCGCAGCACTCGGCGCCACGGTGGCGGACATCACCACAGAGGCGTAGGCCGTCGGAAATTCAGGACTTTCCGGTCAGCGGCCGCGACCGCCCCGCGTACTGTCGCGGGACGCTCGCGGTCAGCGCCGAATTGTCCTGAATCTCCAACGGCGAACCGCGGAAATGAGTTAGACCAGGTCGGCGTCGAGCTGACGGTTCACGACCGCCTGCTGGTGGTGCTCCGGAATCTCGCAGAAGTCGCCCTCGCAGGCAGCAGCGTCGGTCGCGCCGACCATGACGAATGGTGTCGCGACGTGTGGCGTGGTGTCGTCCATTAGACGGCCGCTCGCTCGGACTTGACCTGCGCGAGCACGTTGGCGAAAGCCTCGGCTTCCTGTGCACCGGAGACGCCGTACTTGCCGTCGATCACGAAGAACGGAACGCCCTGGATGCCGTACTCCTGGGCGAGCGCGACGTCTGCCTTGACGTCTGGAAGGAAGCGGTGGGACTCCAGCGCCTCGGTGACCTCGGCTTCGTCGTACCCGAGCTCGACGGCGATTGCCACGAGGTCGGGGATGCGTCCGACGTGTTCGCCGTTGACGAAGTAGGCCTTGAGCAGGCGTTCCTTCATCTCGAGCTGGCGGCCCTTCGACTTCGCGAAGTGGATGAGCTCGTGCGAGATGACCGTGTTTGTCTGGTGGACGTGGTCGTAGTCGTAGTCGAGTCCGACGTCCTTCGCGATGCCGGTGACGCGGGCGAGCATTTCCTCAACCTGCGGAACCGGGATTCCCTTGCGCTGGCTGAGGTAGTCGACGGGTGTGCCATCGAAGTCAACCGGGGTGTCGGGCGAGAGTTCGAAGGAGTGGTATTCCACCTCGACCTCGTCGCCGAAGATTGCCGCTCCGGCCTCGAACTTGCGCTTTCCGATGTAGCACCAGGGGCACTGAACGTCGGACCAGATGTCTACTTTGATTGGTTCGCTCACACAGGATGCAACGACGTGGGCTGCGGGCTATTCCCGCCCGGGGCATCTGACTGTCGGAAATTCAGGACTTTGCGCTCCTCGCGAGTCGGCGGGTGGCGGAAAGTCGCGGCGCGGAGTTCGGCCGCTGCCACGATCTCCTGAATTTCCGACCGTGACGGACGGCGGGGCGATCGCGAATGCGCCACGATGACCATGGCGAGGTAGAACCGGTTCCAGTCGTGGAAGACCATGTGGGCGCTCACGCGCATCGGCAGGTAGTCGGCGAGGATGATGTCGATGTCTTTCGAACGGTCGATTTCGAACGCGTCGACGTGGAACTCGCGCCCGTCGGTTTCGAGACCGACGATGTCGTCGACCACGAGGTCGATTCGTTTGCCGTCCGGCAAGCGAACCTGGGTTGTGACCCGGTGCCCGCGCAGCTTCAGTCGCGTCTTCGAGAGACTTTCGGGAAGGGACTCACAGGCACCGTCGACAAACTCTTCGACGTATCGGTACTCGACGGGCAGCGATCGGATCAGGCGTCGAAACTCAAAGCGTCGCAGAACTCGGGTGTGAAGCGCCCAGTCAAGGCAAGCTACGGCGACCTCGAGCGGCTCGTCGACAATTACCCGGAAGAGCGCATCGGTGAGGCCGACGCTCACCGCGGTACCCCGCTCCGCTACGTCGATGGCGTCCCAGTGCAGAACGACACCGGGCATCTGCTCCGCATCGAAGCGCACCCGACGATTAATCTGGGATCTTAGCCTCGCGGCATTGTCGTGCACCGACACGTGCAGCGGCTGATCGGTGTCAAGCACCCAGGCGCCCATCGCGATGAGGGCAGAGATTCCGGTGAGGCGCCCACCGACACGCACGGCGCGAACCTCCGGTGAGTTCTCTGGCTTTGTCGAGTACCAGCCATTGCGCGCGCGGATGACCCACCGCTGTTGGTAGGCGTAGGTCAGGTCACGGTCGGTGGCACCGAGGCGTACGAGTTGCTGCTTCTGGGCCATTCCCCCGAGGGAGTCCACTGCCTCCGCGATGCTTTTCATCGCCACACTGTGGGTGCTGAGGCAGTGGGGCGGGCCGCGAGGCTCCCCCGCTGTGGAGTACCAGCGGAACGCTGCGGTGGGGAGGAGCGGAGGTCGTGACGGCCGTGGCCGTGCCTGGTGCGGCATCCGCCTGTCGGATATTCAGGACTTCAGCGCGAAGACCCGCCGGTCCGCCCCGGACTTACGGGGCGGCCGACGGGCCGAATTGTGCAAAGTCCTGAATTTCCGACAGGAGGGGTTCAGGCGTGTTCTGGGTCGCGCGGGGATGGCCCTCGGCTACGCGCCGAGCAGGTTGGCCGCGAGGTATCCCTGCAGGCGGTCGAGCGACACGCGCTCCTGCGCCATGGAGTCGCGCTCGCGCACGGTGACGGCCTTGTCGTCGAGGGTGTCGAAGTCGACCGTCACGGCGAACGGGGTGCCGATCTCGTCCTGGCGGCGGTAACGCTTTCCGATTGCACCGGCGTCATCGAAGTCGATGTTCCAGTACTTGCGGAGGTCTGCCGCGACGGACTTCGCCATCGGCGACAACTGCTCGTTGCGCGACAGGGGCAGAACGGCTGCCTTCACGGGAGCCAGTCGGCGGTCAAGACGCAGAACGGTGCGCTTGTCGACGCCGCCCTTGGCGTTGGGTGCCTCGTCCTCGGCGTATGCGTCGACGAGGAATGCCATCAGCGAACGAGTCAGTCCGGCCGCCGGCTCGATGACGTAGGGCGTCCAGCGGGTGTCCTTGGTCTGGTCGAAGTACGACAGATCCTTGCCGCTCTTCTCCGAGTGCGTGCGCAGGTCGTAGTCGGTGCGGTTCGCAATTCCCTCGAGCTCGCCCCACGCGCTTCCGGTGAAACCGAACTTGTACTCGATGTCGACGGTGCGGGTCGAATAGTGCGAGAGCTTCTCTTTCGGGTGTTCAAAAAGGCGAAGGTTTTCGGGCTTGATGCCGAGGTCGGTGTACCACTGGAGGCGAAGGTCGATCCAGTACTGGTGCCACTCTTCGTCGGTTCCGGGCTCGACGAAGAATTCCATCTCCATCTGCTCGAACTCACGCGTACGGAAAATGAAGTTTCCTGGCGTGATCTCGTTACGGAAGCTCTTTCCGATCTGACCGATGCCGAAGGGAGGCTTCATTCGCGCCGACCCGAGCACGTTCGCGAAGTTCACGAAAATACCCTGGGCAGTCTCAGGGCGGAGGTACGCCATTCCCTCTTCGTTGTCGACCGGTCCGAGGAAAGTCTTGAGCAGGCCGGAGAAGTTCTGCGGCTCGGTCCACGATCCCGGCTGTCCGGTGTCGGGGTCCTTGATGTCGGCGAGGCCGTTTGCCGGCGGGTGGCCGTGCTTCTCTTCGTACGCCTCGAGGAGGTGGTCGGCGCGGTAACGCTTGTGCGTGTGCAGCGACTCTACGAGCGGGTCAGAGAACACCTCGACGTGACCGGATGCCTCCCAGACCTGGCGGGGAAGAATCACCGACGAGTCAAGACCGACGACATCTTCGCGGCCATTGACCATCGTCTGCCACCACTGGCGCTTGATGTTCTCCTTGAGCGCTACACCGAGCGGCCCGTAGTCCCACGCGGAACGTGAACCACCATAAATCTCACCCGCCTGAAAAACGAAACCCCTGCGCTTGGCAAGGTTGATAACGGCGTCGAGTGA
>Ga0247817_10000826_pt1 | contig 16533 bp, 12 predicted proteins | sample UWRJL212509R1_FD_178010 | JGI IMG/M metagenome (GOLD analysis project Ga0247817, IMG submission 178010) | Plant litter microbial communities from Arlington Agricultural Research Station in Wisconsin, United States - UWRJ-L212-509R-1 | ecosystem: Environmental > Terrestrial > Plant litter >...
GTTAGTGTTGCTCCAAATCAAACATATTCCTTAAAGTCCAAAGATATATTCGGTTTCGAAACCTCCACTTCATTTAATGTTTATCCATACAAAAGATTAAATAACATAACTGTTTACATCTGTAAAAATGATACTTTTAAGGTCGATTTAAAAACACCTGTTGGTTTTGCTGTTTTATGGAATACCGGTCAGAATACGCCGAAATTAAACATTACCCAAACAGGACAATATACCGTTAAGATTACAGATTTAGGTGGATGTTTTGTATACGATACCATTAATGTTATTGTAGATGAGCCAACTCTAAACCCTGCACCGAATATTGGCGATAGCTTAAGCATTTGCTTCAATCAAAAATTATTTTTGAACACAGTAACATCATTCGATTCTATAAGATGGTCAACCGGAAGTACTGAAAACTTTATTACAATTACTGCAGCCGGAAATTATTCTGTGTATGGTCGTACTGTTGCAGGATGTGTTATTAATAAAAGTTTTAAAGTCAATATTGCAGGAATTGCTCCGGTAGCAAACTTCATTTCGTCACCATCATGCGATTCAAATAAAACATTATTTACAGATGTTTCAACAACAAGCGGTGGAAATATAGTGAATTGGCGATGGACGTTTGGAAATGGAAATGTTTCTATAGAACAAAATCCGGTAAATATTTATAATACAGTAGGTGCTTTCTCTGCAGCTTTAAAAATTACAACAAACCAAGGCTGTTCAGATTCTATATCAAAAATAATATCGGTTAACAGAAGACCAAAGGCTCAATTTAATAATCGTAGATCATGTGAAGGTAACCCTACGATATTTGAAGATCTTAGTGTTGCAAATGCTGCAGGCATCAGCAATTGGAAATGGAATTTTGCCGGTTTAGGTGAAATAAATGATATACAAAATCCTGCATTTGTGTTTCCATCGGCAAATGAATATCTGGTAAAACTGATTGTTACAAATACTAATGGATGCAAAGACTCTGTTGCTAATATCGTTAAAGTGAACAGATCACCAATAGCTAACTTTTCTTTTGATGCAGTATGTGGCAAAAGTCCGGTTAATTTTAAATTCTTAGCTACAGTTCCGCCATCACCAACACTTCCACAGCCGGTTATTAATGCATGGACTTGGGATTTTGGAGACAATAACTCTATCTCAAACATCTACGATGTATCTCATGTGTATGCTACACCTGGAACATATAACGTAAAACTGAGTGTCAGTACATCACCTGATGGTTGTCCGAACACCATTGAAAAGCAGGTAAAAGTTTACGAGTTTCCAGTAGTTGATTTTGTTGTTTCTCCTACACAATGTGCAGGAAAAGACATACAATTTACAGACATCTCACAAACACCTGATGGTACACCTATCACGTCTTGGAAATGGTTCTTTGCCGGTCAGGCAACTGATACTATGAGAAACTCTTCTTACGCATTCTCTACCGAAGGAAACTATACTGTACAGCTAACAGCTTCAAATGCAGTTGGCTGCTCAGGAACAAAATTGCGCTCTGTTGCAGTATCTGCATTGCCGGTGCCAAAATTTATATTTTCACCACAGAACGGATTGCCGCCACTTGTTGTAAACTATACCAATCAATCGCCAGTAACCGGAAGTTATATTTGGGATTTTGGTGATAATAGTGCTTTGTTTTCAGGATATAATCCGCCAACGCATACCTATACAGTTAAAGGTTCTTATCCAATTAAATTAATTGCAACAAACTTTATTGGCTGTACTGATACTTTAACAAAATTCATCTTGGTAGATAAAGCGTTTATTGATGGCGTAATGACAAGTATTACCATTATTCCAAACGGCGATTATTATCAGATACAGGCAACTATTTTAAATGCAAGTAATATTGAGATCAGAGATTTAGGATTAAATCTTCAATTAGGTGGAGGCTCTGTTATCAAAGAAAACTGGACAGGAAGTTTACAACCAGGACAAACAACGGTATATAATTTTATTGGTCAAATCAAAATAAGTGATAATTCTATACCGGTGATATGTACTACTATCGATAATGTTAACAATAATTCTGCCGAAGATAAAACAGATAATAATACATCTTGTAAAGAAGTAAGAGTTGGAAGTTTTGATGTCTTAAATATTTATCCAAATCCGGCTTATGAAAATATAAACTTCGGAATTATGCTTCCAAAAGATGGAAGAGTGACTATTGGATTTGTTGATATATTAGGACAAACCATGTTCAAAAAAGAGTTTGATGGTGTTAGAGGCTACAACAATCTAAATATGAATACCTCACTATTAAATGCAGCAGCTTATGTTGCAGTAATAAGTTTTGATGGTGAAATTATTCGTAAGAAATTTATGAGACAAGACAAGAAATAATCAGCGTTTTCTGATTCTTTCTGTAATATCAACAGAAGGCTTTACATCTTTAATTGTAAAGCCTTTTTTGTTTAATATTTCATGATAAGACTTTGTATGCAGATCAGCGAAACCATCAGTAAATTCAATTGTTTTGCCATCAATTATAATAATTCTGCGTGCTTTCTCATGTTGCGCAATACTTAGGTTCCATTGTACATTAGCATTTGCCAATTGTAAATTTCCACGACTTTCCACAGTATTATTTGTTTCTGTAAAAATATCTTTCACATCACCAAACAACCAGCTTACCAGATCAAATAAATGGATGCCAATATTTGTTGCAATACCACCTGATTTTTTTACATCGCCTTTCCAGCTGCTATGATACCATTTGCCGCGTGGTGTGAAATATTCAATACTTACATCATGATTTTCTTTATTCGCTGTTTCTATTTCTCTTTTTAATTGTTGCAATATTGGATGCAGACGAAGTTGTAAAATAGTATAAATATTTTTTTCGGTATAGGTTTCTGCATCAGCTAAATTATTCAGACTTTCTAAGGATAATGTCAGTGGCTTTTCGCAGATCACATCAGCATTTAATTTTAAACCTGCATAACAATGTTCTTCGTGCAAATAATTTGGCGAGCAAACTACTAAATAATCTGTCGGCACTTTATCCATCAAAAAATCATAGAAAGCAAATTCATCTTTAAAGAATTCGCAATCAGGAAAATAAGCATCTAAAATACCAACAGAATCAGCAATATCTAATGCTGCTACTAAGTTGCCACCAACTTCTTTAATCGCTTTTAAATGTCGTGGCGCAATATAACCTGCTGCGCCAATAATAGCAAAACTGCTCATATTATACAATTTTTCCGTTGCTTAAATGTAAGAACTTATTGATAGATTTTGGCAGTTCTTCTATATAATGTGATGTAAATATTACTGTAGTTTCATTGTCTAAAAATATTTCCAAAAATTCATTGCAACGCATTACAGTATTGGCGTCTAATCCTTGATAAGGTTCATCTAAGATCAATAATTCAGGCTTTTTAATAACGGCACGTGCGAACAAAACCAATCGCTGTTCTCCAAACGATAATGATAAAAAGTATCTGTCTTTTAAGTGTAAGATATTTAATGAAGATAATGCCTCGTGTATAGTGTTTATTTGTGTTTCGCTAAGTTTTCTTAGTAAAGAAAGTGTATCAAAAAAGCCGGTTCCGATTGTTTCGATTACGGTAAGTGATTCAGTAAAATGCAAATGAAATTCTGATGACAGATAACCAATTCGCGATTTGATTTCCCAGATACTTTGATTGCGCCTTGGTTCATCAAATAACAAAATGTCATTTTTATATGCTTGCGGATGATCTGCATACAAAAGACTTAATAAGGTAGATTTTCCTGAACCATTTTCACCTAAAACAGCCCATTTTTCTCCTTTTAAAACCAACCAATTAATGTTGTCTAAAATTATTTTTTGATGATAAGTAATGTTGACATTTTTTAGCTCAATCATTTTCTCATCAGAAAAATAATATTCGTAGCCTTTTTTCTTTTTTTCAGCAATACTTGTTGCTTTTAAAAAATCTTCCTTTTTATAAGTTTGATATTCTTTGTGTTTTAAGTCTAAAATATGTGTGGTTGAGGTCGCAAAAACAGGATAATTGCTTGTGTAAATAACTTGTTTTTTCTGATCAGTTAATTCATCAATCAAACTAAAAATATCTTTCCGGCTTTCTGTGTCAATGCCAATAAAAGGATTATCTAACAATAATAATGAGCACGAAGATTGCAGCACCTTAATAAGAATTGCCTTGTTTTTTTGTCCGTTTGAAAGCTGTATAAAAGGAACATTTATTAAGCTTGTTAGATGATATTTTTCCAACAAAACAAAAACTTTATTTTTTTGAACAGTATCAAATTTATCTAATTGAAGAAAATCGTACAGCTTTATTTCATCATCTGTAAACGAAGTATAATAACGTTGCTGGTAATAGAAGTCGGCGCGTTTAATCCATTTTTTATCATCGCTGAAAGAAACGTACTCTATCTTATTTTTAGTGACAAAATCATCTAAGATTAATTTGCCATCTGACAAAGATAAATATTCGCTGCCATCAATAATTTTAAGCAGCATGGTTTTGCCAACGCCAATATTTCCTGTAATTGCCCAATTTTCGCCGGTATTTATTTGCCACTCAAAATCAGCAAATATTTCCTGGCGGTTCTTCGAAAATTTATGAATTAGTAAATGTAATAGCAAGGCATTTATTTTTCTATGGAAACAGCATCGTTTAATAAAAAATAATTTTTTGCTTCCAATGAGCAGTGCGCATTATTTCCTGTGAAGTGAAGTTTATTGCCACACTTACAAACCCAACCGGTCTGTGTTGCAGGATTTCCAATCATTAATGCAAAATCTTTTACATCTTTAGTAACAACAGAACCTGCGCCAATAAAAGCATATTCACCAATTGTATTGCCACAAATAATGGTTGCATTTGCGCCAATGCTTGCGCCACGCTTTACTAAGGTCTGTTTATATTCGTTCTTGCGCTCGATAAAACTGCGTGGATTGATTACATTGGTAAAAACAGCAGATGGTCCGATAAAAACATCATCTTCGCAAATAACACCTTCAAACAAAGAAACATTGTTTTGCACTTTTACATTATTACCTAAAATAACATTGTTGGCTACAAAAACATTTTGTCCAAGAATACATTTTTCACCGATCTCAGCACGCATCACATGACTGAAATGCCATATTTTACTATCGTTTCCGATAATTGCGCCGTCATCAATAACAGCTGTTTCCTGTTTAAAATAATTACTCATCAGCAGTAAAAAAATCTTTTATAGTATTACAAATATACAACAATTGAGCTTCGGAAATTTCAGGATAAATAGGTAACGACAAAGAAGACGCACAAAGATATTCAGCATTTGGCAAGTGCAGATCATTATTCAAAAAAGCTTTTTGCTTATAGCAAGGCATTGGATAGTTAATGATTGTGCTGATTTGTTTATCAGCAAGATGATGTCGCAATTTATCTCTTAAATTATGCTTTACTTTAATGGTGAATTGATGAAAAATATGTGCCTGTGTTGCAATAGGCAATTCAATTTCAGCAACATCTTTTAACTGAACATTATAAAAAGCAGCGTTGTTTTGTCTTCGTTGATTATAGCTTTCTAAATAAGGAAGTTTAACGTTTAAAATGGCTGCCTGCAAAGTATCTAAGCGCGAATTGATGCCAACTATATCGTGATAATATTTTGCCGACTGACCATGACTTGCGATCTTGCGCATTTGTTCTGCCAGCGAATCATCATTACAAAAAATTGCGCCACCATCGCCGTAAGCACCTAAGTTCTTTGTTGGATAAAAAGATGTTGTGATGATGGAATTGCGTGATATATCTTTCTCTGCACCTAAAGCCTGCGCATTGTCTTCGATAAGATGAATATTGTTCGATTGCGTAAATTCATAGATCTTATCAATTTCACAAATTTGTCCGAACAAATGTACTGCGATAACCGCTTTTACATCTTCAGTAAAAACAGCTTTAATATTTTCGAGCGTAATATTGAAAGTGTTTAAATCAACATCAGCAAAAACCAATTCAAAACCTAAAAATTTTATAACTTCTACCGGTGCGATGTAAGTAAAAGCAGGAACAATTATTTTGCTTCCTTTTGGCAAATCCAAAGCCATCAAAGCAATTTGTAAAGCATCTGTGCCGTTTCCACAAGAAATGCAATGTTTTATGTTGATATAAGATGCGATATTTCTTTCAAAAACCTGAACGGCATTTCCGCCGATAAATTCCGCATTTGTAAAGCATACTTCAATTGCGCGATCAATCTCACTCCTTAGAGAAAAGTATTGGCTTTGCAGATCGATCATCGGAACCTTGTTCATGCTATAAATATCGGAAGATTAAAATTATTAGTTGCTTTTTTACTAAATTTGCATAAAATATATCCTACATACATGCAGATAACGCAACTGCTTTCATCTATTCTTAATAAAAAAAGTACGTTTTATTTCCTTTTAGGATTTACAGGCTTAGTGTCATTAGTTTTGTTTTTCATTAATATCAAAGTTGTAACCGGCGATGAATATACATACATGTACTATGTAAAAGGAATGCATCAAGGAAGATATACTTATTGGTATTTTATAAAAGATTACATTCCAGATACTTTCAGAAATCCGGGTTATCCTGTTTTTTTATATTTACTGTCTTTTATCAACGACTCTGTTACGTTTGTTAAGGCGATACAATTGTTATTATTATTCGCGGCAATATTTTTTATGCTAAGAATAATAGAGAAATATGACAACAGCCTTTTACTGAAAAATCTGTTCTTGATTTTGGTAAATATAAATTTTGTTTTATTGTCTTATTCTGCACTTATATTTCCGGAAATGCTGATGTTGCTGCTAATAACACTCATTGTATACATAGAAATTTCAATGGAAAACAATAATTGGACGAAAGTATTATTATTAGCGCTGATATACGGTTATTGCTTCCAGGTTCGACCGGTTATTCTTTTTATACCATTCATAAGATTTTTATTTTTCTTATATCAGTACAAAAAGCTGTCTGTTATTAAAAACGTAACATTTATCACTGTTTTTATCTTAACCTTATTGCCATATGGTTTCTGGAATTTAAAGCATCATAATAAATTTAAAATTACACCAATAGAAGGCGGTGCAGGTGCTATGTATTTAGGTTACTGGAGTCCAAAAATGATCAATCAGTTAGAAGACAAACTTTGGAGAAATGTGATGTATAAAGATGTGATGTTTAATTTTGCTGAAATGGAAGATGTGCCTCATAATGTCGAATTATTCAACAATGAAATTGATAGTGTATATCGTGTCTGTGCAAAATATATTTTGGTCGAAGACACCATTCATCTAACAGAAATGAGAAAACATACCAATCTGTTTGTTACACACAATGCAAAGTATACAGAAGAAAGAGAAAAATTGTTTAACTCTTTATCTGTGATGCATTATGTAAAGGATTGGAAATACACCATAAAATTAAAAACGTACAGCTTTTTTCGATTGTGGTACACAGGTCTTTCATTCGATGAAAAAGGTGGAAAAAAGTCATTAACTACATTGTTGCCAAATATTATAGCTTTTGTTGGTACATTTACAACAGTAATACTTTTTATAGTTTATTTCTTGACTTGCTTATGGAAACGAAAAGACATCATAAAAAAATTAGCAATTCCGTTAATGCTTTGCTTTTATTTTGCATTCTTTCATGTACCGTTTGTAATACAATCCAGGTATACCATTCCTGTTAGGATGTTATATTTATTTTCTTTAGCATTTATGATATACAAAATTCACTTTACACAAAAAAATACGCATGAACCACACCAGAATATATGAATACCGTTTCGCACAGGTAGATATGGAAAAGAAAAATATTGTATGGAATGAGATCGCTCATTATCTGTATAATACACATTTAAATAAGCCAAAAAAAATGCTCGATCCTGCAGGTGGATTGTGTGAGTTTATTAACCATATTCCTTCAGAAGAAAGATGGACAATAGATTTGTCAGAAGATGTAAAAAAATATGCAAAATCAGATATTAAAACCATAATTGGCGATAGCTTAAAAGTAGATCTTCCACAAAACTATTTCAATGGCGTTTTTATTTCAAACTTCTTAGAGCATCTCAATACTCAATTTGAAGTAGCTGATTTTTTGCAGCGCATGTATGATACATTAGAAAGTAAAGGTAGAATCGTGATCATCGGTCCGAATTTCAGATATACTTACAAAGATTATTTCAATTTTGCAGACCACACAGTAGTTCTAACAGAATTAGGTGTAGCGGAACATTTATACGGTGCCGGTTTTAATATTATAAAAGTTTACCCAAAATTTTTGCCTCTTTCTTTCAGAAGCAAAAGTTTTTTACCAATTAACAAGTTTCTGATAAATACATACTTAAACATGCCATTTGCCTGGCGTTTCTTAGGTGAACAATTCTTGTTAGTAGCAGAAAAACCATAATTGTTGTAGTATTATGCAAAAGAAAAAAGTTCTGTTTCTTTCACCTTATCCGTACGGAAAAGCAGCCAGTCAGCGCTTAAAGTACGAGCAATATTTTTCTCATTTGGAAGAAAATGGTTTCGAATTGGAAACCAGTTCTTTTGTAGACGAAAATTTTTGGGAAGTTATTTATAAACCAGGATTTTTATTTAGAAAAATAACAGGAACCATGCGTGGTTATGTTCGCCGCTTTTTAGATTTATTTCGATTGCATCGGTATGATGTTGTATATACACATCTTTGGATTACACCGCTTGGACCACCAATATTTGAATGGCTTGTAAGCAAGCTGGCAAAAAAAATCGTGTATGATATTGATGACATGATCTATAAATCTGAAGGATCGGCAATGGGCAATTTGGTATACATGCTTAAAGGCAAAAACAAGTCAATTGCCTTAATGAAATATGCAGATCATGTAATTACTTGTACACCTGATTTAAACGAGTTTGCCAGGCAATATTGTGCAAATTGTACTGATATTTCTTCTACTTTAGATACGGTAAGAATGTTTCCTGTAAACACTTATACGAATGACAAGCCTATTGTAATTGGATGGACAGGCACACATTCAACCGTTCCATATTTATATTTATTAACGAATGTTTTTCAGCGCTTAGCACAAGAAAGAGAATTTAAATTGCGGGTAATTGGCAATTTTCAATTTCATATGGATAATGTTAATTATGAATATTTAGATTGGAATAAAGATGACGAAGCAAAGCAATTGCAAGGCATGGACATCGGCGTGTATCCATTGCCAACCGACGCTTGGGTAATGGGCAAAAGTGGCTTAAAAGCATTAACCTATATGACTTTTGCATTACCTGTTGTTGCAACGAACGTAGGTACAGCCATTAATCGTGTGGTTACAGAAAATGAAAACGGTTTTTTGGTAAGAACAGATGATGAATGGATTGAGAAATTGAAATATTTAATTGATAATCCAACCGAAAGAGAAAGAATTGGCAAAAATGCAAGGCAAACTGTTTTGGATAATTTTTCCGTAGAAGCAAACAAACCCGTATATTTGCGGATTCTAAAAAGTTTGATTTAAAATATGGTCATGCTGAAGAACGAAGCATCTTTAAACACTTCACTTCGCTCAGAATGACACAAAAGGTAAAGTATGAAGAAAAAAATATATATCGCAGGTTGTGGTGGCATGTTAGGTGAAGGTTTCCACGAGATCTTTAAAGCAGATTATGATTTAAAATGTACAGACAAAGACGTGAACGAAAAGTGGTTGTCTTTCTTAGATTTCAGAGATTTTGAAGCTTACAAAAAAGATGTGTATGATTTTAAGCCTGATTATCTGTTTCATTTAGGCGCACATACTTCTTTAGAATATTGCGATACAAACCAAGATGACGCATATTTAACCAATACAATCGCTGTAGAAAATGCAGTACATATTGCAAATACGTTGAATATTCCAATGTTATACATATCGACAGCCGGAATTTTTGATGGTACAAAAGATACATTCGATGATTGGGACACTCCAAATCCATTAGGACATTATGCAAGAAGCAAATGGGCAGCCGAAGTATATGTTCAGCAAAATAAAACGCAACATTTAATTTGTCGTGCAGGTTGGATGATGGGCGCAGGTCCGAAAAAAGACAAAAAATTCATTCAGAAATTGATGCAGCAATTGAAAGACGGCAAGAAGGAACTATTTGTGGTAAATGATAAATTAGGAACACCAACCTTTACACATGATTTTGCAAGAAACGTAAAAGTATTATTGGAAAATGAAGTTTGGGGTTTGTATAATATGGTTTGTGGAGGCATCACCGGAAGATTTGAAGTAGCTGAAGAACTGGTAAGATTATTAGGCAAAGAAAATGAAATAAAAATTACTGCTGTTGATTCTGATTTTTGGGCAAAAGAATATTTTTCGCAAAGACCACCAAGTGAAAGATTACTAAATAGAAAATTAGATCTGCGCAACTTAAATGTAATGCGCGATTGGAAAATCTGTTTAAAAGAATACTTAGATAATTATTACCAAGGATATTTGGATTAAAATAAAAAAAGGAACAATAATTTTGTTCCTTTTTTTATTTTAATCTTTGTTCTAAGAAGTTACAATTTATTCAATGCATCAACATATGCTTTTGCAGTTGCGTAAATTACATCCGTATCATTTCCAAAGCCATAATAAAATACACCTTCTTTAGAAATTTGAATATGCACTTTTCCGGTGTCTTCGCTGCCACCTGTTATTGCTTGCACCAAATATTCTTCCAATCTTACAGGTTCTTTCACGATCTTATCAATGGCTTTTAATGTTGCATCAACAGGACCGCAACCATCAGCAATCTCTATCACTTTAACACCATTTTTTGTTAATGCAACAGTAGCACTTGCCTGGTGTTTCTTACCGCAATGCACTTCTAAATGATCTATTTCAAAAATTTTTCCTTCACGGCTTTGACCCATCATTTCCAACAGATCTTCATCATAGATTTCTTTTTTCGTATCAGCAATATCTAAGAATTTTTTGTACGTAACATCTAATTCTTCCTGTTCCATAGTGATGCCGATCTTATCTAATCTATGTTTTAAAGCCGCGCGACCGCTTCTTGCTGTAAGTACAATTAAAGATTCAGGAACGCCAACATCATGAGGATTGATGATCTCATAGTTTTCCCTGTTTTTCAAAACACCATCCTGGTGAATGCCTGATGAATGTGAGAACGCATTTCTGCCAACAATTGCTTTATTTGGCTGAACAGGCATACGCATTAATCGTGTAATTAAGCGCGAAGTTGGATAGATCTTTTTGATATTGATATCACACTGCAGTTTTAAATTAGCTTCGTGAGATTTTAGAACCATAGCAATTTCTTCCAGTGAAGTATTGCCTGCACGTTCGCCAATTCCATTCATGGTTACTTCAACTTGTCGCGCGCCATTTTGCAAAGCAGCCATAGAGTTTGCCGTTGCCATTCCTAAATCATTATGGCAATGTGCCGACAAAATTGCTTTGTCGATATTCGGAACATTGTTCATCAAATAAGCAATTTTTGCACCATATTGCTCAGGCAGGCAATAGCCTGTTGTATCAGGAATATTTACTACTGTTGCACCTGCAGCAATTACCGTTTCCACCATTTTTGCTAAGAATTCCAAATCAGCACGACCTGCATCTTCACAGAAAAACTCAACATCATCAACATAGTTTCTTGCATACTTAGTTGCCCAGGCAGCTTTCTCTAAAATATTTTCTCTTGTAGTTTTTAATTTATTCTTGATATGAATATCAGACGAACCAATGCCTGTATGAATACGACCACGTTTTGCATGTTTCAAGGCTTCGGCAGCACAATCAATATCAGCAGCAACCGCACGTGTGAGTGCACAAATTGTTGGTGCATAGATATTCTTAGAAATTTCTACAACAGATTTAAAATCGCCTGGTGATGAAACAGGAAAACCAGCTTCTAACACATCTACACCTAATAATTCGAGTGCTAAAGCGACTTCAATTTTTTCTACTGTATTTAATTGGCAGCCAGGAACCTGCTCGCCATCGCGCAGCGTAGTGTCGAAGATAAAAACTTTGTTGTTCATTTTACTTGCAGTTGATAATTCACTGTTCACATCTTTGTGAAACAAATGAATTTAATAATTGAATTGAAGAATCAATTAAAAATACAAAAAGAATGCACGCATTGCATTACAAAGAGATTAAGAATACTTTAAATGAAATTATAAATTAAGAGAGCCGCTCAATATTGAACGGCTCTCTTTGTATATTAATAAGGATTGCTTATGATTTTTTGGTTGCCATAAGGTTATTCATGCCCATCATTTCCTTCATTGTTTTTTGCATTCCATCTGCAGAACCATCTAAGAAGATCACATTTCCTTTTCCATATTCAGCAAATTGTTTGATAGATTCTGTCCACATAGAAAACAAGATAACAGATGTATCTAAGTTTGCTTGTTCCATTTCTTTAGCAGCTTGTGTCATACCTTTTGCAACTTCTTCTCTAAATAATGCAACACCTTGTCCACGTAATTGTGCAGCAATACGTTCTGCATCAGCAGCAATTTTAATTGCATTACCTTCTGCTTCTGCAGCTTTAGTTTTAGTAATCAATAAAGCTTGACCTTCATTTTCTGCAGCAGCTTTTAAATTGCTTGATGCTACAACCTGTGCCATAGATTTTATAATAGCTTCATCAAATGTGATGTCGTTTAATTGTAAATCCAACAAATGATAACCCCAAGTTTCTAAAGTCTGGTCAATTTGTTCCTTTACATCTTCCACAATTTCTTTTCTTAATGATAAAACTTCAGCTTGTTTTTTTGTTGCCACAAAACCTCTGATCGAACCTTCAATAGTTCGCACCAATGCCTGCATTAGATTTCTGTCATCAATAAATTTAAACGCAACATTTTTAATGCTTGCTTCATCTGTATTTATTACAGCGTATAGCAACATGGCTTTAAAATAAACATTAGCCTGATCAATGGTAATTGCCTGGAATTCTAATTCTACAGAGCGGTTTTGAATAGAGATCTTTTTATAAACCTGTTCTATAAAAGGAATTTTAAGGTTCAAACCCGGATTTAAAATTCTGCGATATTTTCCAAAGACGGTAATTACAGCAACGGTACCTTGCTGAACAGTAACAAACGACAGGAATAGGGTTACAATGATCAGCACTAGTAAAACAATCGGAATAGATAACATGATTTTTGATTTTTTGGTTGATTAATATTTATGTAACGATAGTTGTATTACTAAAGTTCCTAAAGATAATATAATTTAATGTTGCTTAAAAGCTACTGTTTAATTTTTGGAAACACATACTATAATTTAGATTGCTTTTTTTTCTTTTTGCCACCGAAAGTTAATCCAAGATCTAATCCTATTTTTATATACATATTTAAAGAGGTGTATTTTTTTTCTTTATTTTCATATATTTCTGTGTAATTTATTTCGTCGAGTGTGTATCCAATATCTAAACGAGAATTGCTACTACGTACAAACCCAAATCCAACATAACAATCTAACATTACAGGAACAAAGTTTTTTTCATATCCTAAAACTAATAAAAACATAAGGCTACTTGTTTTTTCTTTCATTTTTTCATTTTCTAAATAATTACCATCTATGTCAACCTTTTGTGCTTTATAATTTCTAATACTATATTGGACAAATGGAGAAAGATACATTCCTTCATCAAAAGCACTGGTACTATTACCATTATTATAGATTGTAGAACTAAAACCAGGAAAAAAACGAGGTGCAAAGGAAGCGCAAAAGCCAACACCAGCTTTACGTGTTTGATATCTTGGTGTGCCACTCTGGTTCTCATCTAGTAGATCAACTTCATATAATTCATTCCAGTTATTATACTTATTATGTTTTGACTTGCCAAATGTTAATGCATCGGCTGTATAAAAATCACCAAAAAAATCTCTAAATGTAATACCAACACCAGCTTGAATGGTAAACCAGTCTGTAATATAACGTTCATAATAAATGGGTACTTCTCCAAAAACAGGTCCTAATAACCCTATTTTCACAGAGTTTTTTGGTAGAGAATTAATTATTTTGCCTTTTTTATTTCTTTTAATAGGATCACTTTTTATATCACTAAAGGTTATTACAGTTGTATTAGACGAGTCATTAACAGTATATGTATTCTCAGCAAATGTACACAAGAAGAAAATATTCAATAAAAAAACTATAAAATATTTCATAAATTTAATTTTTTGACGTAAAAATAGTAGTATTGCACTCAAATCAATAATAAATGAAGAAAATATTTTTACTAGCATTATTTGCACAAAGTATTGCATTTGCACAAAATGTGAAACTAACATGGAGTCCTGAAGTTGAAAAAGAAAGAAAAGAATTTATTAGCGATATTATACATGCGGATAATTCTGGAATTTATTACACAATGGCAGAAAGACATAAAGGATTGTATGGCGGTTTAAGACCGTCCATGTTTAAAACAGTTGAAAAAATATCACCTAATTTTTCAACTATTTTTTCAAAAGAGATTACAGCATTTGATGAAGATTATGTGATAAATGATATTAAATATGCAAAAAATAATTTTTTGTTTTTTGCAAGTAAATACACAAGAAAAGAAGGAGGATCCAAATATTATGTTGTAAACATGGATATGAATGGAAACATAAAAGGAACTCCGAAAGAATATTTAAGTATTGATGAAGATAATTTTGCCAAAGTAGCAAAATTATCAATAGTTCCAGCTTATGACAGCACTAAATTTTTGGTTTTAGCAGAAAGAGAACAATCTAAAAGAAATAAAAAAGAAGAGGAAAAAATAATTTTAACGGTATTTAATAATTTAGGCGAAAAGGAATGGCAAAAAAATATTTCAATTAGCAATAAATTGGATGGCGAAATAAAAATACAACAACAACAGATTGCTCCAAACGGTGATATTTATTTCTTGTTAAAGGAATATCTAACGGAGAAAATAAAGGAAACAATAAAAGATGATAAAGGAAATAAAGTACCAGGTTATAAATATAGGATTGTAAAAATTACCAATAAAGGAAATACAACTAAAGATTTTTCTATTGATTTAGGTGATAAATATGTTAATTCAGCCGATTTAAAAATCAATACACAATCAAATAATTTAATTGTTTCAGGTTTTTATAACGACCAAGATAACGAAGTTTTAAGAGGACTTTTTTATCTTGAAGTGGATAATTCAAATGCTGTAATAAAGAAAGACAGTAAAGATTTTCCGCAAGATTTTATAGACGAATTTAAAAAGAATGGCGGCACAAAAAAAGATAAGAAAAATAATGACGATGATGATTTAGGGTTGAAAAAAGGATTTAGAGTGGATAAAATTTATCCAAGAGAAAATGGTGGTGCATATTTGGTTTCTGAGTTTTATCAATTGGTTATTGTTACAACTATGACTTCTAGCGGTCCTAGGTTTACCTATCATTATTACAACAATGATATTATTGCTGCAAGTATTGGTGCTGATGGTACTATTGGTTGGTTTAATCGAATTCCTAAAAGACAACATGAAATTAATTCACATATATTTTCTTCATATGTAAGTACTGTTTATGATGATAAATTGTATATTTTATTTAATGACAATCCAAAAAATATGGAAATAGACGACGATGAAAAATCTGCAGGTGTTCTTGGGAATTTTAAAAACACAAACTGTGTAATGCATGCAATTGATAGTACAGGAAAAGATATAAAGAAAGAACTTTTTAAAAATAATTTGATAGAAACAACATTAAGACCAATGGAATCTGTTGTTATTAACGAAAATACCATTATTTTATATGCACAAAAAGGAAAAAATGTGAAATTAGGAAAATTAGTTATTTCTAAATAAGATTAACTGTGTAATAAAAAAAACACGACCATATGGTCGTGTTTTTTTATTTAATGCTTGTAGATACAATTATTTGTTTTGTTGTATTTTTGTTGCCTATGAAAATTTTACTCTATTATCTTCAAAGATATAAATGGCTTGTTGTACTTACGTTTTTGCTCGCTATTATTAATCAGTGCTTCTCTTTATTAGATCCATATATTTTAGGGAAAATTATTGACGGTTACGCAACAAAGCCTGAAGCACACACTAAAGAATCGTATATCAATGGCACTCTGTTTTTAGTTGGTTGTGCAATTGGCGTTGCCATGGTAAGCCGAATCGCAAAAGCATTCCAGGATTACTTTATGAATGTTGTGATTCAAAGATTTGGTGCAGCAATTTATACAGACGGCTTGAGACATTCGTTACAATTACCTTTCCAGGAATTTGAAGATCAACGCAGCGGTGAAACATTAAACATTTTACAGAAAGTTAGATTAGATTCTGAAAAATTTATGCAGAATTTTATCAATGTCTTTTTCTTTGCCGTTGTTGGTATTGCTTTCGTAATAGTATACGCACTCAAAACATACAAACCACAAACATCATTTTATATCATTGGATTTTACTTTGTGGCTTCACTTGTCTTAGGTTTTTCAATCAATATCCTATCTAAGAAAATAAAATTAGTGCAGGCAAAAATTACACAGCAA